>OASV01000211.1_pt1 | contig 29135 bp, 14 predicted proteins | sample 1494921 | NCBI WGS metagenome assembly OASV01 (sample SAMEA2579918, study PRJEB22360) | human gut metagenome
GATTCGGGTTTGGATTGGGATCATCCTCTGTTGCCGGGGTATAGAGGTACTGGCCTTGTCCTGTTTCTGCTTTGTAGGTCATGGTTTCCAGTCTCTTTGTCGCCGATTGGGACGTCAGGCTTTCTGCGATTTCTACTGTCCCCGCCAGGTTCTTTTCTCCGCTTTTGTAGGCTTCGTAGTACAGTTTATTCGCCAATGCGTTCAGGGTTTCGCTCACCAGGTTCTTGTCCGCCGCTTTCCCTGAAGATGTGTTCAGACCTTCGCTGTCTGTCAGCATTCTGACTTTGGAGCCTGCTTTGGCTTTCTGTATACGGAATTCATTTCCTTTCATGTTTACAGGGGTTGCATTGTCATGGGCATAGACCAGGGTCAGGGTTCCGTTGTATTCTCCTATTTCTGTTTTCCCTTCTCCTGTTTGGGTCATGTCTACGGTTCCGCTTCCGCCCAGTTTTCTCAGCTTTGTTTCTCCTGTGTTTTTCCAGATGCTGTCGACTGTCACGTCTGCATTTCCGTTATTGCTCTTCCCTTCCCAGCGGGCCTTATTTCCTATTGTCAGTTCTACTTCTCCTGTTCCGGTGATGTCTCCTATCAGGGCAGCTTTTTCTCCTTCAAGGGTGGCGCTGACGGATGATCCTGCCCCTGCTTCTATTTCCCTGATTTCTGTTTTTTTGTCCGGGTTGTTTATGAGGGTCAGGCTGCTTCCGTTGTCTGCTTTCAGTTTCTCTATATTGTATTCGCCTCTTCGGAGCGCTATCGAGCTTCCTGTCCCTTCTGCTTCCACACGGCCGCTTTCTATTTTTCCTCCTGTCATGGAGAGGAATCCGGCTCCGGATGTTTGGATGTCTCCTTTGGCTTCTACGTCTTTGGTTTCAACTCTTCCTCCTGCCGCACGGATTTTCCCTTTGATGGTTCCTCCATTGGTCAGGCTGACTTTGCTGTTTCCCAAGGCTTCTATAGCCGTATCTTCTGCGGTGATGTCACTTCTTCCGTCTATGGTAACGGTGCTTCCGTTTTGGGCTTTGATTCCGTCCCTGCTTTCCATTCTTGTGTTTCCATGGATTTTGACGGTTCCGTTACCTGCTGTTACGGCTGTACCGTTTGCCGCCATCACATCCAAAGTTTTGGCTGTGATGTCCACATTGTGGCTTTCGGCAAGGATTCCCCTGTCTTTGGCAGCCAGTACCAGCCTGCCTTCTGCATTTACTTTCAGGTCTTTGGTTCCTGCCGATATGGCGGTATCTGCCTGTATTTCTGCCGGGTCTTTTGTGAAGCGGTAGGTGTTTTCGGCGGCTTTATAGATGCCCGCGTCTGTATAGGCTTTTTCTGACGGGACACTTCCATCCATGGTTTGTTTCATCGGATTGATGATTTGTTCGTCAGGAATGTCTGTTGCCGGGGTATAGAGGTACTGTCCCTGTCCTGTCTCTTTTTTATAGGTGATGCCCTCTACTCTCATGCTTGCTGATTGCGCGGTAAGTCCTTCAGCAATTTCTACTTTGCCGGTAAGATTTCTTTCTCCGTCTTTGTAGGCAGCGTAGAAGAGTTTGTTCGCCAGTTTATTCAGTGTGGCACTCACCAGGTTCTTGTCGGCGGCTTTGTCGGAAGCGGTGTTCAGGCCTTCGTTGTCTGTTCTTAAGGTGATGCCGGAATTGGCGGCCGCTCTACCAATGATAAAATTCCCGCCAGTTATTTTTGTTGGATCTGCTGTGTCATGACCATAAATTACGGTCGTATGGCCGCTGTAGTTTTCCACACTGATCGGATTTTTTTCTTTCTGGATGACCACGCCGGCATGAGACGCGTCACTGCCGCCATGAAATGCAGTAATACGGCTGCCGCTCCAGACAGAGCTCGACAGATGTTTCCCTGTGGCTGCTGTCTTTTCATGTGTCCATATCGCACTGTTTCCAAGCCACAAATTTACTTCGCCGCTGCCATAATCCTTGTCGTCTACATAATCGGTGATTCCTTTCCATGAAGACTCTGCTGAATTCAATCCAAGGAATACACGACCGGTTTTCCCGCCGGTTTTCTTGGATTTCTGCGTTTTTATATCTCCGAAAATCTCCACTTTTTGATTACCTGCGGCAGTATCATCCTCATTCATATTCATGGAAATACTGCTGTCGCCGGTTACAGAATTTTCAGAGACTAACGCTTTATGATACTTGGTCGTATCCGTGTCTGTGACAATCCTTCCGCCTGCTATCCGTGCTGTACCGCCCACGGCTTTAACACCGATGCCTTTCAGCGCAATATCTACCTTATCGGATACTTCCACTACAGCTCCGTTGCCGCCAGCATGAATACCCACTGCCCCCTGCTGCATCGTATCCTTTGTAGCTTTCACAGACTGATCGACTTTCAGGCTCTTTATGGAAATTTTATCTCCCGGGTTCGTTGTTTTTACCCCGGCGGCCATTTGTGCACCTTCCACCTTGTCAATCACAATATCATGAGTCATGGAAACAGTTCCCCTGTTTCTTGTCATGATACCTGCCGCTTCACCGCCGGTCGTAGCCGTGATATGAACAGGGGAGTCCGCTTTGCCGTTAATGAATTTCAGGTTCTTTGCATCGGCCATGACGCCAACCGTCTTTACCTTTTCACTTCCCGCATCGGCAGACAAAGTCAATGCATGCCCTTTCATATCCACAAGCATGTCCTTCTCCGACGTACCATTATAGGCAGCTGCCACAAACTTTTTCGCATAAGATCCTACCGCATCCGCTATCGTCGCTTTTGCTACACGATCCTGTCTGAACACTTCCGGCATTTTTATCGGTCCGTCTGCCGGCTCATCTTCTGCCGGCGTATACAGATACTGCCCCTGTCCGTCCGCATCTTTATATGTGATATCTTCCATCCTCCGACTGGCAGACTGGGCGGTTAATCCCTCTGCAATTTCCACTTTGCCCGTAAGGTTTCGTTCTCCACCTTTATAGGCAGTATAGTAGAGTTTGTTTGCCAGCTTGTTCAATGTGTCATTTACCAAGTTTTTGTCTATGTGGATGTCCGATCCGGTATAGAGTCCTTCATTGTCTGTACGCAGGGTAATGGAGGAGTTTTCCGCCGCTTTGGCAACAGTTAAGGTCCCTCCGATGATATTAGCCGCTTTGTTTCCATAGAGGGCTGCATTTTCACGCGTGCTGTCATCTTTGATTTCATGTTTATAAATTACGGTAGCATTGCCGCTGTAATTGCCAATTACAAGATTTCCCGTTTCAGAATCCGGCCTTTCAGTAACAAAGGTAGACTGACCGGAAGTCGGACCGGAAAGACTGTTGGCAGAAGCGATAAACGCTTTGGCTCCGGTCATATCCACAATCCCTTTATTTGAGGTAAAATAGGTTACCTTGCTGTCAACTGATTTTCCGGATTGATCTTTCTGGTCTTTCGTAATCGCATTATACCAAGTGGCTCCGTTTTTCATAGACAGCTGCATACCGTCACCGACGTTAAACCCTACCCAGTTCGTATCTTTTCCATCCATCTCCACTTTTATGGATCCGTTACTGAATCCTTTCCAGTAAGAGCCGTTCTTCATAAACAGATTGACTGCGCCGAGCTGCCCTTGTGTCACGCCATAGCCGCGAGTATCGCCATAATTCCCGATCCAATGGGAGTCTGCGGTAGAAAGACCCACGCTGACACGACCTTTAGTCCCCATACCGCCGTTAGTCACGATATCCCCTTCAATAACAGTTTTCAAGCTGCCCACACCGTTGGCCAGACCATCTTCGCCCTTAGTCACATTCACATTGACCGTACCGTAATTCTGGGAAACGAACTCACCATATGCGCGGATAGCCGCCCAAGCTCCATTGATGGCCTTAATCGTACCACCGCCGATATTAATATCCGAAGCCACCGCGCTGACCGCTTCATTGGCACCATGCCCGTCTTCCGCTTTCGCATCCGCCAAAATATCCACAAGACCGTCAATCGTGATACTGGAAGTAACACCGTCAGCACCGTTCATAGTCTTCACAACGGCCACATTGCGCGGGTTACTGCTGCCTGCGCGGAGCGTCAACGTTCCTGCACTATCATGACCGTTATGAATAGTAATCATACCACCGCCATTGGCATACAGCGCGGCTCTCTCTCCATTTACACTCATAGCTCCGGCATTATTGATTTCAACCTTGCCGCTTCCGATTCCAGCAATACCGACTGTTGCATTATAACCAGTGTCAACCGTCAGCTTGTTGCCATTCAAATCCAGCGTTGCCGACTTTTCTTTACTGCTGCCGGATATGGCCGCCATAACACTTCCCATCCACGGGCCGCCGGGAATAGACGCCCCATCCGTAGTAATCGTCGACTCCGATTTGGTAAAGCTGTATAATCCATTTTTTAATACGCCATGATTCACATAGAACGTATCCGCTGTCTCATCACCTGTAATGGCCGTACTGAACTCCGTCACATCCTGTTCTTCCGGAATATCAACTGCCGGTGTATAGAGGTACTGCCCCCGTCCATCTGCGTCTCTATATGTGATGTCCTCCATCCGCATACTTGCAGACTGCGCGGTCAGTCCTTCGGCAATTTCCACTTTTCCTGTCAAATTCTTCTCGCCTTTTGTGTAGGCTTCATAATGCAGCTTATTTGCCAATTTGTTCAGTGTCCCGCTGACCAGATTTTTATCTGCCGCCTTGTTGGAAGCAGTATTGAGGCCTTCGTTATCTGTCCTGAGAGTAATACCGGAATTAGCAGCCGCTTTGGCAATCTTAAAATCGCCGCCTTTCATCGCAAATCCTTCGTTCGGATCTGCCGGCGCTGCCGTATCATGTTCATAAATCACTGTGGTATGCCCGCTGTAGTTTTCTACGCTGATCGGTTTTTCATCTTTCTGAATGATTACGCCGGCATGGGACATGTCGCTTCCGCCGGTCAGACGTGTCACATAACTGCCCTTAAACCCAGCATACTCTGTTTTTCCATATTTTTCATTCGTCCAGACAGCCCCATTTTGCAGCCACAGATTCAGATTTCCATGATCTTCTTTAGCAATTGTGTCTCCACCATTCTCATCTTTGTAAGAATATGCACTAAGCCCATTCCAATAAGAATCTGCCGTGGTTAGCGCCAAATTGATTGTGCTTGGCCCATTAGTTGTAACAATTCCATCTTCATCTTCTTCATAAAGATATTTAGTAACAACTTCCCCATCAAGTTGTACGGATCTGCTTCCTGCCGTATCACCCTGCACATTTACAGAAATCACACTTTTCCCCGTTCCTTTAAGCGCTGCGCTTTCTTTCGCCTCTTTTGATACGGAAACTTTTAATCCATCAAAATTGGCTTTAGAAGCCTGCCCCAAGAGAACACCATAACTCCAGTCATTCGCCTTGGAAGTTATTTCTGTATCTCCATGAATATCCAGCGTTGAAGAATTTCCCGCAAACCAGATTCCATAAGCACGGCTCATTCCTTTCGTATTTTCTGCATTAATAATTAATTTGTCCGCAGTGATATCGATCTTTTTATTATTCTTCAATACGGTTTGTATTCCTGCGCGAAGAGCATTTCCTTTCGATATAAGAGTCAGTTTTTTCCCTTCCGCATTGACGATGACTTTATCTCCACCATCTGTATTGATAGGATAAGTTTCCCCCAATACTGTATCATCAATAGTAATTGTGCTGTCTTTGGTGAATTTATATATCCCGTCAGCCTGTTTAACGCCGGCATCCACATAGAGCTGGTCGGTGCCTCCGGTAATCGCTCTTCCGAATTCCGTCAGTGTATCCGATGCCGGTGTATAGGAATAGAAGCCCTGTCCATCCGTCTCTTTGTAGGTAATGTCTTCAATTCTCAAGCCGGCCGTGGAAGCAGTGAGGCCTTCGGCGATTTCCACTTTCCCTGTCAGGTTCTTTTCTCCATCTTTATAGGCGGTGTAGTAGAGTTTGTTCGCCAGTTTGTTTAGTGTTCCGCTCACAAGGTTCCTGTCTGCCGCCTTATCGGAGGCGGTATATAGACCTGCATTGTCCGTTCTAAGTACAATATCAGAACCGGCAGCCGCATTGGTGATTTTGAAATCTCCGCCCTTTATAGCAAATCCTTCATTCGGATCTGCCGGTGCAGTAGTATCATGCTCATAAATAATTGTCGATTTCCCGCTGTATGTATTTACAAAAATCGGGTTTTCATCTTTCTGATAAACGACAGATTTCTTTGCATCTCCATTGTCCCCATGAAAATGTGCGATCTGGCTTCCTATAAACGCGGCACTCCCCGTGGTAGTCGTCGTACCATGAGACTGCCTTTCATTTGTCCATACCGCTCCATTTTGCAGCCACAAATTGAATTCGCCTACATCATGGACCGTTTTCCCACCGGTACCATAATCAGATGTATATTGATCGTAGACCACGGCACCTTTCCATGAAGATTTATCATCTGTCAGCGCCACATTTAGTTTTCCCGCATTTTTCCAATCCACCAGCTGTCCGCCGCTGTACTCAATGACTTTCTTGCCATACTGTCCTGTTACGAACATATCGCCTGTGATATTGGTCTTTTTCTTCCCCGCTTGATTACCATCCATATTAATATTGATGGTTCCTTTTTCTACGCGAGCCGCATAATAATTATGGGACTTGTCTGCATCTTCTGCCGCCTCAATCGTACCGCCGCCGACAGAAATCATCGTATCGGCTCCTACTGTTTTCAAACCGCTTCCTTTTACACCGCTGATAAACACCGGACCGGTTACTGTCATTTTAGAGTTTTCACCGGTAACAGCTATCCCCGTTGCATTGATTCCGACACCTTTTCCTCTTTTCCCGTATACATCAGTAATCTTCAAAGTTCCATCAATTACCGCTTCACTGTCTTTCCCCTGGAATGCAATACCCGCTGCAGCATCTCCTTTCGTCACCACATTAGATATTTCCACATTTCCTTTAATATTCAAGTGGGAATTCCCCTCAAGGAAGATACCATTGGATCCGCGCGTATCCGTATTTGTCGCCTCAATCAACAACTTGTCATTCACTCCGCCGTTGATATTGATATATTGGTTGTTTCCAACATAAACGGCCGCGGCAATTTTTCCCGCGCTGTTCGCCTTCAAATTCAGGTTGTGCCCGTTCAAATCCACAACCATAGGATTTTGTTTAGAAGTACTATTTTCACTGTACAGCGTGCTTACATACTTCCCATTTACCGCATTTGGCTCTGTCCACACTATCCGGATACTTCCATCCGCTTCCGCTTTTCTCGTTACATTTATATCTTCAGATGTGGTAATCGGTCCTGTTTTTTTCTCATCTTTTGCGGGCGTATACAGGTACTGGCCCTGACCGTCAGTGTCTTTATAGGTAATGTCTTCAATTCGCTGGCTGGCAGACCGGGCGGTCAGCCCTTCCGCAATTTCCACTTTCCCTGCCAAGTTCTTCTCGCCATTTTTATAGGCTTCGTAGTAGAGTTTATTCGCCAGCTTGTTTAAGGTTCCACTGACCAGATTTTTATCTGCGGCCTTTGTGGAAACGGTGTTCAAGCCTGCGTTATCTGTCCTGAGGGTAATACCGGAACCGGCGGCAGCCTTTTTAATTCTGAAATCGCCGCCTTTTATAGCCAGCCCTGTATTGGGATCACCCGGAACAGACGTATCATGCTCATATATAACAGTCGTGTGTCCACCGTAATTATCCACGAGAATCGGCGTATTTCCCTTTTGGAAAATAATACCGCCATGAGCCGCGTCACTGCCGCCTGTCAATTTAGTCACACGGCTCTTTTCCCCGGCACCTATATCCTCATTATCCTTTTCGTACCTCTTATTTTGCTGTAAATTATGCCATACAGCTCTGTTCCGCAATAACAGATTGGCCGTACCTCCATTATCTATGATCCCTTCTATGTAAGAATCAGAATTGGTCAGTCCTAAATTAACCGTACCGGTAGGAAGTGCAAATATATCACCGGCCAGCTGTACCGTATTATTTCCCGGTGCATCACCATTTTTACCTGCATTTACATTAACGGTCCCCTGATAAGCTCCAATGGCATAGTACCCATATTTTTTCCCGGAAGGAACTTCTATACGGCCTCCGCCAATAGATACTCTGCTCCCTGCTGCATTTGCTGTAATACCATTTCCATAAATACGGAAATCCACATTCCCGTCGATATTTACCTCACTATTGTCTACAGTAGTCAATATACCGGCACTATTAAATCTGGAGTACACATTGTCTCTGTTGACCCCTATCCCCCATGCACCGGTTGTGTCTGACCTGATAGAAAGATCTCCATGGATATTAATTTGGGATTTGGTATTGGCCTCATTGCTTTTTTCTCCCCAGCGATCAAGTTTCTGCACGGCAACTCCATATCCGCCATACCCACCGCCCATATAAATCTGCACGGGGCCTGTAATGTCAATGGTACTTCCCTGATCTTTCCCCGCATCGTTCCAGATGCCGTGGCTGATTGAATTTCCATATTCTGCATTAACCGAAGTAGAAATATTCAGTCCATCAGTCCGGATGGTCACATTCTTCCCATTTCCTGCAAAGATACCGACAGGGCTTCCTATATCATTGGACAAATGCATTTCAAGAACATGCCCGACTGTATCAATGACAATATCATTCCCCTCACGGGCAAATACTCCTGCATAAGCATTAGTTCTCAAATCACCAAATCCTATATCTCTATTGATATCCACATCTTCATTAAATTTATAGTTCTTATTATCAGCGGTCAGTTTTTTATAAGCAGTATCTTTCGCTGTCCCTGTAACTGCTGTTTTATATATTTTTTTAGACAAAGAGGTTTTGATTTCCGGATTATTATAGACCGCAATCCCTGACGGTGCCGTCCACCGTACTCCCGCCAGTTCTCCGGTTACTTTATCCCCTGAAATAACCGCTACTGAATTAAAAGTGTAATGATGTTCATTTGTGGAAAAGCTTCTTGCCTCCCATGTATGGGTAGGATTCTTATCACCATCAGTATATACTTTTAACTCACTTCCGATTTCTGCCCAAAGGCGTTTGGTATAGAAATCATAATCAATTCTTCCAAACCAGCCATTATCAGGAGATGTGTCAATTATTTTTTCCCAGGAGACTGGATTGCTGCTGTATAAATTCGACACCGTTGTCTTATATACCTGGAATTGGTTAACTTTCCCGGCGTTCAGCCCATATGCCAATATATAAGCCTGTCCGTCAGGTGTTATTTTACAGTTGTAAAAATCTGAAAAGTGATTATCGAGTTCTTGGATTACATTTTGAGGCACAACAGCTTGTCTACTATTTTCTGCCGGTTTCGTCAATCCTTCTCCTGCATGAGCGGATACCATAAAAATACCGGATTCCGGATTTCTTTCCCCCCCATAATGCTGCATACCGCCAATCCCATTCATGATATAGTGGTCATTATATTTATTAATGCGGACAGAATCCACATTTTTCCCTATCCTGGCGGCCCCTTTAAATTTAAGTTTCCCATTGCCAAGAATCTCATACTCTGCCAATACGCCATCTTTATACTCCATCCATCCCTTATCCTTAGGATTTATATTATAGGCGACAAAAAGATGATTATGATCTATATAAAGCCCTTCTCCGTGAACAGTTACATCGTCTCCGTAGGCATAAGGCGCGGTCCCGCTCTCCCAACCTTTACGCAAATCAGACAGAAACCGGTCTGCAGTAATTACCATCTCCGTTTCTTCTACAAGTTTATCACCATCAATACGGGCAGCTCCTACAGTTCCCAGATCATAGTCCGCCATAAACACATATTTCCCATTAGAAACACCGCTATGAGGATTTGCAGCCGATTTGATAACCCCTGATACAACAGGTTTATTCGGATCCCCTTCCATATCCAGGATCTGTATCGGCTTCAGATCTGTAGTACTGTATGTATACTGCCTGAGAAGGAGCATGCTTTCCCCATTAATAGTTGTACCGCCATACAGGCCGGGGTCTCTATTTAACCCTTTGACAACTCCTTTATGTGGATCTTTATCCACATGTGTAGTTACACGGGATCCGGTTATAGTTCCCATTTCGCTATTAATGTAATCGGATGGTATAGTAGCAACTAAAACAGCAGCATCAGCCGAATATGTTCCAAAAAACGAACCGCTTAAAGCAATGGTCAGTAAAGCTATCTTGTTACGACGATTTAAAAATTTCCAAGGTTTCATGACGTGCCTCCCATAAATTAGAATTCATAACGGACTGTTCCATAAAACGTTCTTCCCTGTATAACATAATCAGGATTAATATACCCGTCCTGATAATTATAAATATCGCTCCATATCTTCAGCTTCGGCCCCTTATTAAAAATATCATTACATCCAAACGCAATCTGCAGATGTTTCTGCGGCTTCCACTTAACTCCTGCATTTATTGTTACCAGAGAAGGAACCGGACGCCCCATCAGATAGGACTCACGCGACCCATTTGTGCTCTTTCCGTAATAAGTAAAATATTCTCCAGTATAGTGGACCTCATTAAACACAGCTATTTTTTCATTAGGCGACCATGTCAGTCGAACACTTCCTTCCCATTCCGGTTGGTAGGTCGCCCATACATCACTGTACCCATATCCAACAGTACTGTTTCTCCGCTGCAGATGCATTTTTGTATAAGTCAGCTCCGCATCTATACTAAATTTATTCCATTTCCAATTGCTTTGAAATTCAATCCCATGAGCCTTTCCTTTATTGTCATTGAAATAAGACCAATAGTCCAAGCCTACCCGATACAGCTGGAGCATCCGATCGGAGTCTCTCCAGAAATAAGTTAGTGTCGTACTGTTATCTGCCCCCAATATCTTTCCATGCCACAAAGCACTGAAGTCAAACTGTTTCCCGTATTCCGGCTTTGGGAAAACCGGTCCTTTTCCGTCAGATGGAGCAGGAAGTATGCCCGCACCATCCCCAGCAATTTCATACATATTCAGCAAACGGAAATATGTACCGCCGGTGGCTCTTAAAGTGAAACTATCACTAAACTCTTTTTTTAATGCCAGCTGCCACGTTAATTTCCCATCCGCCTGGCTGTCTTTTTCATGAATCCAGAAAAAATGTTTATCATGATCTTCACCAAACCGCTTGCTATTGCTGTGTCCTATAATTTTCGACCGGTTATAACGAAGGGCAGGGGTTAAAATCAGGGAACCTTTCTTGTCCAATGTAATACTATCTTGCAATTGTATATTAAAAATTTCCTGCTCATATTTATTACGCATTTGCCCTAGCAGGCTTCCAATCGTACCGGTCATGACCTTATCCATGAGAGACCCGTCCACATTCAGCCTCTCACGAGAATAGTTCGTCTGGAAATCAAGCATCTGTCGAGCACTCAGCTTATAGCTGCCATCTATCTGGATATTATATTTGTTCGACTTATACTGACTCCATTCCCGAAGCGGTATATTTTGCCAGCGGAAGTTGTCCGGCCAGAATAATTTATGCTCTGTACGATATTTCTTATCCTGATGAAGGTAATCAATACGCCAGCCCCATTCTATGTTTCCATTTTCATTCCTGTTTTGAACAAGAAGTTCCTTATTATCAAGAATCTGCTTTCGACTGGAAGCATAATAAATATCCCTTACATCAACAAGCAGATTCGTAGCAGCATCCAGATAAGAATCCCCCCAAAGGCTGTCCGGCAAATGACGGCTCAATCTGTTCCATGTTCCTTTAACCATCCAATTTTCATTCTGCCATTTGATAATCCCTTCCGTACTTTTCCGGTCGTTATACCGACGATGGCGGCTATTATCCTTTATCGCTCTATAACGATCTTTTTCTTTCCCAAGTGCCTCTGTCTTTTCAACTTTATTAGACTGCAGTTCTTTCATATAAATACTTCGATCTGGATCAGCATCATCCCGCCACACAGAAGTGTTATAAGCTGAATCCGCCTTTGCATATGCCTGTAGTATTTCTTTCTTCATGTCTTCTGTCAGGTAGCCGCCTGTCATAGAATCATCAATCCAATCAGCAGACAGCGCATCCCAATACTGTGAAGCAGGAATATCTGAAACATCTACCCCATTAAAATCAGCCACAGCCTGTTTGAACCCCTGCCAATACCCTAATTTTTCCATTTGTGTGGAAAACAAACCGGCATGATTATTAGCTGCCAAATCCTCCGCCTTTTTATAACTATGATCAGTTATCGCCTGTGCCATTCCCCCGTTCCGAACAAAATCCAGCCAGGCATTTTCATTATTCCGGTAGTATTCCCCTTGCGCTTCCGATAAATCGGTAAGACCGCTCTTCATAAATCCATCTATATTATCCTTATTAAAATCTGTGATTTTTGCCTGAATCCCTTTAAGTTGGATTTCAAGACTTGCAATCTGATTGCTGCTGATACTTTCTTCTCGAATAGCAGCATAGTTATTATAAGGAAAATCACCTTTACTGCTTTCATGATTCAATCCCACCAGCAGGCTTCCGCCTCCCAAAGGCGCAGTTACCTCCAGAGAGCCTGTTTTTCCGCCATATGAACTCTTTCCCAATTCAGCTGATATATTTGCTTTTTTTGGTTTTTTAGTTACTACATTGATTACACCACCAATAAATGTCCCACCGAAACGTGCGGGAATATATCCACGATATACCTCTATACGTTCTACATTTTTTACCGGAATAGTAGAAATATCGACAGCCGCGTCTCCCCCTAAGTTTGATAAGACTCCATCTACAAAAACACCAACCTGGGCAGCAGTTGATCCTCGAACAGTAACAGTAGTATACTGTCCTTTGCCATTTACCTCCCGTACATGTACCCCTGGAACATTTTTAAGCAGATCCGGTAAGCTTTTCTGTTCACCTTTATATTGTTCCGGACGGATAACTGTAACAGTACCGGGAGATAATTTTTGTTCCCAGTCAGGGCGCTTGGCCTCAACCGTAACCCCCTCCATCTTAAAAGACATCGGCGGGCTACTGATCTGTGTCTCGACTGCTCCTCCCACATATCCGGTTCCCACAATACCTAAAAACAATGCGCCTGTTACCGCCAGCTTTAATCTCTCCCTATAATTTCTCGCTGATCCTCTCATGAAAACACCCCTCAGACAATAACCAGTTATGGTAATCATAAAAAAACGAAACACAAAATAAACGCATATGAAACCTATGAATAAGGAAATACCAACCTCCACGTTGATATTTTTCTATGCATCTAAACTCATGTCTCGTAAGTTTGTATTTTAGAAATACCGAAAGCAGGTGGCACTCTGACTCAGTTCCTCGTCCTGCGGCTCCTTTGTGAAAGGCTTGCAGCCACAAAACTCCCTCTACAGTTGCGGGACAGTTCCGGATTCTCACCGGATTCCCCACGACTACTTTCCCTATATAATTTTGTATCATCCCTGCATACAGGATATAAAGGTTATATTCTTAATGTATAATATCATTTTTATTAAGAATATCCATTTTTATAATATCACTATACTTCATATTTTACAATATATAACCAAATATAACCAATATTTTTGTTATTTAAATGCAATTTTAACAATTTATTCCTTAACGTTTCAAAACTTACGGTTTAATCCGGCTTGCACAGCATCTCCATTACAGGCCATTATATTTGAAATCATTTTACTTATGACAAAATATGAAATTCCCGATGTCATGCATTTGTCAAAAAAGAGCTGTGGAAATGAAAAATCAATTCACAACTCTTTTTTAATAGTTCATCTGCCATTTTTGAAATATGACATGTTTTGAACCTCGGGATAAAAACATTTTATGCCGGGCTGATTACGCTGCATATTTCATCCATTTCTTTATTCTCTCCCGTTCCACTTTTGCTTTATCCCACCATCTTCGCATTCTTATATTCTTCAGGAATCACAAGTCCCAAAGTTTCCGCCGATTTTTTATTGATGATGACTTCCAGCACTTCAGGGTCCTCTACGGCAGTGTCCTGTGTTTTGATTTTCCCGTCAAGCACATCCGCCGCCATGTGTCCTGCCTGTACGCCGGACTTGTAGAAATCTACGGAGAGCGAGCCAAGCGCACCGTCTTTCGCCATGCTGTCCGCACCTACGAATACGGGAATCTTCGCAGGATCTGTCACCTTTACTAAAGTGGGAATGGAAGAAGCGATCACGTTATCCGTAGGAACATAGATGAAATCCACCTGACCTACCATGGATTCCGCTGCCTGCTGGATGTCATTGACAGAGGAAACGGTCCGTTCCACCACGGCAAGGCCGATGGATGCCGCATGGGCTTTCGCCTGGTCCGCCTGGATCTGGCTGTTCACTTCACTGGAGGAATAAATCAGTCCGAGGCGTTTCGCCATGGGAAGGAACTTAAGTCCCATATCCACCTGCTTCTCTACAGGGCCGCGGTCATTGACGCCGGTCACGTTCGTTTCCGGCCGGCTATTCGATTTTACCAGTTTCGCCGTTTCAAAATCGGTAATGGCGCACCCGATAATGGGCAGGTCATGAATTTCATTGGCTACCGCCTGTGCAGCAGGTGTGGAAATCGCACAGATAAGATCGGGACGATTGGCCTTGAAACGGGACGCAATGGTCTTTAAATTTGACTGGTCTCCCTGGGCATTCTGCTGGTCTACTGAAATTTTGTCCGCTCCGTAGCCCCTTTCCTTCAAGCCGTCAAGGAATCCTTGATTGGCCGCATCAAGAGAACCATGCTGCATCACCTGCACCACAGCAATCTGTTTCTTCCCGTCATCTGTCTTCTTTTCTCCGCCACCGCTTCCTCCGCATCCATAGAGTAAAGCTGTTGCCACCACTGCCGCTGCTGTAAGTTTCATCCATTTTTTCATTTGAGAGCCCTCTCTTTCTACTGCACTTCTATCCTATAAAAAATGTCCCCTGCCAATTGCAAGGGACGACGGGACTCATCGCGGTACCACCCTGTTTACCTGATGAAAAAGAAACAAAAAAGGCGGCAACCAAGGGACGGATATTCCGTGGTACCACCCTACTTCATCAGATCAACTCTCAGCCGCTTAACGTGAGCCACTCCGGCAATGCCTACTGTTATTTCAGCAAAGCAGTTCGGGAAAGAACTTCGACTTCCTGCCCGCACCGATTTTCACCATCCATCGGTTCTCTGCGCCGGGTAAGGAAATTTACTTTTTTCCGTCAGCACTTTTAAATATTGTGATTATTTTAGCGAATGAGGATTTCCTTGTCAATAGTTTTGGGGAAACATTTTAAATTTGAGCGACCCTCTTTCTTCGGCAAAGGGCAGCAGTCACAGGACTGACAGGGCAGAAGGCGTCATAATGACAGGAAACGCTAATCGTCATCCTGAGCGCAAGCGAAGGATCTGTACCCGTGGTGGGGAAAGCGGGAAGATGCCATCCGGGTAATAGATTCTTCACTCTGTGTCGCTGTTCTATTTCCCTATCCTTCCCACAAAGCATTCTTGCCCCCGTTCAGAATGACGATTTTGGGAAAGCACGTCACCAACAATGGGGAACGGAAAGTGTCATAATGAGAATGCTCGCTGCCGGTACATGCTCACCGGGCAGTCTGAAAAGAAAAACACCGCCCCTGTAAAGACGATGTTTTCTTTCTATTCCTTATTTCAATACACCGATTTCCCTATAGTATCTTTCAGCGCCGGGATGGAGCGGCACACCTGCGATATCTTTCACCGCATCTTCCGGCTTGAGGCCTTTCAGATTCTTCTGTGCCTGCCCCATTTCATCGATATGTTCCCAGAAAGCTTTCGTCAGATTATACACCACATCTTCCGGCATATCCCCGCGGGTGAACATAACCATTTTAACCGCCGTGGTATGGACGTCTCTGTCCTGGTTCGGATAGGTCCCCGCCTTGATAGTATAACTTGCATACCAGGGATACTTCGCTTTCAGTTCTTTCACGAGCTGATCATCGATATCTACCAGGTGTGCGCCGCCGGTCAAAGCCTGGGTGACGGCGGAAGCGGGAGCGCCGCTCATGATCCACGCGCCGTCAATAGAGCCGTTTTGAAGCATATCGGCAGCATCGGTAAAGGTAATGTACTCCGCCTGGATGTCATCAGGAAATTTCAGTCCCGCCGCGGTGAAGTGGGCATTGCTTTCGTTATATACAGAAGATCCTGCCGACGCTACGGCAAAACGCTTTCCTTTTACATCAGCCAAAGTCTGAATGCCCGACTTGGCAGTGACCACCACCTGGTTCGGATTCATGTAAAGACCGGCAATCACTTTCAAATCTTTATAAGGATGATCTTTGAAACTGTCCGTCCCGTTGAGACATTGGTACACATTGCTGGAAATAGCGATGGACACCTGCGCTTCGCCGTCGGAAACCATATTCAGGTTGGCAATTCCGCCTGCGGAAGCCTGACTCGCTGCCTGCACACCGGGAACGTTATTGTTCCACATATTGGTGATTGCCGCCCCCACCGCATACAGGGCGCCTGACGCGCCAGCCGTCGGAAAATTAATTTTCACCGTCTGCGCTGCCGGCTGTGATGACTTTCTTTTCTCCGCCACAGCCTGCTATCATCCCTGCTGCGGCTAAAGCCGCCAGTGAAACTGCCGCCGCTTTTTTCAAATGCTTCATGTTCATTTTTCCATCCTCCCATGCTGCAGAAAATAAATGATTATCATAAGTATACCCCTGTGTCAGGGGAAATCAAGTTTCTTTTCTCCGCTGCAGGAACTGGAATCCCATAACCGCGGCAATCCCTGCAAATCCGACAAAGTCTGTCATCGTTCCGGGAAAAAGGAGAAGCGGCGAAGCAATGAAAAGTACAATCCGTTCCGCCCATCCGCACTTGCATAGAATCCAGCCTTCCAATGCGCCGACGAGGGCAAACGTCCCCACCGCCGCGCTGAAAACAGCCCAAAGGGTTTCCACTGCGGTCGCCGCCGGATCGACACCGATGAGAAGAACGGGATTATCCAGAAAAAAGAAAGGAATAATAAAACCGATAAGCCCGAGACGCACCGCCATAAGTCCCGTCTTTGTCTGATCAGAACCGGCAATCCCAGACGCCACATAGGCTGACATGGCCACAGGCGGCGTGATATTGGAAAGGCAGGCATAAATCAGGCAGAACATGTGGGCGATAAGAGGCAGCACCCCCGCCTTGATCAGGACAGGAACAGCAACCGCCTGAACAATGACATACGCCGCAACGCCGGGAACGCCCATCCCCAGAATAGCGGACATGATCATGACAAGGAACCCGGCAAGGTACACATGATTATCCTGCAGAAGAGACAGAATGAGATAGCCCATGTTCAGTCCCATGGATGTCAGTGTGACCGTACCGATAATGACGCCGATGATGACGCAGCATACCCCTACGGAAACGGCGCTCCGCGCCCCCTCAATAACAGCGGCAATAATCTTATCTCCTGTCATTCTTGTTTCTTTACGAAGCCAGCTTGCCGCCACAGTGATGAAAATAGAAATAACCGCTGCATAAAGCGGTGTGAATCCCGTAAACATCAGCCCGATAAGACTCACCAGGGGAAGGACAAGATGTCCCTGTTCTTTTATCACCGACAATGCATCGGGAATATTTTCCCTGGCGATTCCCGAAAGTCCGAGCCGCTTCGCTTCAAAATGAACCGCCAGAAGCAGGCCGATATAGTAGAGCAATGCCGGTGTGACAGCTGCCAGTGCCACCTCGGTGTAGGACAGGGTTAAAAACTCCGCCATGACAAAACCGACCGCCCCCATAATCGGCGGCGTAAACTGTCCGCCGGTAGAGGCCACCGCTTCTACGGCGCCTGCAAATTCGCTTTTATACCCTGTCCGTTTCATGAGCGGAATCGTAATCGTTCCTGTCGTCGCCACATTGGCAATGGCGGAACCGTTAATCATCCCCATAAGGCCCGACGCGATGACCGCCACCTTCGCGGGGCCGCCGGAAGTCGTTCCTACAAGGGTAAGCGAAAAATCATTAATGAATTTAGAAAAGCCCGAATATTTCAGAAACGCGCCAAAAACAACAAAAAGAAATATATAAGTCGCTGAAACGCCGATGCCCGTGCCGAGAATGCCCTGCGTTCCCCAGAATTGGGTAATCAGCACGCGCTTCAAAGTGAAACCGTTATGACCAAGATAGCCGGGCAGGTACGCGCCGAACCAATTATACGCAAGAAAAATTCCCGCAAGTACCGCCAGATTTCCCGATGCCCGCCGGGCCGCTTCAAAAACGCAAACCACCGCGACTAAGGCAATGGCTGCCTCCATATCGGAAATACGTCCTCCCGTCCGGGCGATACGGGTATAATTCAAAATGAGATAAAGGAGACTGCCTGCGGAACAAAGGATAAACGCCACGTCCCAAAGGGGCGGAAGCTTTCTTTTCCGCGTTTCTTTTTTAAACGTCGGAAATAATAAAAATGTAAAAACAAGAAGAAAGATACAGTGGATCGCCCGCAGATTGACGGCGCTGATTGCTCCGATGGTCGTGAAATACAGCTGGAATGCCGTCCACACGCACAGCAGTACGGCTACCGCCCTGCCTAACGGTCCCGTATATGTCCTCATACGGGAGTCCGCTTCCTTCTCCTCAAGTATTTTCTGTGCTTTTGCATCAAGTTCTTTTTTTGCTTCCAACGCTTCTTCCAGCTTTACGCCGGACTGATGTTCATCCATTCTGATTCCTCCTGCGCTTCTATCCTTCGTATAAAATTATCCTCATTAAGGCATATTAGTCATTCCATATAAAGCAATTGAGAACTTATTGCCCTCTATTTGGAACCTATTTCTTACCTTTCTGCTGCATCCCCAATCTACAGATACCGCTTGAATCAAAAACTAGTCATTCTTCGGAGAGAACACATATATTCCATCCTTTTTACCCAATGCAGCCGCTTTTCGATCTTTTTCTGCCCATTCCTTCTTTCCCAACTTATCGTAAAAACCTGCACGCATGAGAAGTGCTGATGCAATATTGGGATTAATTTTTAAAAATTCCGTAATATCTGCCACCGCCTTTTCGTATTCCCCCATTTCCGCATACACTTCTCCCCGAGAGCGATAACTTTCTCCATAACCGGGATCCATTTCTATAGCTTTATTCAGTATGCCCAACGCCTTTTGATAATTCCCTTTCAATTTATAAACATATCCCAAGTTATTGTACACATCTGCTTTTTTATGCCCCTTTGCAATTGCCGTTTCAAACGCAGTAATCGCTTCATCATACCGTTCTGTCTGGCTGTATACAAGCCCAAGCATCATGTAATAGTATCCTTTATCCGGCTCCAATGCTATCGCTTTTCTTATATCTTCCAATGCCCCGCCAAAATCATGCAACTTCATACTCGCATCACAACGCTTCGAATAGAAATACGCATTATTCGGATAAATGGAAATCAAATGCGTTAAATCATTTCTCGCATCGGTAAATCTTCTATGCTGCATATAATACATATTTCGTAATAAATAAGGAATCCCATCTGTTTCTCCAACCACGTGCCCCTTGTTAAAAGACGTCAATGCTTTTTCATCCTCATGCAAATCCAGAAGTACTTTGCCTCTTTTCATCCAAGCAAGAAGATTAGATGAGTCCGCTGCCACCGCCCTGTCAAGAAAAGGTAATGCTTTTTCCGGTGCATGGTAATGCAACCACTGCAGATCAGCAATCGATATAAGCGCTATTACATCCTTGGTGTTAATAGATAATGCCTTCTCAAAATCAACATAACTCTTATCCATCTCGCCAAGAAGCAGATACGCAAGTCCTCTTTTGCTATAGACCTTTCCCTTTTCTTCTCCTTTTAGATACTTCAACGCTTCATCAAAATCATTAAGACAAGATTCTGTCTCCCCGAGTTGCACATAAGCAACCCCTCGCCCCAATAAGATATGCCCCCTCATTTCCGGTTCAGGATTCTTTTTCAACGCTTTATTGTAATCCTGTTCTGCTGCATAAAAATCCTCTTCCAAACTATATGCGGTCGCCCTTGCATAATAAGCCAGTGCGGAATCAGGATTCAATTCTATAGCTTTAGTATAATCCTTAATTGCCTGCTTATATTTATGCTGATTTATTGCTACCAATCCCTGAAGCATATAAATTCCTTCATTCCCCGGACGCCTATACACTAATTCATCTGCCGCCCCTGTAGGAATAACATTTTTTTCTGATGCTGCCTCTGCATCTTTTCCTGCCCTATCTGAAAAATATTGCGTAAATTTTACAGGCAACTTTTCCTGTACAGAAAAAGTATCTCCCCCCGCAGGCATATCTTTACCCGCCGTCCCTATTGTTACATTTGAAAAAGCTATTCCCAACACCAACACCGCTATCAAAATCTTTTTCTTCATAAGCCACCTGCCTGACATATAACTCATAGTGCTTCCTCATTATAGCACTTCCGATAAGATATAACCGTCTTCTTCCATATATACGCATATGTTTCTATATTAAAAGATATGGAGATAAAAATGTTTTTTCATTTTGACCCTTGCAGTAAATGCTAAACTTTAATGCATTTATCTCCCCCCTATATCCATTATCAAATCATACAATGCCTTACAACCACATCTTCCACACATTTACATTTTCCATTGTAGATTAATAATTAACCATCATGTATAAGTATTTCCGATGATGTTCATTAAATCCTCACTTTTCAATGACATCCATTTTTTCATCACGACTCTATTATATTTTTTCCCACGAAAAAATCACCGCCCCTTTCGAGACGATGATTTCCTCTTTTCCTTACCTGCTTTCAAAGAATGCCTTGTACGCCAGGTACGTTTCGTAAGCGTCCGCCTTGGACAGCAGGTCGCAGGGAGCGTGCATGGATAGCATGGACGTGCCGCAGTCTACCACTTCCGCGCCCCAGTTCGCCATCATGAAAGCAATTGTTCCGCCGCCGCCCTGGTCGACCTTTCCCAGTTCGCCGATTTGCCAGCATACACCGGCATCATTAAAGATTTTTCTGACCTTCTGCAAAAATTCCGCATTGGCATCATTGCTGCCTGCCTTGCCGCGGGAACCGCCGTACTTGGTCAGGTTAACCCCGTATCCCAGGAAAGAAGCGTTGTCTTTTTCAGAAACTTCCGGGAACATGGGATCAAGACAGGAATTCACATCGGCGGAAAGCATCTCGCTGTTTTCCATGGTTTCATAGAAATCAAGAAGGCTTCCCTGTCCCTGCAGCGCAAGGAGTTTCATCACAAATTTCACGAAATAGGAAGATTCCATTCCCGTATTTCCATAAGATCCGATTTCTTCCTTATCCGTAAGAAGAGCGGCCTGGGTCTTCACACCGGGTTTTGCGTCCAGGATGGCTTCCAGATTCGCGTAGGAACATACGCGGTCGTCCTGCCCGTAAGAAGCGATGAGGGACCGGTCAAATCCGACGTCGCGGCTCTTTGTGGCGGGAACAAGTTCCAATTCAGCAGCAGCGAAGTCTTCCTCTTCGATCCCGTATTCTTTTTTCAAAAGCGCCATGATGGCATCTTTCGGTGTCTGCCCTTCTTCAGAATGGGTACCCGCGACAGCCTGGAGCTGTTCTCCGGTAATCCCTTCCGCCAGAGTCTTTTTCATCTGGTCCTGTGCCATATGGATAAGCAGGTCGGATACATAGAAAACGGGGTCGCTGTCTTTCAGTCCGATATTGATATCCACTTTTTTACCGTCTTTTGTGAATACCACGCCGATGAGCGCCAGCGGAATGCAGGTCCACTGGTATTTCTTAATCCCGCCGTAGTAGTGGGTACGGAAGTACACAATGCCGTCCTGTTCATGAACCGGATTGGCTTTCAGATCCAGACGGGGCGAATCAATATGGGATCCCACGATTTTGATGCCTTCATGGACAGGTTCTTTCCCAATCACCGCCAAAATAACGGATTTATCTTTCTGGTTCCAATATACCTTGTCTCCCGCTTTGATCGACTTCATGGTATAGACAGGTTTAAATCCCTTTTCTTCCGCACGGCGGATAATTTCCGCTGCTGCCAGTCTTTCCGTGCGTGCCGTATCAAGGAACGCCTTGTATTTTTCACCGTATGCCATGGCGGCTTTGCGCTCACGGGCATTCATCCGCTGCCAGACGGATTTGCTTCTGCTGTATGTTTCTTTCATTTCTGCCTCCTAAAAGAGAATTATTTTCACATAGATACAGTATAAAACTTTTTCATCCTCCCCGCAAACCACGGCAGGAAGGAAATCCCGCTTCTTCAGTCTCCGGGAAATACTCTTCGCAGGAAGTACGTCAGTCCCATAAAAACAGCCATCACCACGAAAAGCAGGGGATACGCAATGACCAGAAGATAAACGGAAGCGTCTAAACTTGACATGGTTCCTCCTTTATGACAAAACGGGAATAAGAGCAAGCACAAGGCCGCCGGCGACGACGGAAGCGACCTGTCCCGCCACATTGACGCCCATGGCATGCTGGATAATAAAATTGGAAGGATCTTCTTTCAAAGCCATCTTGGCAACAACGCGCCCCGACATGGGGAACGCGGAAATACCACAGGCGCCGATCATAGGATTCAGTTTTTGCTTGAGGAAGAGATTTGCCAGCTTTGCAAAAAGCACGCCGCCCACCGTATCGAAAATAAACGCCGCCGCACCGAGGATAAGGATCTTCAGGACATCAAGGGTAAGGATATTTTCCGCCGTCATCGTAGCGCCTACCGTAATACCGAGAAAGAGTGTCACCAGATTGGCGAGTTCATTCTGTGCCGTACTTGCCAGAGAATCCACAACGCCCGATACTTTCAGCATATTGCCGAACATGAGCGCGCCGATGAGCGGTACGGAAATAGGAGCCAGAATACCTGCAAAAAGCACCACCATAAAAGGGAAAAGGAAACGTGCTGTCCATGACACGGGTTTCTCTTCTTTATATGCCATGCGGATACGTCTTTCCTGCTTTGTCGTCAGCAGTCTGATAATAGGCGGCTGGATAATCGGGACAAGGGACATATAGCAGAATGCCGTCACCGTGAGGGGCGCCAGAAGTTCTGTAGCAAATTTCTGCGCCACAAAAATCGTCGTCGGACCGTCCGCTGCGCCGATGATGCCAATCGCCGCCGCCTGGTTGAAAGGAAATCCAAAAGCTGATGCCAGAAGCGCCGCTGCAAAAATACCTAAATGGGCCGCTGCCGCAAAAAGCATGACATAAGGCTGGCGGATAAGCGGCGTAAAATCACACATCGCGCCTACCGCCACAAAAATCAGGACAGGAAACAGCTCATTGGCAATTCCCGCTTCATAAAGAACCTGCAAAAAGCCCGGCTCCCCGCCTCCCACCGGGATAACGGCAAAATGCCCCGGTATATTTGCCAATATACAGCCCACTCCCATAGGAAAGAGAAGCACCGGCTCATAATCCTTTTTCACTCCGAGCCAGATCAGAATCCCGCCGATGGCGAACATAGTCCAGACAGCGGGATCCGACATCTCCATAACCCCTGCAAAAAGTTCCTTAAAAATTGTTTCCGTGCTTGTCATAAATCTCTCTCCGCAAATAAACAGCCTTACAAAAAACGGACCCGGAAAATACCAGGTCCGATACTATTTCCTGCCCCTGTGCCATACGCAGAAAACATATTTACTTAATAAGGAAAAACAAGGCTTACACATGATAGCCGAGTACCGGAAGAATCATAAAGATAAGCAGCGCCCACACAATACCCGCCCCGATGAAAATACCTGCCGTAATGGCAAAGCCCATCTTGGAACGGGGGACGCCGAGCAGGCTGAAATTCCCAAACCAGCCGCGGCGGACCATGAACCCGTTGTCACTGCGCTGTCTGAACCAGACCAGCTTTTTCTGAGGGTCGATATTGTATGCCACGAGAATGGCAATGACTGTCGCTACCAGCCAATAAATGAGGAAACGAGCGGCATTGAAGTCCTTGACGCCGGACAAATCAATCATCTGCATATTTTTACCCTGCCTTTTAAGTATAACTGCTTTACCAATTTATATATTATACCGCAAGGCACGGTTTAGTCAAAAATATTTCTTAAAATTATAAAACACCGGACAAATAACCGTAGCCTTCTTTTTCCATATCCGCTTCGGGAATGAACCGGATCGCCAAGCTGTTGATGCAGTACCGGAGACCGCCTCTGTCCCGGGGACCGTCATCAAACACATGCCCCAAATGGGATTCTCCCATACGGCTCCGCACTTCTGTACGCCGCATATTATAGCTCAGGTCTTCTTTGTAATTCACCACATCGGCAGAAATCGGTTTCGTGAAACTCGGCCAGCCGCAGCCCGACTCGAACTTGTCACGGGAGGAAAAGAGCGGCTCTCCCGTAGCCACATCTACATAAATGCCGCGGTCAAATTTATCGAAATATTCATTGGAAAAAGCTCTTTCCGTCATGCCTTCCTGCGTGACAGCATATTGATCTGCCGTTAAAAGGCTGCGGAGGGTTTCCTCGTCAGGCTTCGGATACAGGGAGCCGTCAATCACGGGATCCGCCGCCCTGCTTACATCGATATGGCAGTAACCGCCGGGGTTCTTCTTTAAATAATCCTGATGGTACTCTTCCGCCGGCACAAAATGACGGAGCGGTTCCACCTCGATAGCGATTTTACCGGAAAGGGATTTCTGCTTTTCATCAAGTACTTCCCGAGCCACCGCCCCTTCTTCATCAGTGGTGTAATAAATGCCCGTCCGATACTGGCGCCCGCGGTCATTTCCCTGACGGTTCACACTTGTAGGATCCACCACCCGGAGGTAGTAAAGCAGCAGATCCCTGTAGGAAACTTTGGAAGCATCATAAGAAATATGAACCGTTTCCGCGTGATCTGTCTGCCCTATATGTTCGTAATCCGTCTTGTCCGTTTTCCCGTTGGCATAACCGGAAACCACGTCCACTACGCCGTCCACACGGGAAAAATATTCCTCCAGTCCCCAGAAACAGCCTCCCGCCAGGTACATATCCCGTAAATTTTCCTTATTCACTGTTTTCACCGCCATTTCTTTCTTCATACTTTCTTCAAGGCTTACCCCCACAGGCGCTTTTTCCCCGCTGCCTGAAGATGGAGTCATTGCCATCGAATACCAGCCGAAACCGGCTGCCGCAATGATCGCAAGACTTCCTAAAATTCCTGCTGTTCTCATCATAATCCTCCTTTACGAAATCCCCTTCATCTCCATAGCAAGCGATTCTTTGCTCATATGCCCCGGACGGAGCATCTTCACATTTCCTTCTGTATCAATCAGAGCCGCCGACGGATAGAAACGAATACCGTATTTCTTCGTCACCGCGCCGCCTTCGTCAAGAAGCACGGGGAGATTATTATAGCCGAGACCTTTATACCATTTTACGAAATCCTCTTTTTTCATTTCACCGCCAAATCCGGGCGCCACAACGGAAAGAACGACAAAATCCTTATCGTCACTTCCCGCCAGCATATCCGTATCAGCCAGCGTAGCCATACATACAGAACACCAGGAAGCCCAGAACTTGATATACACCTTTTTCCCCCTGTAATCGGAAAGTCTGTGTTCCTTTCCATTTACATCGGTCAGCATGAAATCCGCATCCTTTGCATCCATAAAATTCCGTGTGCGGCCAGCTGCCTTTTCCTGCTGCATCGCCGCGGGGCGGGCCATGTCATTTGCATCCGCATTCATACCGGATCCGCATCCCGCCAGAATCCCTGCCAAAACGGCTGTTGCCGCAAACGCTCCAAACTTTTTATAAGAAATTTTCATCATGATAAACCTCCTGTTTACAAATCTGTGAAATATTTCAAGAAATAACTGCCGCCAGTATATCCAGCTTGCCAAGCATAAGCAGGATCCCCATAAGAATGATCAGCACGCCGCCAATCTTTTTCAGCAGGACCATATGGCGCTTCACGTGACTGCTGTACTTCAAAAGCCAGGAAGATGCCACTGCCAGAATCAGGAAAGGGACCGCCATCCCCGCAGCGTACACCGCCATCAAAAGACCGCCATACAGAGCGCTTCCATTTTCAGAAGCCACCACCGCAAGCACCGCCCCCAGCACAGGTCCCACACAGGGTGTCCAGCCGAAGCTGAAAGTCAGCCCCAGAAGAAACGCGCCGAGAATACCGCCTTGACGCTTCCCGTCCAGCTCGATCTTCTTCTGCCGCTGGAGAAAATTAATATTAATCAGCTCCATCTGATGCAGCCCGAGAAGTATGACGATACCACCCATGACATACGGCGTATAGGGATGATAAAAAATGTGGCTGAAAAAACCGGTTCCAAACCCGAGACTGAAAAATACCGTCGATAGTCCCGTAATAAAGAAAACAGTTTTTACCAGCGGAGATACATATACCTTCAGTCCGAAAAAAGAAAACGACCTCGTCCCGGGATCCTCCGCCAGCTTTCCCAAGTAAACCGGCAGAAGGGGAAATACACAGGGCGAAAAGAAGGACAGCACACCGGCCAGAAAAACAGCACCTGCAAATAAATTATTAATTCCTTCCTGCATAAAGCACATCCTTTCATTAATAGATAAAAATAAATATGAGAATCTATATCATATTCACTTTTATCTATATGATATTTTATCTTTTTTCAAATTGCAATATTTTATTTATACGCCTTCACAACACTTTTATGCTTTTTATATATGAATAAAAATCGATTTAATAATCAAAAACGGAATCCCCGGCAAAATATCGATTAACTACCGCCCGCCTTGAATACCATTCCCGACGGGTATACCGCTTAGTGTCATCAGAGCTATGCAGAGGACAAGTATCTGTATTTATGACCCTCTCCTTGCCTGTCATCCTTGCAAAATCAAAGCAGGAATAACTGTTCCGTATAGGCAGTCAGTCGATTTATCGAATTCAGATAGTCAATCGCTATTATCAGCTAGCAATTAGCAGCTAGAAGCTAAGAGCGGCAGCGAAGGATCTATTACCCGTAATGAGGGAAGACGGTAAGACGTCATCGGTGTAATAGATTCTTCGCTCTGTGTCACTGTCCCGTTTCCCGTCTTTCCCACAAAGCATTTTTACCTCCACCCTAAATAACATTTTACGGAAAGATGAATCTTTTCTGTTTTTTTATTAGCTGATTTCCGGCTTCCGCCAATCATCCAAAGCATCAGCAAACGAGCTGTCACGCTAAAGCCTTGAGGACGAAAGAATCGGCGCCCCGTCACTCCAACCGTCCCATTTCCCAATTCCTTTTCAAAATTTACACAGCAAAAAACGCCCCCGTAAAGGAGCGCTTTCGTTTTGATTCAATCAGACGAATCAGTTATACTGATCAGCCTCCGAACTGTGCCAGCATGGTGCCTGCTGCTACGGCAGTGCCGATAACCCCTGCTACGTTCGGGCCCATGGCCTGCATCAGCAAGTAGTTGGACGGGTTGTCTTTCAATCCTACCACCTGGGATACACGCGCTGCCATCGGTACGGCCGATACGCCTGCCGATCCGATGAGCGGGTTGATCTTGTTGCCCGAAGCAATTCTCATGATCTGGCCGAAAACCACGCCGCCTGCCGTGCCTGCCGCAAAGGCAACCAAACCGAGGCAGATGATTTCAATCGTTTCCAGACGGAGGAATTTGTCGCCGGACATTGTCAAGCCTGTGCCTGTCGCCAGGAAGATGGTGACGATATTGATCAGCGCATTCTGCGCGGTGTCGGAAAGTCTTGCCGTTACGCCGGATACTTCGAACAGGTTCCCCATGCACAGGCAGCCCATCAGTGCCGCTACCGGAGGCAGAAGCAGGGATACGACGATGGCTACGACGATCGGGAATAATACCTTTTCAAAGTGGCTTACCGGACGAAGGTTAACCATCTTGATCTTCCTCTGTTCCTTGGTCGTCATCAGCTTCATAATCGGGGGCTGGATGAGCGGAACCAGGGACATGTAGCTGTATGCCGCCACGGCAATAGCGCCTAAGAGATCAGGTGCCAGCTTGGACGCCAGATAAATCGCGGTCGGGCCGTCAGCACCGCCGATGATGCCGATAGCAGAAGCCTGCTGCACATTGAAGCCGAGCATCATAGCGCCTGCCAGCGCAACGAATACGCCGATCTGGGCAGCTGCGCCGAGAAGCATGGTCTTCGGGTTGGCCAACAGCGGACCGAAGTCGGTCATCGCGCCTACCCCCATGAAAATAAGGGGCGGGAAAATTTCATACTTGATCCCGAATCCGATGGCCATCATGACACCCATTTCATCTTCAAACCCGGTATTCGGGAAGTTGGCCATGATGCAGCCGAACGCGATCGGAAGCAGCAGCAAAGGTTCATATTCCTTCGCAATTGATAAATAAAGTAAAACAAGTCCTACTAAAATCATGACACAGTTTTCCCAGGTCAGCGCGGCAAAACCGGAATCTGTCCATACGGAAACAAGTGCTCTCATAAAACCATCCATTTTATACCTCCTATAGGTTAATCATATTTAACTTATGCTTATTTTTTCTTTTTTGTCGGGTCAACGATATGAATCAGCTCGATGACAAAAGCCAAAAAGATCAAAACACCAAATACGATAACCATATTAGTAAGACAAATGGAAAGTGGGCCTGGAGTATCCATGAATAAAATCCACCTTTCTGAATATAAGTGTCCTTCAGACACTGCGCGGAACAAAAATATTCCGCAATACATAAGCGGTCCGGTCCTCCCCGATAAAAACCCAGAGGAGGACAGCACGCCCGGACGCAACCATTACCGCCAAATCTTAGAATGGCCAGAAAATCGGGATAATGATTACAGAAGCTACCAAGGAAATCAGACACATCGGAACGCCGACCTTAGCATAATCATTGAAGGAGAATCCGCCCGGTCCCAGCACGAGGGTATTCGGAGGCGTTGCCATCGGTGTGGCAAATGCCATGGAAGCCGCGATACCAAGCGCCATCAGAACCGGTTTCGGATCTGCGCCGATAGACTGGGCAATGGAAATACCGATCGGCGCCAGGAGCGCTGCCGATGCCGTGTTGGACATGAACTGGGTCAGTACGTTGGAAATGAGGAACAGTACCGCTGTCAGCACATAGGGATTCGGATTGTCACCCATCATATTTACAACAGTATCCGCGATCATCTTGCCTGCGCCTGTCTTTTCCATAGCGCTTGCTACGGAAAGCATGCCGGCGAAGAGGAAAATGGTTACCCAGTCAATACCCGCATAGGCTTCTTTTTCTTTCAGGCAGCCTGTAACTACACAGAGAA
>OASV01000216.1_pt1 | contig 27942 bp, 20 predicted proteins | sample 1494921 | NCBI WGS metagenome assembly OASV01 (sample SAMEA2579918, study PRJEB22360) | human gut metagenome
CTTACCCCTCAAGATTGAGGGGCGGGGGAGCTGAGATGCCGTAGGCATTTTTTTATAAAATAACGTGCCTGAAGCGTCCAAAAATATATGCTTCATCCCATCGTTAGGTGCTCTGAAAGACCCGTTTTAATCTGATGGAAACGGCAGCGTTTAATTTGCCGAATAACATGAGAGGACGGCGGTTAATCACCGCCTCCTACTCGATTTTACACAAACCTATGACGACTTGCAGGGACACGGTAGCCGATTGGAGGTTATTTTGTCGTGTCTCGTTTGCTTTTTCAAAGCTCACATGATCTACATCAGTTAAAAAAAGCATTGCTCATCCTCCGGGCAAGTATACCATTGCATCGGCACTATCGTTCCATGTAATTCAGTATAATAGTGGCTGTTCTTGGCGCGCCAGTTTTCCATCGCGGAAATCTGGCGTTTTTTGTTTCCAATTTTTAGAAAATACTCGGACAATATGTCGATGTCGTGCCCCGCCTACTGATCTGAATTCAAAAAAATTCAGATCGGAGGAAAGGACATGGAAGGCAGACAGCCAAAAAGAAGAAAAGATAAATACAACCCATATGAAATCTATGAGAAGGACGGAAAATATTATGTTTCATTTCATAATGGTGAAAAAGAGTACAAGGATTTGGAAATAGGAAAGAATGTATATGAAGCTTTTAATACGTTTGAATTGCAGGATGTGTCGCATATGAATGTTGTGGACAGGCATCTGGAACAGTCAGAAATTTGGGATTCCAGTTTATATGAACGGATATTTCAGAAAGAAGAAAGTGTAGAGGATACGGTTCTGAATAAACTGAAAACGGAACGGTTACATAGTGCAATCCAGCAGTTGTCGGAAATTCAGAGAAGACGATTGATGAAGTATTATTTTGAAGATAAGTGTTGATCAGCACATTATAATATGCCATTTTCAGAAAAATAAATAGTGCAGAAATAATACGGGGATCTTCCATCCCCGAACCCCTGGAATCCTTGTTATAACAGTAATAGAAAAAATTATTACCGTTATAACAAGGCTAAAAATGGGATGTTTTAATTTTCCGAATTCTGCAAATTATAGCATCAAATAAAATGCGTTGTAACAGATAAGAATTATGAGCAGATTGCACAGGAAGAAGGCTGCTCTTTTCAGATGGTAGCAAAGTCTGTAAAAGCAGCAATCAGAAATTTGAAAAAGATTTTGAGATAGTGGGTTGAAAAATAGCGTTTAAGTGAGGAAACAGGTGGAAAGAGAAATATTCTGATCCGCCTGTTTCTTCTTTTGTCACGAAAAGACTGGGGAGCGGGACGAACCTTGACAAATTCATATACATTCATCAGACACATTCCTGTTGTTATCGTGATGAGCGTAAGCCACATTAACAGATACGCCATAACACAGGCTGGGTAAAGACAGCGAAATCCCACCCGTATACTTCCTTTTGGTTTCAGTTTGTATTACCCGGACTGTTGAGCGAAAAATATCTGGTTATAACTGTTAGATTGCTTCTGGCAGGGCGATGACAGACAACAGGCATAATGATACTCCTGTCCGGTCATAAAGTCGTGTATACAAAATATTTCTTTGATGCCGCAACAAGTGAGGGCAGCTTCAGGAGATCCCTGGAGAGGAAAACTCCTAATCCCATATATTTATTTTAGATAAAATCCTGTGGAGCTGATTAGCAGTCAGCCGTCTGATGATTTCCCAATTACAAGTCGGGGCGTCGGGGACAAATAGGCTTGTATTTTACATATTTAGGGATAACAACAGTTAGAAAGACGAGAGGAGATAAAGCAAAGATGGAAGATAGAAACGTCAGGCGTGGGGATATTTATCACGCCGACCTTGATCCTGTATTTGGAAGTGAACAGGGCGGTTATCGTCCGGTGCTGGTGATTCAAAATAATATAGGAAATCAATACAGTCCGACAGTGATCGTGGCAGCAATTACTAGTAAAGAAAAAATGAAACTGCCGACACACATTGCAGTCCCGGAAATGGAAGGTTTGGAAAAGGATTCTGTAGTGCTGTTGGAGCAGCTTAGAACTTTAGATAAAAGACGGTTGGAAAATTATGTGTGTACCTTAGATCGTACTGAAATGGAGAAAATCAATAAAGCAATCCGAAGAAGTACCGGGATACCGAAGATAATTGAAAAACCGTTAGTCGTGAGCTTGTGTAGAGTATGTGCAGGCAATTTTTATGAGGTGCCGGGACATTATATCCGGCGGGTGAATCCGGAGCAGCGATATAAGGAATTATGTATGTTCTGCAATGTCCGGAATGGGTACGACTATTATATAGGAAGAAAGAACAAGTAACACGTAAAAGTCAAGTGTGCGATTTGAAAATTCGCACATTGGACGATGTAGACGAAAATGGATATCTTAGTGGTGTACCGTTTTTAGATGTTACACAGCTAAAAACTACCGGTAGTAAAGCGCAAAGATTAGGACGAGGAGGATAACGTCATGGCAATGATAGAGAATGAAATGGAAAAGAAAGTATATAAAGTAGAAGATGTTCAAAATTTGCTTGGGCTGGGACGCTCCAAGGCATATGAATTTATAGAAAATGTTTATTATGACAGAAAACCATTCCGGGTGTTGAAGATTGGCAGATCTTATCGTATCCCATGCAATTCTTTTGATAAGTGGCTGAATGGAGACGAGGAGAGAGAAAGAGTGAGAGCAGAATGAAACAGAAAGAAACGCAGCAGGAGACAATGTCAAAGGAAAAGAGAGTTGTCTTTTTTGAAGGAAAATCATGGTATCACAGAACCAAAGAGCTGCAAGGACGATCTGACGACAAAATATGGGAAAAAAGGTGGCTTTGAAACGCCGGAAGAAGCAGAGAAAAGTTACTGGGAATATGAAAAAAGATACCAGAAGAAGCAGAGAGATCTCCAGATTGCAAAAATGCAAAAGACAGATGTGATGCTTGGAGATTATCTGGAATACTGGTTTGAAAATATTTTCAGTCCGAGAATTGAGACAACCACGAGAATGGTTGGAGCATATACCTTATATAATCTGATTCTTCCGAGTATGGAAGCGGATATCAAATTAAAATACATTTCAGTAGAGTATTTAGATGCTCTACTGGAACGTGTCGCGAAAATCTGTCCTTCAGCGGGAAATAAAGGGCGGGAGCTTTTGAGCATTGCCATGAAAGACGCAGCAGGAGATAAGTTCATAAGCTATAATCCAATGCCTGAGACAAAGCCATATCCGAGAGCAAAACCAAAGGTAAGGGTATTAGGCAAAGAAAAATTGAAGGTTTTTCTTGAAGCTGCGAGCAAGAATCCTTGGTATCTGGAAATTTTACTGGGACTGTTTTGTGGATTACGAAAAGGAGAAATTCTTGGATTGAAATTTCAGGATTTTGATTTTGAAAAACAGACCGTCAGAATTAGCAGACAGCTTGTTGGAAACCTGAAACTGAAAGAAAAAGAATTTACGGTTACGGAATATGCTGTTATCGAACGGAATCCAAAGACGGAGAACAGTTACCGGATATTAAGAGTTCCGAAAGTGGTGATGCGGGAAGTGAAACACAGACAACAGTTAATTGATAAGCGTAAAGCAGATATGGGGGTAGCGTACAAGGATTATGATTATGTATCTTGTCAGGAAAACGGTGAACCACGTTCGCTGACAGCAATGAATCAGGCACTCACAAAAATCTGTAAAAGAAATGGATTGCCCAATATCACTGTACATGGACTCAGACACATGTTTGCGACCATTTTGATCGAGCTTGGAGTTCCTTTGTTTAAAATATCTGGTCTGTTAGGACATAGTTCCGTTCATACAACTTATGAATACTATTGTGAGATTATGGACGAGCAGGATAAGATTATTGCGTTTGTAAATAATACATTTGTACCACAACGAACTGGAACGGAGGGATAGCCATGCATAAGACCTTTGACTTTAAGAAATATGTAGAATATAAGGTCTATTCGGTGACAACAATCAAAAATGGATATGGATTTCGTGTGTTGCTGACGTTTGCAGACGAAAGTACAAAGACACAGCAACATGCGGGATTCACAACCAAAAGAGAAGCTAATGCATTTCGTGATGAAGTAATCGGACAGCTACATACCGGAACCTATATTGTGTATGGAAAAATCCGGGTAGAGGAGTTTATGATCTTCTGGTTGGAAGATATTATGCGGCCCCGAATAACAGACGACACTTATACAACTTACAAAAGTGCCATTAAGAATTACATTGTTCCACAGATTGGAAAGATGTATATGTCTACAATAAATCAGGGGTATATCAGAAAAATATATAATGCAGTTGCAGAGAAGTATGAATCAGTTGCGAAAAATGTCAGGACGATCATGAAAACATCATTGGAGTATGCATTTAACAAAAATGTACTGGCAACAAATCCAGCGAATGGAATCAATTTACCGAAGAAAATAAAAAAGACAGAGTATCGTGTCCTGAAAATTGACGAGAAGAAAACATTGACACTTCCGCAGGTGCTTCGATTGATTGAGGCAAGCAAGGAGACACCGATTCATATGCAAATTCTGTTTGCGGTATTGATGGGACTCAGAAGAAGTGAAATAAATGGTCTGAAATACAGTGATGTCGATTACATTCACAGGACGTTGAGAGTAGAGCGTCAGTTGGGAAAGAAGCCAAACAGTAAAGCAGAAGACTGTGCACCTAAGATGCTGACAAAGCAGGAAATTAAAACAAAAACACCTGCGGGTGTGCGTGAACTTCCAATACCGGATTATGTATTTGAAGCAATTCTGGAAGAACGGAAAACTTATGAGAAGAACCGCAGACGCAGACCAAAAGAGTTCCGGGACTGGAATTATATTTGTTGTTCTACATATGGGAATCCAAGGAGTAAAGGTTTTCATCAGAAATACTATAAAGACTTGTTGAAATCCTTGGATTTGCCCGATATTCATTTTCACCAGTTGAGAAATACCTATGTAACTATTTTGCTGAAGAATAGTTTTAATTCAAAAGGTGTTTCGCATTTATTGGGACATGCCAAGGAAATCATATCAGTAGATGTCTATGGAGATACGCAGGAAATCATAGAAGACTGTCTGGATGTATTGGAACCATTTATTGAAGAAGTTATTCCAAAAGAGCGGAAAAATCAGTATTATGATTATTCAAAAGTGATTGAAATAGACTTAATTCTGGAGGAATATTTCAACGCAGCATGATAAAAAATAGAATAGTAGTAAGATAGAAAAGTACAAATGAGAATCGAACATTTGTACTTTTTTCTTGCTTTCATCTATATACTTTCAAAAAAATGTTTGATATAATAGGGACTGTTACAAGAACAAACAGTAAAAATATGACAGAACCGGAGCCTAGTATCAGCAGGCATTTCCGAGTGCTGTTTTATCCGCAAATATGAATTTTGTGACTTTTATTCGTAACGAGACAAAAATGACCTCTATTCGAGACAAAAATGGGCATTTCGTTACGAATCTGATTACGAATTTTTGGCTGATAGTGATCGTACTAAAAGTCACAAATGGAGGAATTTACCATGAATGAGTTCAAATTAAAAGCCCCATATGAGCCAACCGGAGACCAGCCACAGGCGATTGCAGAGCTTGTAAAAGGGTTCAAGGAAGGCAATCAATGCCAGACTTTACTAGGGGTTACGGGTTCTGGAAAAACTTTTACGATGGCAAATGTGATTCAGCAATTACAGAAGCCGACACTTGTCATCGCTCATAATAAGACGTTAGCGGCTCAGCTCTACGGAGAATTCAAGGAGATGTTCCCCGAGAACGCAGTAGAATATTTTGTCTCCTACTACGACTACTATCAGCCCGAAGCCTACGTCCCATCCTCGGATACCTACATCGCCAAGGATTCAGCAATCAATGATGAGATTGATAAGCTGCGGTTATCTGCTACGATGGCACTGGCAGAGCGCAGAGATGTGATCATTGTGGCGAGTGTTTCCTGTATCTATGGACTGGGAAGTCCGGTAGACTATCAGAACATGGTGATTTCTCTGCGTCCGGGGATGATCAAGGACAGAGATGAAGTTGTAGCAAAGCTGATTGAGATTCAGTATGACAGAAACGACATGGACTTTCATCGTGGAACATTCCGGGTTCGGGGAGATGTTTTGGAAGTGATTCCGGCATATGAGTCAGACGTTGCGATCCGAATTGAATTTTTTGGTGATGAAGTGGATAGAATCACAGAGGTGGACATTCTTACAGGAGAGATCAAAGACGAGTTAAAGCATGTAGCGATTTTCCCGGCATCTCATTATGTGGTGGATAAAGAGAATATCAACCGCGCCGTCAAGGCGATTGAAGAAGAGCTGGAAGAGCGCGTCAAAGAATTTAAAAGACAGGATAAGCTGTTAGAAGCGCAGCGGATTGCTGAGCGGACAAATTTTGATATTGAGATGATGAAAGAGACAGGATTTTGCTCTGGGATTGAAAACTATTCCCGTCATCTGGCAGGATTGGCGCCCGGACAGGCTCCATATACACTGATTGATTATTTCCCGGATGATTTTGTAATTATGATCGATGAGTCTCATAAGACGATTCCGCAGATTGGAGGAATGTATTCCGGGGATCAGTCGAGAAAGTCGACGTTGGTGGATTATGGATTCCGTCTTCCTTCTGCGAAAGACAACCGCCCGTTGAATTTTGAAGAGTTTGAAAGTAAGATCAATCAGGTATTGTTTGTGTCAGCAACCCCGGGAGTTTATGAAGAGGAGCATGAGCTTCTGCGGGCAGAGCAGGTGATTCGTCCGACAGGGCTTTTAGATCCGGAAGTAGAAGTGCGTCCGGTAGAAGGTCAGATTGATGATCTGATCGGTGAGATCAATCAGGAAATTTCCAGGAAAAATAAAGTGCTGGTTACAACTCTGACAAAACGGATGGCAGAGGATCTGACAGATTATATGCGGGAAATCGGGATTCGCGTAAAATATTTGCATTCCGATGTGGATACATTAGAACGGACGGAGATCATCCGTGATATGCGTCTGGATGTATTTGATGTACTCGTGGGAATTAATCTTTTGAGAGAAGGTCTGGATATTCCGGAGATTACGCTGGTGGCAATTCTGGACGCAGATAAAGAAGGATTTTTACGTTCCGAGACTTCTCTGATTCAGACGATCGGGCGTGCGGCACGAAATTCGGAAGGTCACGTGATCATGTACGCAGACAAACTGACAGACTCGATGCGTCTGGCAATTGATGAGACGGAAAGACGACGCAAGATTCAGATGGCATACAATGAAGAACATGGCATTACGCCAAAGACCATTCAGAAGGCGGTCCGCGATCAGATCAGTATTTCCAAAAAAGTAGCAGCAGAAGAACTGAAGCTGGAGAAAGATCCAGAGTCTATGAGCAGGAAAGAACTGGAGAAGTTGATCGGAGAAGTTACGAAGCGAATGAAGAAAGCGGCAGCAGAGCTGGATTTCGAATCAGCGGCAGAATTAAGAGATAAATTGATTGAGCTGAAACAGATATTGAATGAGATCGAATAATTATGATATAAATGGGAAAGGAATTTTACATGGGAAAAAAGATGGACGCCAGACAGTATATCAGAATACGCGGCGCGAATGAGAATAATTTGAAAAATATAGATGTTGACATCCCCAGAAATGAACTGGTAGTGCTGACAGGACTGAGTGGTTCGGGAAAATCATCCCTGGCTTTTGATACAATTTATGCCGAGGGGCAGAGAAGATATATGGAATCGCTTTCTTCCTATGCAAGGCAGTTTCTTGGTCAGATGGAGAAACCGGATGTGGAAAGTATAGAAGGGCTTTCTCCGGCGATTTCTATTGATCAGAAATCGACCAATCACAATCCTCGCTCTACCGTGGGTACAGTGACAGAGATCTATGATTATTTCCGACTGCTCTATGCGAGAATCGGGATTCCACATTGTCCGAAATGCGGAAAAGAGATTAAAAAGCAGACGGTGGATCAGATGGTAGATCAGGTGATGGCACTTCCGGAAGGTACAAAGATCCAGTTGCTTGCTCCTGTCGTAAGAGGCAGGAAAGGAACCCATGCAAAGCTGTTTGAACGGGCAAAGAAGTCAGGATATGTGCGTGTTCGTGTAGACGGGAATCTGTATGAATTGTCAGAGGATATCGCACTGGATAAAAATATCAAACATAATATTGAGATTATTGTAGACCGTCTTGTTGTGAAACCGGGAATTGAAAAACGAATGACAGATTCCGTGGAAAGTGTACTTTCACTTGCGGAAGGGCTTCTGATCGTAGATATCATCGGCGGAGAACCGATGAATTTCAGTCAGAGTTTTTCCTGCCCGGACTGTGGAATTAGTATTGAAGAAATTGAGCCGAGAAGTTTCTCGTTCAACAATCCGTTTGGTGCCTGCCCGACTTGTTTTGGGCTGGGATACAAGATGGAATTTGATGAGGATTTGATGATACCGGATCCGACACTCAGCATTCAGCAGGGAGCAATCGCAGTGATGGGCTGGCAGTCCTGTACAGAAAAATCAAGCTTTACACGTGCAATTTTAGATGCGTTGTGTGAAGAATACCATTTTGATCTGGAGACGCCGTTTCAGGACTATCCGAAAGAGATTCACGATGTTTTGATTTACGGAACAAACGGGAAATCTGTGAAAGTACATTACAAAGGACAGCGTGGAGAAGGTGTTTATGATGTGGTCTTTGAAGGACTGATCAAAAATGTGGAGCGCCGCTATCGCGAAACGGGGTCTGAGACAATGAAGGCAGAGTATGAGACTTTTATGCGGATTACTCCATGTTCCGAATGTAAAGGTCAGAGATTGAAAAAAGGTTCTCTTGCGGTAACTGTGGGAGAGAAAAATATTGCAGAACTCACAGCATTTTCAATCGATAAGCTGCAGAAATTTTTACAGGGGCTGGAACTGACAGAGACGCAGCTGCTGATCGGAGAACAGATCTTAAAAGAAATCAAAGCGCGGATTCAGTTTTTGCTGGATGTAGGACTGGACTATCTGACGCTTGCCAGAGCGACAGGGACACTGTCCGGCGGGGAAGCGCAGAGAATCCGGCTGGCAACTCAGATTGGTTCCGGACTTGTTGGTGTGGCCTATATTCTGGATGAACCGAGTATCGGATTGCATCAGCGGGACAACGACAAGTTACTTGCCACATTGAAGCATCTCCGCGATTTGGGAAATTCTCTGATTGTAGTGGAGCATGACGAAGATACGATGCTGGCGGCTGACTGCATTGTGGATATCGGTCCGGGAGCTGGAGAGCATGGTGGACAGGTTGTTGCAGTGGGAACGGCTCAAGAGTTGATGGCAAACGAAAAATCAGTGACCGGAGCGTATCTGAGCGGACGCCTCAAGATCCCGGTTCCGGAAAAAAGAGAGAAACCGACCGGATATTTGAAAGTAGTAGGCGCAAAAGAAAATAACCTGAAAAATATCAATGTCAAGTTTCCGTTGGGAATCATGACATGTGTGACAGGAGTGTCCGGTTCCGGAAAAAGTTCTCTTGTCAATGAGATTTTATACAAAACACTTGCCAAAAAACTGAACCATGCAAGAACAATTCCGGGAAGGCATACGAGAATTGAAGGGCTGGAGCAGGTAGATAAAGTGATCGACATTGATCAGTCTCCGATTGGAAGAACACCGCGTTCCAATCCGGCAACATATACGGGTGTATTTGATTTGATTCGTGATTTGTTCGCAGCAACACCGGATGCAAAAGCGAGAGGCTATAAAAAAGGAAGATTTAGCTTCAATGTGAAGGGCGGACGCTGTGAGGCCTGCAGCGGAGATGGAATCATTAAGATTGAGATGCATTTCCTGCCGGATGTATACGTACCGTGTGAAGTGTGTGGAGGAAAACGCTATAACAGAGAAACTCTGGAAGTGAAATATAAAGGAAAGACAATTTATGATGTATTGAACATGACGGTGGAAGAGGCGTTGGAATTTTTTGAACATGTTCCGAGTATCCGGAGAAAAATGGAAACACTCAACGATGTTGGTCTGTCTTATATCCGACTGGGACAGCCATCTACGACATTATCCGGAGGAGAAGCCCAGAGAATCAAACTGGCAACAGAGTTAAGCCGCAGAAGTACAGGAAAGACGGTATATATTCTGGATGAGCCTACAACAGGACTGCATTTTGCAGATGTGCATAAGCTGACAGAGATTTTGCGACGTTTATCAGGTGACGGCAATACGGTGATCGTGATTGAACATAATCTGGATGTGATCAAAACAGCAGATTATATTATCGATATTGGTCCGGAAGGCGGAGATAAAGGTGGCACAGTCGTCGCGAGCGGGACACCGGAAGAAATTGCAGCAAATGAGAAATCGTATACAGGCAAATATATTGCTGCAATTCTGAATAAAAAATAAAAATGTGCAAAAGGGGTTTCCAAGTGAAATAAATTTTATTATACTTAAATATGCGAGTATCTGAAGCCGAAGAGAAGACAGATCAGATTATAAATGAACTGAGAAATACAAAAGAGGGGAAAAAGAATTTGTAAGGCTGGAGGAGAAAAGATGGCTGTAGATATCGGAATAGATTTGGGAACCGCAAGTGTTCTTGTATACGTGAAAGGAAAAGGGGTTGTTTTAAAAGAACCATCTGTAGTAGCGTTTGACAGAGATACGAATGTAATAAGAGCGATCGGAGAGGAAGCACGGCTGATGTTAGGCAGAACACCGGGCAATATTGTGGCAGTACGTCCTCTCAGGCAGGGTGTGATCTCAGATTATACAGTAACTGAAAAGATGATTCAGTACTTTGTAAGAAAAGCAATCGGAAAAAGAACGTTTAAGAAGCCAAGAATCAGCATTTGTGTACCGAGCGGTGTGACAGAAGTAGAAAAAAGAGCTGTAGAAGAAGCTGCGTTTGCGGCAGGAGCAAGAGAAGTACATCTCATTGAAGAGCCGGTGGCAGCAGCAATCGGAGCAGGAATAGATATCGGAAAGCCATGTGGTAATATGATCGTGGATATTGGAGGCGGAACTGCAGATATTGCTGTAATTTCGCTGGGTGGCGCGGTCGTGCATACCTCGATTAAAATTGCCGGGGATGATTTTGATGAAGCAATTGTACGGTATATGCGGAAAAAGCATAACCTTCTGATCGGGGAGCGGACTGCTGAAGATATTAAGATCAAAGTCGGCACGACATATCCTCTGATTGAGGAAGAGAGTATGGAGGTCAGAGGGAGGAATCTGGTGACAGGGCTTCCAAAGACGGTAACAGTGACTTCCTCGGAGACAGAAGAAGCACTTCGCGAGACATCAGGGAAGATTGTGGAAGCGGTTGTTTCGGTATTGGAACAGACTCCGCCGGAGCTGTCTGCCGACATTCTGGATCGGGGGATTGTTCTGACTGGCGGTGGGGCAATGCTGCGAGGTCTGGAAGAGCTGATAGAGGAAAAGACAGGTATCAATACAATGACGGCAGAAGATCCGATGAAAGTAGTAGCGATCGGAACCGGACAGTTTGTGGAATTTATGAGTGGCAGGAAGGATTTCTGAGAAGAAATCAGGATGGGACAGGCTGCTTCGGCAACAGAATGAAGATTCTGTATGTCGGGGGAGTCTGTCTTCTATTGTAGGACTGTTAAACAGAAAAAATATGCAAGAATACATGTATACAATGTTGAGGCTGCATAAAATGGGAGGAAGAAGTGGAGATTGTAACAGGATACGTGGAACATATTGTGTTTCGCAATGAAGAAAATGGATATACAGTATTTCAGCTGGAAAGTGAAGCGGGCGAAGTAACCTGTGTAGGAACCCTGAATTTTATCAGCGAAGGAGAGCGCCTGGAAATTAAGGGAGATTATGTGAATCACAATATTTACGGAAGCCAGTTGAAAATCAGTTCTTACGAGATGAAGGAACCGGAAGATCTGATCTCCATAGAGCGGTATCTTGGTTCCGGTGCGATCAAAGGAGTCGGTGCAGCTCTGGCAGGAAGAATTGTAAGGAAGTTTAAAACAGACACCTTTCGTATTATAGAAGAAGAGCCGGAACGGCTTGCAGAAGTGAATGGAATCAGCGAACGCAAAGCAAGGGAGATCGCGCTGCAGGTGGATGAGAAAAAAGGAATGCGCAAAGTGATGATTTATTTACAGAACTTTGGAATCAGTACAGCACTGGCAGCAAAAATCTATCAGAAGTATGGCAGTAAAGTGTATGAGATCCTGGAAACCAATCCTTACAAACTTGCGGATGATATCGAAGGTGTTGGGTTTAAAACTGCGGATGAGATTGCGGCAAAGATTGGAATACATACAGATTCTGATTTCCGGATCCAAAGCGGGATTTTTTATGTGCTTCAGCAGTCCATGACAGAAGGACATGTATATTTGCCGAAGAATGTTTTAGAGGTAAGGACCTCCAGGCTTCTTGGTGTTGAGATTGAAGGAATTGAAAAATATATCATGGATCTTTGCATGGAACGAAAGACAGTTATGAAAGAAATAGAAGGAGAGATCCGTATCTACCCGTCCCGCTTTTATTATATGGAACTGAATGTTGCCCGTATGCTGAATGATCTGGATATTGACTGCGCGATGCCGGAAGATATGATGGAAAAACGACTGCGAAAAGTGGAGGAGCTGGAACAGATTTCACTGGATCCAATGCAACATCAGGCGGTGATCGAATCGATCAAGCATGGACTTTTGATCCTGACAGGAGGACCCGGAACCGGAAAGACAACAACAATCAACACCATGATTCAGTTTTTTGAGAGCGAGGGGATGAGTATTCTTCTGGCAGCGCCGACAGGGCGTGCAGCAAAGCGCATGACAGAAGCGACAGGTTATGAAGCGCAGACGATTCATCGTCTGCTTGAAGTCAGCGGAAATCCAGAAGAAGAAGGAAATGTCAATGGATTTTTAAGAAATCGCGACAATCCACTGGAAACAGATGTGCTGATCATTGATGAAATGTCCATGGTAGATCTGACCTTGATGCATGCACTCCTTACAGCAGTTGTGCCCGGAACAAGACTGATTTTGGTGGGGGATGTCAATCAACTGCCGTCGGTAGGACCGGGAAGTGTATTAAAAGATACGATTGCATCGAATAAATTTCATGTGGTTACACTGACAAAGATTTTCCGACAGGCGGGAGAAAGTGATATCGTGTTGAATGCGCATAAGATTAATGCAGGTGAGCGTGTGATCATAAATAACAAAAGCCGTGATTTCTTTTTCCTGAAGCGACAGGAGGCGGATGTGATCATAGGAGTTGTAATCACACTGATCCAGAAGAAACTTCCGAAATATGTGGATGCATCTCCGTTTGACATTCAGGTGATGACACCGACAAGAAAAGGTCTGCTTGGAGTAGAGCGTCTGAATGTAATTTTGCAGAGATATTTAAATCCTCCGGATCCGAAGAAAGAAGAAAAGGAAGCAAACGGAAGGATTTTCCGTACTGGTGATAAAGTGATGCAGATCAAGAATAATTATCAGCTGGAGTGGGAAGTTTGTACAAAGTATGGGGTGACGGTAGATAAAGGGATGGGGATTTTCAATGGGGATATGGGAATCATCCGGGAGATCAGCTCCTATAAAGAAACTCTGACTGTTGAGTATGATGAGAAGCGACTGGTAGAATATCCGTTTGAGCTGTTGGATGAACTGGAACTGGCATATGCGATCACGGTTCACAAATCCCAGGGAAGCGAATATCCGGCGGTGGTAATTCCGCTGCTTCCGGGACCAAAGCTGTTATATAATCGGAATTTATTGTATACAGCAGTGACAAGGGCAAAAAAATGTTTAACGATAGTTGGGAGTGAAGATACATTTCAGGAAATGATAAAAAACAAAAACGAACAGGAACGATACACAAGCTTGGACGAGCGTATACAAGAGTTTTAGAGCTGTTGTACCCTTCAGTTTGTCCATTTTGCGAAAATGTATACAAGTATGGAATCTGTCCTTCCTGTAAAGAGAAGATCGTGTATATCCGTCAGCCAAGATGCATGAAATGCGGAAAGCCATTGAGAAAGGAAGAGCAGGAGTACTGCCGTGATTGCCAGAAAAAGAAGTATTCGTTTGAAGCCGGGAAGAGTATCTGGGTGCATAAAGCACCGGTTTCGCAGGGAATTTACAGATTTAAATACAAAAACAGAAGATGCTATGGAGAAATTTTTGCTACGGAAATGGCTGCAGAATTAGGAGATACTGTGAAACAATGGAAAATAGAAGAAATTATACCAGTTCCGCTTCACAGATCCAGACAGAGGATAAGAGGTTACAATCAGGCACAAATTCTGGCGGAAGAACTTGGGAAAAGGCTGGATCTTCCCGTGAACAAAGATGCAGTAAAGAGAATTCAGAAAACGCGACCTCAGAAAGAGCTTGGGAGCAGAGACAGGATTCGAAATCTAAAAGGAGCATTTGGTGTCACAAAATCCTGGATTCCGAAAAAATGTGTGCTGGTCATCGATGATATTTATACAACCGGAAATACCATACACAGAGTGGCAAAGGTGTTGAAAAATGCAGGAGCACAAAAAGTATATTTTTTGACCATAAGCATTGGACAAGGACTCTGACAGTATGATATACTAAAAATGATGTTTAAAAGGCAATGGATCGAGGTGGAAACATGTTGGATAAAAGAAAAATACGATTGATGATCAAGATGGCTTCTTATGAAAAGCAGGGAGCAGAAGAGGATCTGAAAATCAGCAGTTATTATAAAAAGGATTATGTGAGTATGAATGTGTGGGCTACGGCAATCTGGTTTACCATCGGTTATGCAATCGTAGCGGCACTGATCGCATTCTGCACGTTGGAGCAGATTCTGGAAAAGCTTACGATACTAAAGCTTCTTCTTTTGATGGGAACGGCAGTGGGCGGTTATCTGATTCTTTTGATTCTTTATTGTACCGGTGCAAGGATGTTCTACAAGAGAAAACACAATCTTGCCAAGCAGCATGTGAAAAAATATTATCGGGATCTGTCCCGTCTTGAAAAGATAAACATGAAGGAGAAAAAATAATATGAGCACATTACTTGTATGGAAGGATCAGATAGAAAAAATTTATGCCAGATATTCTTTTTATATTGTAAAGATACTGCAGTTCGTGTTGGGATTATGTGTGTTCGGACTGATCAATTCCAATATAGGATTTATGAAAGCATTATCCTCTACAGTTTGTACAGTTGGTCTTGCTGCTGTTACGGCCTTTCTTCCGGTCGGGATGCTGGCACTTGTAGCAGCCCTGCTTGTTCTGGTACATCTGTATGCGCTGTCTTTGCCGGTAGCGGGATTATGTCTGGCAATTTTTCTGGTGATGTATATTTTTTATGTAAGATTTACACCTAAAAAATCATGGCTGGTGGTAGTGGCGGCAGTAGCAGTTGCTCTGAAGGTCCCATATGTGATCCCGGTTGTATTTGGGTTGCTCGGAGCGCCTTCATTTGCAGTTTCGATGATGCTGGGGACGATTGTTTATTATATGCTCCACACAGTAAAGCTGACGGCATCGGCATTTCAGAGTGGAGGGGTAAAAGAACTTCTGGACGGAATCATGGTATTTACAAAACAGATACTGGCCAACAAAGAGATGTGGATGATGGTAGTTGTTCTGCTCCTGGCGATGATGGTAGTATATGGGGTGAGAACAAGAGGCATCAGTCATGCGTGGAAGACAGCTTCCGTTGCGGGAGCAATCGTGGCGGCAGTGCTTCAGGTGTCAGGCTGTATGACATTGGATGTTTCCTTCCAGGCAAGTTTTATTTTACTGGATCTTGTGGTGGCAGTAGCAGCAGGTCTGATAGCAGAATTTTTCTTCCTTTCTGTGGATTATTCAAGAACAGAGACATTACAGTTTGAGGACGATGAGTATTACTACTATGTAAAAGCGGTGCCGAAAGTAGGGGTTACATTACCTGAAAAACAGGTGAAGCATATTACAGAGCCTCATGAAGAACAGCCAAAGGAAGTAAAAGCAGCAGTAAATCTGAAGCCGGAGCCGATGGTTCAGGAAACGGTGGCGATTGATACGAGCCAGATCCAGGAAGCAGATCTGGAGAAAAATGTAGATGAACTTCTGCTGACGCAGAGTTTAAATGAAGAATTGAGACAGAATCAGAACGAGCCGGAGGATGACTTGAGTCTTACGAAAAGCCTTGGAGATTTGTGGACCAAGAAGCCTGGTTCTGGAGAATAGGATGAGGAGGTGACTGGATGGAAGACTGGATCAGAATTTTTTTAAACAATTACATAAATGGTTTATACTTTCCAACGGTACACCTGACAGATGTGATAGAGATATTGATCATTACAGTGATCGTGTATGAGATCATGCTGTGGATCAAGAATACAAAAGCGTGGATGCTCTTAAAAGGGATGATCATGCTGGGGGCATTCTTTTTGCTTGCCGCGATCTTTAAGATGCATACGATTTTATTTGTGGCAAAGGAGTCGATCGGCGTACTTGCAATAGCGGCAGTTGTCGTGTTCCAGCCGGAACTTAGAAGAGCTCTTGAAAAGCTGGGCGAAAAGAATTTTCTTACGAATGTTACTCTTTTTGATAAAAGCAAAGAAAATCAGCGCTTTTCCGATGAAACCCGAGACGGGATCGTGCGCGCATGCTTTGAGATGGGCAGTGTCTGCACAGGAGCGTTGATCGTTGTAGAGCAGGCGATTCATCTGACAGAGTATGAGGTGACGGGAATTGAACTGGATTGCAAGATCTCTTCACAGGTATTGGTCAATATATTTGAGCATAACACACCGCTTCATGACGGAGCAGTGATCATACGGGGAAATCGGATTACCTCAGCAACGTGTTACCTTCCTCTTTCAGATAATATGCAGATCAGCAAAGAACTGGGAACAAGACACAGAGCGGCGCTCGGAATGAGTGAGGTCTGTGATGCGCTGGTGATCGCAGTTTCGGAAGAGACAGGTCAGGTATCTGTTGCAATGGGCGGACAATTAGAGAGAGGAGTGTCAAAGGAGAGGCTTACAGAACGACTGAATCGGATTCAGTACAGATCAGCAGAGAAGAAAGCAAAAAAATGGAAAGGATGGCGCAGGAATGAAAAAGCATAAATACATGGAAAATCTGAGCTTGAAAGTGATTGCCCTGTTCTTCGCTGTATTTCTGTGGCTGATCGTGATAAACATTGATGATCCTGTTGACACACAGACGTTTGATAATATTCCGGTGGAAGTAAAAAATGAGCAGGTTGTAAAAAGTAAAGGAAAAATGTATCAGATTTTGGATGGGACAGAGAATGTAAGTGTAAAAGTGACGGCAAAGCGTGAAATACTGGAGAAACTGACATCTTCAGATTTCAGCGCGGTTGCTGACATGCAGGAAATGCAGATCAACAGTCTGATCCCGATCAAAGTTTCTGTAAAGCGATATAGCAGTGAGTGTAAAGCTGAGGCTTCGCCGAATAACCTGGTAGTGGAGATCAATGATGTCAAACAGAATGTATTTCCTTTGACAGTCAGTGTGTCAGGAACGCCGCAGAATGGATGTATCATTGGCAACATGACTGTAAATCCTGAAAAGATTACGATCAAAGGCTCAGAACCGCTTGTAGAAAGCATTGAAAAAGCAGTGGTTAAAGTGGATGTAACGGGACGCGCAGATTCGGGAACTGTTCAGGGAAATCTGGTACTTTATGACAGTCAGGGCAATATTGTGGATCAGAGCAAGTTGAGCAATAACCTGAACACGGAGAAGGGAATTCAGGTAGAGATCCAGATGCTGAATACAAAAGATGTACCGATTACATATCAGCAGCCGGAGAATCTGAAAGAGAATTATATTTGCACAGGATGGACCTGTGAGCCGCAGACAATACAAGTCAGCGGTACAAAAGAGATGCTGGATACGATATCGGAGATAGAAATTCCGACATCGGAAATTGATGTCAGTGATGCTACTAAAAAAGTAGAAAAGACAGTGGATATCACGCAGTATCTTCCGGAGGGAATCAAACTGGTGGATGAGAATGCCAATACGATTTTGATCACTGTTATGATTGAGAAGGAGGGTTCCAGGATTATAGAATTCCCGGTAGAAGGAATTCAGGTTAATAATCTGAAAGACAAATATGAGCTTACGTTTGAATCAGATGAAGTGATCGAATTGAAGTTTATCGGAGAACAGACAACACTTGATCAGCTGGATATTACAAATGCAGTTTCGATTGATCTGCAGGACTGTAAATCTACAGGAGAGTATGAGGTTCCGGTATCGATTGAAGTGCCTGACGGAGTAGAATTGGAAAAACAGCCTACAATAAAAGTAAAGCTGACAGAAAAGGAAGATGAAACAGATCAGAAAGCCGATAAGAAATCTGACAGTACACAGGAGAAATCGGAAAAATAAGGGAGGAGACATAAAATGGTCAGTGGAAAGACAAAAATCAAGAATCCTACAGGACTGCATTTACGTCCGGCAGGATTATTCTGCAAAACAGCAATGCAGTTTGCAAGTAAGATCACGGTCAGAAAGCAGGCTCGAAATGAGGAGGTCACTGCCAATGCAAAAAGTGTACTGAGTGTACTTGGGGCATGTATCAAAAGCGGAGATGAGATCGAAGTGATCTGTGAAGGCTCTGATGAGACAGCAGCTCTTGCAGAGATGATCAGGATCATTGAGGATGGACTGGGAGAATAAAGGTTACAGAGCAAAGGAGAAAAACATGAACAAAGCAACATTAGTCGTAATGGCGGCAGGGATTGGAAGCAGATTTGGTGGCGGAATCAAACAGCTGGAACCGGTGGGACCAAACGGAGAGATTATTATGGATTACTCCATTTATGATGCAATGGAAGCCGGATTTGATAAGGTTGTATTTGTAATCAGAAAGGATCTGGAAAAAGATTTTAAAGAAGTGATCGGAAACCGGATTGAAAAGGTTGTAGAGGTTGCTTACGCATATCAGGAGGTAGATGATATTCCGCAGGCGTATCGGGAACGTTTTTCAGGTCGCACAAAGCCATGGGGAACCGGACAGGCAATTCTCTGCTGTAAGGATGTTGTAGACAGTCCGTTTCTGGTCATTAATGCAGATGATTACTATGGAAAGCAGGCATATGTGGAAGCGTACGAGTACCTTACAAGAGAGACAACATCAAAGGATGAGATCTGTATGGTCAGCTTTGTTTTGAAAAATACACTGAGTGATAACGGCGGGGTAACACGCGGAGTCTGTAAAGTAAATGAAAACGGATATCTTGCAGATATTGAAGAGACGTCCAATATTGAGAAATATGAGAGCGGAGCAGCCGTTCACAAGGGAGAAGAGTACATTTCAATCGATATTGAATCCAGTGTTTCCATGAATATGTGGGGACTTACGCCAGAATTCTTCCAGATTCTGGAAAGTGGATTTGAGGCATTTGTAGCAAATACCCCGGCAGATAACTTGAAAGCAGAATATTTACTGCCGACGATCATTGGTGATCTTTTGGCGGAGAAAAAGCTTGCAGTAAAAGTGTTGACATCAAAAGATAAATGGTTTGGTGTGACTTATAAAGAAGATAAGGATTCCGTTGTTTCGGAATTGCAGGCTTTGATTCAGAACGGTGTATATCCTGAAAAATTATTTTAAAAGACGAAAAGGAGGGGGCGCAGCAGGAATTGCTGCGTTTCTTTTTGTTGATTAAAGCAGTGGATGATGTGAAAAAGTATAGAAATTTGGCGAAGTTTGTGTTATCCTCATAAGAGTGTTTTGAAAAAGTGGGTAAGGAGAGGTTATAGGATTGCAGGAAGTTAAAAAAAATAAAAGCAGAAATCATGAAAATAAAGCAGAAAGAGTTGAAAAAAGAAACTTGAATGACGTTACGGCAGAACAAATGAAAATGAATATCGGGCTTGTTCTTTTGGGGAAAACAATAAAGGAAATTCAGGTTGTTATAAAAATATTATTATGTGTTTTAACGATATTGCTTTCATTTCTGGCAATTCTTCTTCATGAAGCATCCAATTGGATGTTGGCAACCTGGACGAATCTGTCTATGGAAGAACTTGTGGCGCAGATGAAGACGCCGATTCAGGGAACCAGCCATGAAGTACTCTGGGATTTTGTGGAAACCTGTGTTCCGGCTTCGGTTATGGCTGTATTTTTTGTAGTGATTGTAATTGCACTTGCAAGAAAGACGAAGATTACAAAATGGATCGTGCAGATAGGAGCCGTTGCAGGTTCTATGGCACTGATTGTATCTTCAGCGCAAATGGTGTGGAATGAACTGGATGTGGGAGAATATCTGGAGAATCAGAAGACGGAATCACATTTTATAGAAGACAATTATGCAAATCCCAATCAGATACAGATTCGTTTTCCAGAACAAAAAAGAAATTTGATCTATATTTTTATGGAATCTATGGAGACAACCTATGCTTCAAAAGATGTAGGCGGCGGACTTGATTTCAACTGTATTCCAGAGTTGACACAATTGGCGATGGAAAATGTCAATTTCTCAGGAACAGAGCAGTTGGGTGGCATTTATCCGACAGATGGTTCTACATGGACGATGGGCGCAATGGTAGCACAAACATCAGGACTGCCTTTGAAGCTGAATCTTCGCGCAGAAAATGTGAGTGAAGATATTGAGGTTTTGCCGAAAGCGAAAACAATTGGAGATATTCTTGGAGAACAGGGATACCGCCAGGAAATTATGTTTGGTTCAGAAGGGGAATTTGCAGGGCGAAAACAATATTTTGAAAAGCATGGTGGGTATGAAGTGCTGGATTATACATATGCAGCCGAGAATGGATGGCTTCCAAGTCCTGATTATAGAGTGTGGTGGGGATACGAGGATGAAAAATTGTTTGAATTTGCCAAAGTCCGCCTTAACGAACTGGGAAATGGCCAACAGCCTTTTAATTTTACTATGTTAACAGTAGACACACATTTTGAAGATGGATATCCTTGCCGATTATGTCAGGATTTATATGGAGAGCAATATGCAAATGTTATGGCATGTTCCAGCAGACAGCTTGTAGAATTTATACGCTGGATTCAGCAGCAGCCTTTCTATGAAAATACAACAATTGTATTGGTAGGGGACCATTTGACGATGGACAGTGATTTTTGTGCCAACGTATCACCGGAGTATCAGCGTGGAGTTCTCAATATTTTTGTGAATGCACCTGTAATGGCAGTGAATACAAAAAACAGAATTGCATCAACAATGGATATGTTTCCGACAACAATTGCGGCTCTGGGGGGAGAAATCGAAGGAGATCGACTTGGATTGGGAACCAATTTGTTTTCGGGAAGACCGACTTTGGCAGAAGAGCTTGGAATGGATCAGTTAAATGCTGAAGTTCGAAAAAATTCACTTTTTTATGCTGGACTTGCAGGTGGAATGGAAGTAGATGATTCGGTCATGGATATGAAATAGAAGTGGAGAAGAGAGCAATATGAACAAAACAGAAGCACACCAGAGAAAATTGACGGCAGGGGAAACAATATGGGTAATCGGTTTATTTTTTCTGTTTTTCTTTTTAAGTATGAAGAAAGAATTTAATTATGCACCGGATGAACTGATGAGATATCAGATTCCAGAATACATTTTTCGGCATAATGCATTGCCGAATGGAAATATGGAAGAGCTGAGAAATGAAATTTGGGGATTTTCATATGCATATTATCCGTTTTTTCTAGGACCATTGTTAAGTGCAGGCTTTATGAAAATAGTATCTGTTTTTACAGTGGATCCGTTTGCGCTGGTAGTGGCAGCCAGATTTACAAGCGTTCTAAGTGGTGTGGCAGTCACATATTTTGCGATTAAGATAGCAAAAGAGCTGTTTGATAAAAATACAAAATGGATTTTTATTACGTTTACAACATTGATTCCACAGTTTATTTTTTTGACCACATATGTAAATAATGATGTGATAGCGGTGGCGGGAAGTGCAATGATCGTTTACGCATGGATTCTTGGAATTCGTGAAAGGTGGGAATGGAAATCCTGTGTTCTGCTGGCAGTTGGAATCGGTGTATGCGCGTTGTCATATTATAATTCTTATGGATGGATTCTTTGCAGTATCTTTGTTTTCTTTGCTTCAGAATTATGGCAGAGAAGAAAAAAAATAAGTGATAAGGAACTGTGGAAATGGGGAATCTGTATCAGTGTGATCGTAGTTGCAATGATCTCATACTTTTTTATACGAAATGCAATGTTGTATGATGGAGATTTCCTGGGAATGCGTTCTTTGACGGAAGCATCAGAAATGTATGCAAGGGGGGATATAAAGCCTTCGAACCGTCCGACTCCGATGAATTTGGGAATGGGACTGGGGGAAATGTTGAATACAACGCAATATATGGGAAAAACATGGGTCAATGCAACATTCCAGAGTTTTGTGGCAGTCTTTGGATACATGGATGTATATGCACCGGACTGGGTGTACAATGTATATAAAATAGTATTGTTACTTGGAGGAATCGGGATTATAATAAGACTTGTTCAAAGGTTAAAAAACGACAGGACGAAACAGATTAAAGAACAAGTAATTTTCCATGTGAATATGCTGATCTGTATGGTGATTCCGGTAGGCCTGAGTATATATTACAGCTACGCAACAGATTATCAGCCACAGGGGCGTTATTGCTATCCGATGTTGCTGGCATTGACATATTTTGTTGCAAAGGGGATGGAGTCTTTGGTGAAGCTGCTTCTTTCGGAAAAAGCGCAGATGATGTTATGCCGTACAATGAGTGCATTATTTGGAGCCATAACGGGGTATGTATATTTGTCCATGTACATGTTTTGGTTATAATAAATAGAAAGAGGTGCTTGATAAAGTGGAAAAAAAACCGATTTTATATATCGTGATACCATGTTATAATGAAGAAAAAGTATTACCGATCACGGCTCCTCAATTTCTTGCGAAAATTGAGGAATTGGTGCAGTTGGATAAAATAGGGACAGGCAGCAGAGTACTGTTTGTGGATGATGGAAGCAAGGATGATACATGGAAACTGATTACAAAATTTGCAGAGGAAAATGAAATCTTTTGTGGAATCCGGCAGAGTCGGAACAGAGGGCATCAGAACGCTGTACTTGCAGGGCTGATGGAAGCGAAAGACCGGGCAGACATCACAATTTCCATTGACTGTGATGGACAGGATGATATTGACGCAATGAACCGGATGGTAGATGAATATCTGGATGGCAGTGAAGTTGTTTATGGAGTTCGCAGCAAAAGGGATACAGACACATTTTTCAAACGCTTTACCGCGGAGGGATTTTATAAGCTGTTGAATTGGATGGGGGCAGAAGTCGTCTTTAATCATGCAGATTACAGGCTGGTATCTTCCAGAGTGCTGCAGGCATTTCAAGAATATAAAGAAGTGAATCTGTTTTTGCGCGGAATGTTTCCACTGGTTGGATTTAAAAGTACAAGTGTATACTATGAGAGGCATGAACGGATTGCAGGGGAATCTCATTATCCATTGAAAAAGATGCTGGCCCTGGCGTTTGACGGGATTACGAGTCTGAGTGTGAAACCTATCCGGATCATAACGGGATTTGGTACCCTGACATCTGTTTTAAGTCTGGTTGGTGTCGTTTGGGCGGTTGTCAGAGCAATTTTCGGATACACAGTAGCAGGATGGGCAAGCATTGTAAGTATTGTATGTTTTATGGGAGGTATCCAGTTGATCTGTCTTGGGGTCATTGGAGAATATATCGGAAAGATCTATATGGAAACAAAGGCAAGACCTAGGTATATTATCAGTGACCGGACATTTGACAAAGAAACCAAATAAATATTCAGTCTTAGACTTTTATATAGATATCATACGTAAAGAGAAAGGGGTTCATGCAAAAGAATGAAAAAAGTACAGAAAGTACTTGCGCTGTTACTGGTGTTTATGATGGTGTTTACTACAGCTGGAATGAATGTGGCGGCAGCTGGGGAGATGGATTCTGTTGCAGGAGAAGCAGATATACAATCACAGGAGCAACAGCAGACTTTAGATGAAACAGACACACAGCAGGAGGCAACACAGCAGACTTCGGAAGGAATTCTGGAGTATGTGTATGTGGATGAATCAGTGGTCAATATGCCACAGACACAGAATATAGCAGTTGGATTTTCGGATGAGAACCTGGTGCTGGAATCTGCAGTTTTGCATTATAGTTCTGTTGTTACAGGTGAACAGTTTGAAATGCCAGCGTCAGCAATTGTGAACAATACAGTTTTGTTCACACAGGATTATCCGGAAGGGTCAGCAGAAGATGTGTATCAGCTGGATAGCCTGACATATCAGAGCTCGGGAGTAAGTTCTACGGTAAATCTGCTGGATGAAGAAATTGATGCGGGTTATACAGTTACAGTACAGCCGGAAGAGGAGAATTCTTCAGAGGAAGCAGTGCCGGATGTGGCAGTATATTCACTTAGTGAAGAAGGAAATGTGATCGAGGCTTCTGCCGATACAGAGAACATTGAGGAGACTGTGGCAGGAGTGCTGGAAGAGGCAGATCCTGTATCACCGCTTGGAAGAGAAGCAAGAGCCAATAAAACGGTGGTGATCTGCGCCGGACATGATGCGACACATACAGGAGCCAGCGGCAATGGACTAAAAGAAGAAGAGCTTACTTTTAAAGTTGCACAGTATTGCAAACAGGCATTGGAGCAGTATCAGGGAGTTACAGTGTATATGGACAGAGATTCTATTTCCTGTAAATATCCGGGACAGAGTACAAGCTATTGCCTGAATCAGAGAATCAAAGATGCAGCAGCACTCGGAGCGACCGTGTTTGTAGATATTCATTTCAATACAGGAGGGGGAACAGGAGCCGAGGTTTACTATCCAAACAAAAGCTACAATGAAGGAATCCATCAGGATGGTCAGAAGCTGGCAAATAAGATTCTGAGCGAGTTGTCAGCACTTGGCTTAAGAAATCGTGGTGCAAAGATTAAAGACGGTACGACTGGAGAGACAGATCCGAATGGAAATAAAGATGATTATTTTACGACAAACTATCTTTCTAAACAGTATGGAATGACAGGAGTAATCGTAGAACACGCATTCTTGGACAGTGCATCTGATGCCGCGAAATTGAAAGATGAGAATTTTCTGAAAAAGCTGGGAGAAGCAGATGCAGCAGGAATTGCAGCAACTTACGGGTTCAGCAAAGGCAATAACGGAAACGAGCAGGCAACTGTGCAGATTAAAAATAAAAATGATTTTAATGGAACTGCACAGATTGAGGTGAGTGGTTCTGGAAATGGTTATAAAGTGGCAGTGTGGAGTGAAGAAAACGGTCAGGACGACCTTGTCTGGTATTCTTTGCCGGGAACTGCAAGAGTTATCAATTTTGATATTCAGAATCATAAGAAGTCCGCCGGAAAATATAATGTTCATGTATATAATTGGAATACGACATCGAATTTATGCCAGGCCGAATTCAGAGTCTCCGGTAATACTACTTCTACGTTAAAGGTTTCTTCTGTTGATAACAGAAGTGATCTGTATCGGGTTCAGCTGAAGTTTGCAGATATGCCGGATGACGTGAATGTCGTACAGTTTCCGGTATGGAACAAGGCGGATCAAAGTGATATTCGCTGGATTACAGCTCAGCAGAAATTGAACGGAGTCTGGGAAGCGGATGTGAGTATTCCGGATCAACAGGTTGGAGCTGTTTATCAGGTACATGCTTATGCAAATCTGACAAGTGGAACTCAGGTATTCCTTGGGAAAACAACGTTTAAGGTGATTGGACCAAGTGCAGATGTGGAGATTCAAAATTATAATGCAAATCAGGGAACTTTTGATGTTATTGTGAAAAATGTTGAAGTTCCGGCAGGAGTGGAATCTGTCAGAGTTCCGGTGTGGAGTGAGCCGGATCAGGGCGATCTGATTTGGTATTTTGCAGACAGGCAGAGTGATGGCACTTACAAAGTTCATGTAGATATTGCAAATCATCACAACAACAGAAGTACCTATAATGTTCACGTATATGTGATGGATAACAATGGAGTACAGACATTGGTTGCGACTACATCCCAGCAGGTGAATGAAACGAAGGACGAACTGACAGCAGAGGATAAGAGCGGAAAAGAAACGACATATCAGCTGACCTTAAAAAATCAGAAAGCAGCAAAAGCAACAAGCGTTAGTTTTGCAGTGTGGAGTGAACGAAACGATCAGGATGATCTGGTATGGTATGAAGGGAAAAAAACGTCTTCAAATACATGGAGTGCAGAGGCTTCGATCAAGAATCATAAAACAGCCGGAAAATATCTGGTTCATGTATATGGAATTGTAAATGGACAGCAGATCTTTTTGGATCAGACAACGTTTGAAGTTTCAGAAGCACGGGCAGCCCTGGAAGTGGGTACATATGATGTGGAAAAGAAAAGCTTTGTTGTAACGGTCAAAGGCATTTCCTGTAAATCAGGTGTCAAGGAAGTTCTGGTTCCGGTATGGAGCAAATCAAACCAGAGCGATCTTGTATGGTATGAGACGAAAAAGCAGAGTGATGGTTCTTATAAAGTGACGATTAAGGTGCCTTCTGATGTCAAAAATGCGGAGTATAATGTTCATGCCTATGTGACCGGGAAAAACGGAGTTCAGTCTTGTGTAGGAGTAACAACAAAGGAAATAACGGATAAGCAAATTGTTGTATCGGCAGAAGATACCAGCAAGAAAGAAAGTACTTATCAGGTAAAACTGGAAAACCAGGGAAAATATGGCAGGATCGATGATGTAAACTTTGCAGTGTGGAGCGTTGCAAATGATCAGGATGATCTGATATGGTATTCTGGCAACAAAGAAAGTGCGAATGTATGGACGGCAGATGTCAGCATATCCAGCCATAAAACGGCAGGGACGTATAATGTTCATGTATATGGAGTTGTTAATGGACAGCAGATAAATTTAGGACAAACTACGTTTGAAGTGTCAAACCCAAAAGGGAAAACAGAAGTGAGAAACTATAATTCTGTTAAAGGATCATTTGACGTGATTGTCAAAAATATTTCTTCAAAATCAGGGGTTCAGTCAGTACAGATTCCGGTATGGAATCAGCCGGATCAAAGTGATCTGATTTGGTATTCAGCAAAGAAACAGAGTGATGGCACTTACAAAGTAACAGTGGAGTTAAGTAAACATCAAAATCACAAAGGAATCTATAATATCCACACCTATATTACCACAGAGACTGGAATCATGACATTTACGGATGGAATTACATATAATGTGGTCAGCGATTCATCCGACCGGGATGAAGAGAAATTAACTACAATCATGGGTGAGACGGCTACAACTGTTGAACAGATGATGCGCTATTATGAAAGCAGCGGTAATCAATACCCGTCAGAGGCACTTGGAAAAGGTGGGGCACCGACACTTCGAGATTTCTGTCAGATGTATTACGAAGAAGCTGTGGCGGAAGGTGTAAAAGCTGAGGTGGCTTTTGCACAGGCAATGAAAGAAAGCGCATGGCTTAAATTTGGAGGCATTGTGAAAATCGAGCAGTTTAATTTTGCGGGACTTGGAGCATTGGATGGAAATGCACAGGGACAGGCGGCGAGTTTTTCTGATGTCCGGACAGGAATCAGAGCTCAGATTCAGCATTTGAAAGCATATGGTTCTGCGGAAGACCTGAAGTCGGCATGCGTAGACCCCAGATTTAAATATGTAACCCGCAACTCAGCAAAATATGTAGAGTGGCTGGGGATTAAGGAAAATCCGGCAGGTGTAGGCTGGGCAAGTGATAAAAATTACGGATATGCGATTGTTGATATGGTGAAAGTGTTGACAAGCAAATAAACAACGATTCGGAAACTATGATTTGAGTTGTTTGAGAAAAAGAACCTTTTATGTGTTAAAGAAGCATAAGAGGTTCTTTTTTAACTTTATAGGAAAGTTCGATATTTGTTAGATTCATGAATGAAAAAAGCCCGCATAA
>OASV01000219.1_pt1 | contig 27757 bp, 24 predicted proteins | sample 1494921 | NCBI WGS metagenome assembly OASV01 (sample SAMEA2579918, study PRJEB22360) | human gut metagenome
CAAAGCTTTTCTCTTGATTTTTTAGAAAGAGGAACATTTACTGAATATCCCTAATTATATAGCGTAGGGCAACGCCCTACGAAAAAAACACATCAGCCACAAGCCCTGAAAGGGCGGAACCGTATACAATTATGCCCTTTCAGGGCGCAAATTCAGATTGCCGTTTTTACGTAGGGCGTTGCCCTACGCTATATAATTAAGCCCTTTCAGGGCACCCCGCAAAATTATCATTTAGTTCATTTCAGTACAGTTTTACTCCAATTCAACTACTGATTCGTATAAACCTGTGTTTGAATACTATAATATATCTGTTCCGTCCTTCTATCAGCGCACCGGCGTCAGCCCCATCTTCTTAGCCCGCTCGAGCATGAAAGCATGAGCAGCCTCATATTCGTTCGGAATCACTCCATCCAAGATAGCATCCTTTATAGCACTTTTCAGAACACCGACTTCACGACAAGGTTCCAAACCGAAAATCTCCATAATTTCTTCTCCACTCACGGGTGGCTGGAAGTTACGGACACGGTCTTTCTCCTCCAAATCCTTCAGTTTTTGTCGAACCAACTGGAAGTTATTCAGGAAACGCTGCTTACGTTCCATATTCTTGGAAGTAATATCCGCTTCACAGAGCATCATCAAGTCGTCAATGTCATCTCCCGCTTCAAAGAGCAGACGGCGTACAGCCGAGTCTGTCACCACATCATCCGCGATAACAATCGGACGCATGTGCAGGCTAACCAGCTTCTGCACGTACTTCATCTTCTCATTCATCGGCAACTTCATCTTGCGGAAGATATGCGGAATCATCTTTTCACCGATAAAATTATGATTATGGAACGTCCATCCCGCTTTCGGTTCCCAACGTTTCGTGACAGGCTTGGCAATGTCATGCAGCAAAGCAGCCCAGCGTAACCAAAGATTATCAGTCTTCTTGCTGATATTATCCAGCACTTCCAATGTATGATAAAAATTATCCTTATGCGAACGTCCGTTCCGTGTTTCCACTCCCTGCAAGGCAGCAAATTCCGGGAAAATCAACGGCAGCAAACCGCTACGTTCCAAATCAATAAAACCTTTTGAGGGAATCGGAGACAGAATAATCTTATTCAGTTCGTCCGCAATACGTTCACGGGAGATAATTTCAATCCGTTCCTTATTCCGACAAAGCGATTCGAAAGTATCATCGTCAATGTAAAAGCCCAGTTGCGTAGCAAAACGGATGCAACGCATCATGCGCAAAGGATCATCGCTGAAAGTGATATCCGGGTCGAGCGGAGTGCGGATTGTCTTTTCCTTCATATCCTCCATGCCTCCGAACGGGTCTACCAGTTCGCCGAAACGTGCTTTATTGAGACATACGGCAAGAGCATTGATCGTGAAATCACGACGGTTCTGATCGTCTTCCAGCGTACCGTCTTCAACAATCGGTTTGCGCGAATCCCGTTGATAAGACTCCTTACGGGCACCTACAAACTCTACTTCCGTACCTCTGTATTTTACTTGTGCTGTCCCGAAATTCTTGAAAACAGAGACATGAGCACCACGCCCCAACCGTTTTCCAAGGGCTTCTGCCATTGCAATTCCACTTCCTACAACTACTACATCTATATCTTTAGAGGGACGTTGCAGAAAAATATCACGAACGTAGCCACCTACCACATAACACTCCATGCCGAGCGCATCGGCCGTTTCGGCTATCTGTCCGAAGATGGGTTCACTAAAATGCTGCTTCAATTCCTCTTGAGTCAACTCTATCATTCTTTTTAGTTATAAGTTTTGAGGGGACAAAATTACAAAAATAAGGGATATATTTGTATTTTTGCCGCTAATAAAGTGAATGAAGAACAGAACGATGAACAGTGAATGGCAAACGGACACTGCTTATTCATGTAAATAATAAAACTAGTAAATAGAATTTGTGATGAAAAAACTGATTATCCTCTTTTGTGGTACGCTGGCATTAGCTGCCTGCGGAAATGGCCTTGAGAAAAAAGCCAATGAAAAACTGATGGTTGCCAAGGCTGCCTACGAACGTGGCGACTATGAAGAAGCTAAGTTGCAAATTGACAGTATCAAGATTTTGTATCCCAAAGCGTTCGAAGCACGTAAGGCGGGACAGGCACTGATGCTTGATGTTGAAACAAAGGCACAGCAAAAAACACTTGCTTATCTGGATAGCGCCTTTCAGGCAAAAACGAAAGAATTCAACGCCATCAAAGACAAATTCACACTAGAAAAAGATGCCGAATATCAACAAGTAGGCAACTACCTCTGGCCTACACAAACCATTGAGAAAAACATGCACCGTTCGTACCTCCGCTTCCAAGTGAACGAGCAAGGCATCATGAGTATGACCTCTATCTATTGCGGTGCCGGCAATATCCACCACAACAAAGTGAAAGTGATTGCTCCTGACGGCAGTTTTGCCGAAACTCCAAGCTCCAAAGACAGCTACGAAACGACCGATATGAACGAGAAAATAGAAAAAGCTGATTACAAACTGGGAGAAGACGGAAATGTAATCGAATTCCTACATCTCAATAAAGACAAAAATATCCGTGTGGAATATATGGGCGACCGTACCTATAAAACAACGATGAGTCCTACCGACCGGCTAGCCGCAGCCAATGTTTATGAATTAGCGCAAATCCTCTCTGCGATGGAGCAGATTAAAAAAGAACAAGAGGAAGCTAACCTGAAAATCGGATTTATCAATAAGAAAAAAGAACGGAAAGCACAGGAGGAAATTACTGATTAATAAAAAGGAAAACCATTTGGCAAAAAGAAAACTATCGGTGCGAAAATGAGATAAATGATCTTTTATTTTTAGACATAAGAACAAAAGAACATAAAGGCTGCGCTTTGAAAATTATTCCTATTGCTTATTGAACTGCTATTTTATTTTTTGTTCTTATATTCTTCTGTCTGAATTAAATTCCCATTTAACTAAAAACCGTCAAAAGAGAAGCTATTTAGCAGAAAAAGCCATCGGTCAACAATAAAACCAACGGGAATAGTTGTTATTTTTCATAAACGACAACTATTCCCGTCAAATGTATAATAAGCCTCTTTATTCTCTGCATGGGAGAAAAGGCGTTTCCTGGTATGGAGAAAAGGCGTAGCCTGCCATCATCAAACGGCGTTGCCTGGTAAGCAAAAACGGCGTATCCTCCACATCCTTATTTCACCCTTCTATTCAACTGATTATTAGCCTTTTCCTGTTTTGATTTTCCAACCCGTTTTCCGGTTGTCTTCTTTTTATCGGCTGCGGACTTTGTCTTTCCGACGAAAGGATTGTTACTTTTTTTGATTGGCATAGGCAACATTTATATAAACAGTACTTATATCTGATTCTTATTCTCCTTCGTAATATTCGCCCAAAAACCAGCGAGCCACAAAATCCCAGTTTTCCTGCAACAGCTCTTTTCCGTTCTCAAACGGGAACTGTGCTTCCGACAACAGCTCATGTTCCATTCCATATTTCAACAAATCAAACGGGCACAAACCTTCTTCACAAAACAGTTCGTATGCTTCCTCTTCTGCCAGTTCAGCATTGTAGAGCGGGTTGCGTTTGTCCGCAAAATATGGGGCCACATCAGGACCGATCAACAGACCTTTCGGATTGGCGAAAACCACGAAGTTATCAAACTCTTTTAAATCAGGCAACAGAGAATCTTCTTCATCCTCCCACTTCAATGATTGCACAAAGAAAAATTTCAGCGCATCGTAAGAGTCGAAGTACAAAAGCGGTTCACCTTTACTTGCTTCAAGGAAACGCTCAACGTTGGCAGGCATTTTTTCTCCCGGCAAAGCTATCGGCAGAGGCATTCGCTTCTTTTGCATCAATTCCGTTTCCAGCAGCCAATCCGTCGCAAGGTAATCACTGATAGGAGCCAATTCGAACGCAGCATCCAAACGGTTGTATAATACATCTGCAAACTCCAGCAAATCTGCATCCATCGGGTTCTCCACTCCGTCAAAATCATCACCGACCGGTGAATTGATTGCCCACAAAAGGAAAACAACATCTTCACGGTTGATTTCGTCCGGCAGATATTCGTCCGTCAACGTGTAGAAAGGCAGGTAACGTCCGTAGTTTTCCTGATGCCAGTGGATAAATTGACGCCAATTTCCTCCGTTTGCCACGCAATCTTCCAAGTATAAGGCACACGTCAGAGCCACTTGCTTCTGGTCTTCTTCCATGTCTTTCCCACCATATATATAAGATTCAGCCACCAATGGCAATAGCTGATTAGCGAAATCCAGATACCATTTATCCGTATTCACCACCTTTACACGACCGTGAGCGTCCAGCCATGCCTGCATATAAATTTTCTGTTGCTTCATACTACAAACGTTTCAAAGCCAGTTTGATAACCTTTTCTACTGGAGCATCCGGTTCTTCCTTCAAGATAGCCAACACCACCTTTTGCGAAGGCGCGGCAGCAAAACCGAGCATTGTTAATGCAGACACCGCCTCTTCCTGCACTTCCGCATTGGCAGGTTGCAGCAACAGACCTGCGGAAGAACCTCCGCCGGCAGACCCACTCATCGTTTTTATCTTATCTTTCAGGTCGACAATCACCCGTTGTGCAGTCTTCAGCCCGATACCTTTCACCGTTTTCAGCATATTCGCGTTTTCGGTGCTGATTACGTTCACCAGTTCGGCAGGTGAGAGCGCCGAGAGAATCATACGTGCCGTGTTCCCCCCGATTCCGGAGACGGAAATCAACAATAGGAAAATCTCCCGCTCCTGCTTCTCGGCAAATCCGTAAAGCACATACGCGTCTTCCCGAATCGCCTCGTGAATATATAGCTTACAGTTTTTCTTTCCCTGAATAGCCGAATAGGTATTCAAGGATATATTGGCGGCATATCCCACCCCGTTACAGTCAATCACTGCGGTTGCCGGACTTAGTTCGGCAAGTTCGCCTCTAATATATTCTATCATAACAGGGACAAAGATAAAACAATTTCACCACAGAGGACACAGAGGCCACAGAGTTTTTTCGATGCAGCACATCACACCCTGATTTGCTTTCATGCTGACCGGTATTGCCTGCTAGTGAAAAAAAATAAAATATTAAAGCGAATGAACCAAAGTTAGTAGTAAATTGTTTACTTTTGCAAGCAAAAGAAAGAAATTTGTTCATTAAAACCAAGAAAAGAATGAAAAAAGTAAGAGCTGCCATCGTTGGTTATGGTAACATCGGACATTATGTACTGGAAGCGCTTCAGGCGGCACCTGATTTCGAAATAGCCGGAGTCGTTCGTCGTGCAGGAGCAGAGAACAAACCGGAAGAGTTGGCAAACTATGCAGTAGTGAAGGACATAAAAGAGTTGGGGGATGTAGACGTAGCTATTCTTTGCACGCCAACCCGCAGCGTTGAGAAATATGCAAAAGAATATTTGGCAATGGGGATTAATACGGTAGACAGTTTCGATATCCACACTGGTATCGTAGACTTACGCCGCACACTGGATGCTGCCGCCAAAGAACATAAAGCCGTATCGATCATCTCTGCCGGATGGGATCCGGGAAGCGACTCCATCGTGCGCACCATGCTCGAAGCGATTGCTCCGAAAGGAATCACTTACACCAACTTCGGTCCGGGTATGAGCATGGGACACACAGTAGCCGTAAAAGCTATCGACGGGGTGAAAGCCGCTCTTTCCATGACTATTCCTACCGGCACGGGAATCCACCGCCGCATGGTATACATCGAACTGAAAGACGGATATAAATTTGAAGAAGTAGCTGCTGCCATCAAAGCAGATCCTTACTTCGTGAATGATGAAACACACGTGAAACTCGTTCCGAGCGTAGACGCTCTATTGGATATGGGTCACGGTGTAAATCTCACTCGCAAAGGTGTATCCGGCAAAACACAGAATCAGTTGTTCGAATTTAATATGCGCATCAACAACCCCGCACTGACAGCACAAGTGCTGGTATGTGTGGCACGTGCTTCGATGAAGCAACAGCCGGGATGTTACACAATGGTAGAAATTCCTGTTATCGACCTTCTCCCCGGCGACCGTGAAGAATGGATCGGACAGTTGGTATAATATGTTTTATACATAAAATAAAAATTAAATAGAGAAAGGCGATACACCTTTCTCTATTTTTTTTCTTTGTGAAGATACTACAAAAAACACAATTATGAGGAAACTGTTCATTCCATCAACCACGACGGTTTCCAACTGGACACCGAGCATTGGGTACGCATCAAAATTTTAAAACCGTAGGGAGTATCATACGCCGATATTTCTTTAAAAAAAGAATAAGGCGAAGAAACGCTTTACGGAAAATAAAGTATCTTTGCGACTCAATATTTTTTGTGACTTAACAATTCAAAAAAGGAACATTGAAGAACAAACGATACAATAATATAGAAGAATGGGCAAATACCCTTAGTCATGGAATAGGTATTCTGCTTGGAATCGTGGCCGGATATTTATTATTGGAAAAGGCTTCCGAAAATATAGAACCGCAGTGGGCAGTTGCTTGTGTATCTGTCTACTTGGCGGGGATGCTTTCTTCTTATGTCAGTTCTACGTGGTATCACGGCAGCCGTCCGGGAAAGCTGAAAGAGCTGCTTCGCAAATTCGATCATGGAGCTATCTATTTGCACATTGCCGGAACCTACACTCCTTTTACCCTGCTCGTTCTGCGGCATGCCGGCGGATGGGGATGGGGAATTTTCGCTTTCGTCTGGCTGTCGGCTATCGCCGGTCTCATTCTTAGCTTCAAAAAACTGAAAGAACATAGCAATCTCGAAACGGCTTGTTACGTAGGGATGGGCGCCTGTATATTGGTAGCCATGAAACCTTTGTTAGACCATCTGGGAGAACTGGAAGCCACTACCGCTTTCTGGTGGCTGATTGGCGGAGGAGTTTCGTATATCGTGGGAGCTGTATTTTATTCGTTGCGCAAACCATATATGCATGCCACTTTCCACTTGTTTTGTCTGGGAGGCAGCATCGGGCATATCATTGCCATCTGGCTGATTCTATAAGGAATAGTAGGGACAAAAAAAAGGCTATCTATCCCAGACAGCCAATCTTTGTTAACCTTAAATCTAATACTATGAAAAACACAGTACAAAGATACGGACTTTTCGGTTATCTCCAAATTTTCAGGGCAAAGCAGCCTAACTTATAACACGGTTTAATAAAAAGCAGAGGTTCGTTAACGTTTAACGCAATAAAGTTAAAAATTAACGAATCGTTTATTAACTATTTAAATGATTGAATGATCGGACCAAGTAAAAATTGTTGTTGGCGAGTTCCCTGCTAAAAGATAGTGACGCTATCCGATACAAATAGCGACGCTATATGACAATGATACCGTCACTATCCCAAGCATATACCGTCCTATCTTTTCTACGTCAATCGGAGGGCTTACGTCCACTTATAGCATATACCAACAATGATTGTTGCCTGATCCGAATTATCTCTAAAGCCTCTCTCTAAAGTTGAAACAAACAAACAGATTCGCTAATTCGTTATATATAAAAGAGTAATTTAAAACAATTATAAAGCATAAATTTATGGACTGGGAAAATCATCTTATAAAGCACCTGCAATGGTCGGACTCCATTATCAACCGGGAAGCCAAAGAACACGTAGCCCGTGAAATTGCCGCCACGGCAAAAGACGGAGATGTGATAGGAGCCGGCTCCGGCTCTACAGTCTATCTAACTCTGTTCGAACTGGCGCGACGGATTCGTGAAGAGCACTTGCATATTGAAGTGATTCCCGCCTCTCAAGAAATCTCGATGACTTGCATACAGCTAGGCATCCCACAAACTATCCTTTGGAACAAGCGCCCCGACTGGACATTTGACGGAGCGGACGAAGTAGACCCGCAGCGAAACTTGATTAAAGGACGTGGCGGAGCTATGTTCAAAGAAAAACTGCTCATTAGAAGCAGCCGCAAAACGTTCATCATCATCGATCCCAGCAAGCGCGTCAATCAGTTGGGAAATAAATTTCCCATTCCGGTAGAGGTCTTTCCGGACTCACTAACTTATGTAGAGCATGAGCTGCAACGACTGGGTGCATCAGAAATCGTCCTGCGTCCAGCCCACGGCAAAGACGGGCCTGTCTTTACAGAAAACGGAAATTTCATCCTCGACACTCGTTTTAACTATATTGATTCTTCGCTCGAAGAACAACTCAAAACCATTACCGGTGTCATAGAGAGCGGCCTTTTCATAGGTTATGATGTCGAAGTTATCATGGCAGAGTAAAACAACGTAAACTGGAAAATCGCATTTTATAGAGATATGAATTAAATTTGTTCTAGTACAAATAAATATAGTATAGCTCTGTATCTATTTCATTTAGCAGAATTGAGTTGTACGACACCCGGGTGTCGGTATGTATGAGACCCGGGTGTCGTACAAGTTATTATTACAGTATCTTGCATTCTTCTTTACTATAAGTCATAACTCCAATCACTGTCAGACTATAGCATTTAATTTATAACCCACAAAACACAGATATTAAAACGTCATCAAACATATTTTTATTCAAAGCCGAAGATAGTTGAAATAATAGGGAAAATACTGGGAAATTCATTAAAAATTCGGGTAGAATATTACCCCCCCATCTCAAAATCAATGAGAAAAAGAGACTACTAAATAAACAAGAACTGATAAAGGAAATTTCAATAAAAGAAACCGGAAGAACCGGACAATTTGCGAAAATAGAAACAAAACATCTGAAAAACAATAAGATAGAAGAAGAAAACACGAAAAAACAGGAAGAAAAAAGATCAATAAGTCTTAGCAGAACTTGGTACATTTGCGATTGTAAACTTACCGTCAATATCAGTGATAGTACCAAGGGTAGTGCCATTCACCAATATTGAAGCACCTACGACAGGTTGTCCATCTTCTTCAGAAGTAACCAAACCGGTAACTCTAGATGTCTGCGCTGTCATCAGACCTATACCTATAAAAAGGAAGGTCATTAAGAACATCAATTTTCTTTTCATAAATTCTCTCTTAAATTTAACCTATAAACAGATTTTTTATCTCTAACAGGTTGCAAAGATAACACTAATTATGACAAACCGGAAAAAGTGTTACGTATTTAACTAAAAAGTATTATTTTGCAAGTTCCCATCCAGTAAAAACCAACAAACTATAACTAGAAATATTCAATTTAATATATTTTAAAATAGAATTTCTATCATAAAGATAGCGTCTAAAAAGATATTTTCAAGATAAAAAGAGCATTATTTCCTCCCAAATGGTATCTTTTTATCATTTTACGTCTCCCAAAAGACTAAAGAACTATTAACAATGATGAAAACTGAAACGACCATGTACCAAGTTCTGCTAAAACTTTGCGCATTTCTTATGTAGGAATGATTTCGCAGGACGTTTCCATCAAACCGGGAGTAATAAAAGTCGTATTAAAAAGTGACGCGAAGGCTCTGGATGAGGTTGTAGTGACAGCCATGGGTATCTCGCGTGAAAAGAAAGCACTGGGTTACGCCGTTCAGGACGTAAAATCAGATCAGCTGACGCAAGCTGCCAACTCCAATCTGGCAGGAGCGCTGCAAGGTAAAGTATCCGGTTTGGACGTTAAGCCTTCAAGTGGTATGCCAGGAGCTTCTTCACAGATCACCATCCGTGGTGCACGTTCCTTCTCGGGTGACAACACTCCGCTTTACGTTATCGACGGAATGCCGGTAACCAGTACGCCGGACGTTAGTACAGACATACAGAACAATGGTAGTGTGAGCGGAGCCGACTTCGCCAACCGTGCGGTAGATATCGACCCTAATGATATTGAAAGTATCAACATTTTGAAAGGACAGGCTGCTTCTGCACTTTATGGTATCCGTGCTTCCAATGGTGTGATTATCATCACAACCAAAAGTGGTAAAGGGCTGGAAAAAGGCAAACCGCAGGTTAGCTTCTCATCTAATGTCAGCTTCGATGTAGTCGGTCGTCTGCCGGAGTTCCAGAAAACATACGCACAAGGTTCGGGTGGAAAATTCAGTGCCACATCGGGAACCTCCTGGGGACCCAAGATTTCCGAACTTCCCAACGATGCAACATACGGTGGTAACACGGACAATAAATACACTCAACAGTACGGTAAGCAACAGGGAAAATATTATGTTCCCCAACGTGCGTCAGCCGGCCTTGATCCATGGGTCACTCCACAGGCGTATGACAATGCTAAAGAATTCTTCGACACAGGAATCACTTGGAGCAACTCACTGAATGTAGCGCAGATGCTCGACAAAAGCTCCTACTCTATCTCATTGGGAAATACACATCAGGACGGTATTATCTCAAGCACTGGTATGGACAGATATAATGTAAAGGTTAGCGCCGACACCAAACTGACTAACAACTGGAGTTCCGGATTTACAGCTAACTATATCACTACTTCTATCGACAAGGCAGTGACTTCCGGTAACGGTCTGTTGAGAACGGTTTACGCAGCTCCTCCCAGCTATGATCTTGCAGGGATTCCAAGTCACGTAGACGGTAACCAGTACACACAGAATTCTTTCCGTGGTAGCTTTGACAACGCTTATTGGGCGATGGACAACAACAAATTCACAGAAGATACCAACCGTTTCTTCGGAAATGTATACGCAAGCTATCAGACTGATTTCGGTACAACTAACCACAAGTTAAACGCAAAATACATGGTCGGCGTGGATGCTTACACCACTCACTATGTAGACAGCTACGGATACGGTAGTAACACGGGTGGCGGTCGCGGACAAATCGAAAACTACGGCTGGACGAACGCTACATACAACTCTTTGCTGACCATCAACTATGACTGGCACATCAATGAGGACTGGGGACTGAACGCCGTATTGGGTAATGAAATTATCCAAAGCAACAGAAAGAAGTATTATGAATATGGTACGAACTACAACTTCCCGGGATGGAACCACATCAACAACGCCACTACTCAACAGACAGAGGAAGAGACGTGGAAAAACCGCACAGTGGGATTCTTCGGTAACGTATCGGCTTCTTACAAAAATATGCTTTATCTGACCCTCACCGGACGTCAGGACTATGTATCTAACATGCCACGCAACAACCGTTCGTTCTTCTATCCTTCTATTTCAGCAGGTTTTATCCTGACGGAACTGGATGCATTGAAAAACAATGTTGTTAATCACGCTAAATTGAGAGTATCTTATGCGGAAGTAGGACAAGCAGGAGATTTCCTCGAAAACTACTACTCAACTCCGACATACGGAGGTGGTTTCTATATGCTGACTCCAATCATGTATCCGATGAAAGGTACTACCGCCTATACTCCGTACTACACGATTTTTGACCCGAAACTGAAACCACAGAACACACGTTCGTACGAAGTGGGTGCTGATGTGAACTTCCTCGATAACTTAATCACATTCAGTTATACGTACTCACGCCAGAATGTGAAAGACCAGATTTTTGAAGTGCCTTTGGCTTCTTCTACCGGTGCCAGCAAACTGCTCACCAACGGTGGTAAGATTCATACCAACACGCACGAATTCACTCTCGGATTCAACCCCATCCGGACGAAGAATATCAACTGGGATTTTGCATTCAACTGGACGAAAATCGACAACTACGTAGATGAACTGGCACCGGGTGTAGAAAATATCTCTCTGGGTGGTTATGTTACTCCACAGGTACGCGCTTCAGCAGGTGAAAAATTCCCTGTAATCTATGGTGTAGGTTACAAGAGAGATGAAAACGGCAATCGTCTGGTAGACGAAAACGGCCTTCCTATCGCTGGTGAAGCACAGGTAATCGGTAAAGTTTCTCCGGACTTCCTGATGGGATTCAACACCACATTACGCTTATGGAAGTGTACAATCAGCGCAGTACTCGACTGGAAACAGGGTGGTCAGATGTACAGTAGAACAACCGGACTCGCAGACTACTACGGTGTCAGCAAGAGAACGGAAAACCGCGAAGGTACCATCATCTTCGACGGATACAAAACCGATGGAACTAAAAATGATATCGCCATCACTGGCGCAAACGCACAACAGGTATATTACAGCCGTCTGAACGATATTGACGAATCTTCAGTATATGACAACTCTTTCATCAAACTGCGTGAAGTGGCTGTCAACTACAAAATTCTTCAAAAACGTTCAATGGAACTTTCTGTAAACGCATTTGCCAGAAATATCCTAATCTGGGCTCAATTGCCTGACCTCGATCCGGAAGCCAGTCAGGGTAACAACAACATGGCAGGAGCATTTGAAGATTATTCAATGCCGCAAACAGCTAGTTTCGGCTTTGGTTTCAACATTAAATTTTAATCTGCAAGACAATGAAAAAATATAAATCAATAGGAAAATTGCTGGCAGTTTCTTTCTTGACTGCTGCCATTGCTTCTGCTTGTACGGAAGACGCAATGGATAAAATCAATGAAAACCCTAACAATCCTCTGGATGCGCCTGCTAAATTTTTGATTACAGACTTAGGGGTAAGCACTGCATTCAGCACTGTGGGAGGGGATTTCTCGCTCTATTCTTCTGTTTACATTGAACACGAAACGGGTATATCCAACCAGCTTTACCGGGCGGAAGTACGTAGCGGAGAGCCTACAACGGCTACTACCTACAACAACGCATGGATCAACGTGTATTCAAATATCAAGAACGCTAAAATCGTTATCAAGAAGTGTGAAGAAGATCCTTCGGAAAAAGGAAACGTAGTGACGGAAGCAATTGCTAAAATCCTGCTCGCTTACAACGGAGCAGTGGCTGCCGATGTATTTGGAAATACACCGTACAGCCAGACTGGTATCCTCAATCCGGACGGCACACCAATGTATATGCAGCCCAAAATAGATACGCAGGAAAGCATTTATCAGGAAGTGATGCAGAATCTGGATGATGCCATCACTCTGCTGAATAACGGTACTGCCAAAGATGCAGGTCTGTCCGGCGCAGTCGGTTCTAAAGACTTGATCTACGGTTCAAACACCAGTACTCAAGCAAGTATGTGGCTCAAGACAGCTTATGCGTTAAAAGCACGCTATACAATGCGTCTGCTCAATAAAAGTGCCAATAAGACAACTGATCTTCAGAACATTCTTACTTATGTGAGCAAATCATTTGCTAATGCAAGTGAAGAATGTAAACTGGCTGTTTATGACGCTGATTCGCAGTTGAATCCGCTTTGGTCATTCAGCTATAGCCGTAACAGTTTGGCAGCCAGTGCCAGTCTGATTGAAAAGTTTGTTGAGCGCAATGACCCCAGAGCACCGCAAGCATTTCTGGAGCCCGATCCCACCGGCTATATTGCTTATGGATACGGAGGTACGCAAGCTACAGACATCGCAAGTATCAAAGCAGCTCCTAACGGAACCCCGCAAGAGTTGCAGAACAATTATGGTATGTCAATGATATCATGGGCAATGTCGGCTCCGACTCTTTTAATCAGTTATCATGAAGTGAAATTCCTCGAAGCAGAAGCATTATGCCGCTTGGGAGACAGACTGGATGAAGCTAAGAGTGCTTTAAAAGCTGCAATCACTGCCGGATTCGAGAATCTGGAAAACTCAATTATAGATGCCGCTGACACTTGGGTAGCTGATGGCGACAGTGATTTGGGTGCAGATGTAGCAGAAACCTATTTCACGGATGAAGTAGAACCGTTATTCGATGCCAACCCTCTGCAAGAGACAATGATACAGAAGTATCTCGCCTTCTTCGGTGCATCCGGCGAATCACTGGAAGCCTATAACGACTACCGTCGTTTGAAAGGTGCAGGAGAAAACTTCATTGTACTGAAGAACCCGCTGAACAACAATAAGTTCCCATTGCGCTTCGGTTATGGAGCAGACGACGTATTGGCAAATCCTGAAGTGAAAGCTGCTTTCGGTGATGGCCAGTATGTATATAGCGAAGCTGTCTGGTGGGCCGGCGGAAACAAATAATGAACTTAAAATCTCTCAAAGGAGAGACTTTACATAGAGTCGTTTCTGTACTCTAACAAATTAACAGAGGCGAACAAAAATAGGCCAACCGTGAGGTTCGCCTATTTTATTTTATCCAATTTCATCAGATGAATGCTCAAATAATAATAGAGAAAAAGGAATATTCAACGGCATCTTTTACATACCATTTTTCTACCCGACCATACTCTTTTCCTACTTTATTCCGTATTTAACGTTTAAGCACCTTTTAAATAAATTAAAAAAAATCTCGTACGAATCAATTTCACCACTGCAAATCGGGTAGATATTTGCTTAAAGTAGTGCGGAGAATACTCAAAGTAATAGGTTTCACCAACACTTCAGTTGCTCCTGCGTTCATTGCGTTTTCCTTATCCGAGCTGAAAGCATAAGCTGTCTGCATGATAATAGGAATTTCGGTATTAGACTCACGAATTATCTTCGTTGCCTCCAACCCGTTCATCACCGGCATCTTGATATCCATCAGCATTGCTTTGGTTCTTTCCTGATGCTGTTGAAACAACTCCACCATTTCCTGCCCATTTTTAGCCCACTCGATATCACACTTTTTGCCTATGATAGCCTTGATTAATTTAAAGTTGCTGTCATCGTCTTCAGCTACTAAAATTAAGGGTCTGAATTCATTCATTTGTTCGCTTTCCATATCGCTTATATATTGTTTTTTTATCTGTTTTTTGAGATTAATCTCCCTTTTCAGCCCGCAAGTTATAAAAAAGATTCATATATTTCGCTATCTTTGCGCCTCAATTTAAAAGAATAGTATGATTTCTGTTGACGGACTAGCCGTAGAGTTTGGCGGCACTACTTTATTTAGTGATATTTCTTTCGTAATTAATGAAAAAGACCGCATCGCACTGATGGGTAAAAATGGGGCGGGAAAAAGTACGCTGCTGAAAATTTTGGCAGGCGCACGACAACCGACACGTGGAAAAGTTTCCGCGCCCAAAGATTGCGTAGTAGCCTATCTGCCTCAACATCTGATGACGGAAGACGGAAGAACAGTGTTTGACGAAACGGCACAAGCTTTTTCACATCTGCATGAAATGGAAGCGCAGATTGAAAAACTGAACAAAGAGCTCGAGACACGGACGGACTACGAGAGCGACAGTTACATGGCGCTGATTGAAGAAGTGTCTGCCTTGAGCGAGAAGTTTTATTCGATTGACGCAACTAATTATGAAGAGGATGTGGAAAAGGCATTGCTCGGATTAGGGTTCACCCGGAGCGATTTTCAACGCCAGACGAGTGATTTCAGCGGTGGATGGCGGATGCGCATCGAGCTCGCTAAGTTGCTGTTGCAGAAACCGGACGTACTCTTGCTCGATGAGCCGACGAATCATCTGGATATTGAATCTATTCAATGGTTGGAAGATTTCCTTATTAATAACGGGAAAGCAGTTATCGTAATCAGCCACGACCGCAAATTCGTGGATAATATTACAACACGCACCATCGAAGTGACGATGGGACGTATTTATGATTATAAGGTGAACTATTCCCAATATCTGCAACTGCGTAAGGATCGCCGCGAACAGCAGCAGAAGGCATACGACGAGCAGCAGAAGTTTATTGCTGAAACGAAGGAGTTCATCGAACGATTCAAAGGAACATATTCAAAGACGTTGCAGGTACAGAGCCGCGTCAAAATGCTGGAAAAGCTGGAATTGCTCGAAGTCGATGAGGAGGATACTTCTGCATTGCGACTGAAATTCCCGCCTTCACCCCGTTCGGGCAGTTATCCGGTTATCATGGAAGGTGTTGGAAAGGCATACGGAGAGAAAGTGGTGTTCCGCAACGCTAACCTGACGATTGAGCGTGGTGATAAAGTAGCTTTTGTCGGTAAAAACGGTGAAGGTAAATCTACACTCGTGAAATGTATCATGAAGGAAATCGAACATGACGGTACACTGACTCTAGGACATAATGTACAAATCGGATATTTCGCTCAAAATCAGGCTTCGTTGATGGATGAAAACCTGACGGTTTTCCAAACGATTGACGATGTAGCCAAAGGGGATATCCGAAACAAGATTCGTGATTTACTGGGTGCCTTCATGTTTGGTGGTCCCGAGGAATCAATGAAGAAGGTGAAAGTACTTTCGGGTGGGGAGCGTACCCGCCTTGCCATGATTAAATTGCTGTTGGAACCTGTCAACCTCCTGATCCTGGATGAGCCGACGAATCATCTGGACATGAAAACGAAAGATATCCTGAAACAGGCATTGCTGGATTTTGACGGCACGCTGATTGTTGTTTCACACGATCGTGATTTCCTCGACGGACTGGTGAGCAAGGTGTATGAGTTCGGTAATCAAAAGGTGACGGAACATCTTTGCGGCATCTACGAGTTCCTCGAAAAGAAAAAAATGGATTCGTTGCAAGAACTGGAAAAGAAATAATAAATAATAAAAAGAGGGTATCGGCTGCAGGCAGAATAAAAGTATTTGTATATTTGCAACATCATTTATAACAGGCAGTTAGAAAAAAATGGATGAAACAAGGCAGTTATACATTATAAGCGGATGTAACGGAGCTGGTAAAACAACAGCTTCCTACACTGTACTGCCTGAAATTTTATTATGCAAAGAGTTCGTTAATGCGGATGAAATCGCCAAAGGTTTATCACCGTTCAATCCGGAAAGTATGGCTATAGAAGCCGGCCGTCTGATGTTGAAACGTATTAATGAACTATTAGCTGCTAAAGTAAGTTTCTCTATTGAAACAACATTGGCAACCCGTTCATACACCCGGCTCATTCAAAGAGCACAAAATGCCGGATATAAAGTCAGCTTGATTTATTTCTGGCTGAATTCTCCGGAACTTGCCGTCAACCGTGTGTTACAACGGGTCAATGAAGGGGGACATAATGTACCGATGGACGTTATCTACCGCCGATATCAGGCAGGCATTAACAATCTGTTTCAGATTTATATGCCGCGTGTAGACTATTGGCTGTTAGCCGATAACAGTATTTCTCCTCGAGTAATTGTAGCCGAAGGTTACCAACATGGCGAGGATCGAATATATGAACTTGAACTTTTTAAATGCATCAAGAATTATGTCAAATAATGAAATGCAAGAATTGAGCGATAAATTACGACGCGGCCTTCAGCTGGCAGAAAAGCGATTGCTGGAAAAAAATGCTCGCAATGGTAAACTCCTTAGTCAGGGAACACCAGATGGAAAAGTAATTTATGTATCAGCAACAGAATTGCTGGAACGTTTGCAAGAAAAAGAAAAGGAATCAATAAAAAAATAAATTCTCTAAAAGAAAGGATGAAAGGGAAGAAACGAATAATAGTAACTCTGCTGTTTTTAATCAACATTATAATGTTGGTGGCAGCCGTTATTCCCCATCACCATCACCCCAACGGAATGATTTGCATGAAGCAGGACTTGCCTGTAGAACAGCAATGTCCCACGCATCATCATCACCCGGGAAACGATTCATGTTGCAGCAGCGAATGTATGACTCGTTTCTACTCTCCCACTCCATCCGTACATACGGATAGCGGACCGGATTATGTATTCATCGCTACCCTGTTTACGGATGTAATCATCGAACATCTATTACGGCCACAAGAGAGACGGATTAAGAACTATTACGTCTACCGAGACTCTCTGCATGGCACGGATATACACCGTGCCACTCCTCTTCGTGCCCCTCCCTACTCTGTTTTTGCGTAAAAGCGTAAATGCAAATCAGTTGCATTTGCGTTACCTTATCTTTGTAGCGTAAAAAAACAGTAAAATTTAGTAGGAAAATATCATTATGAAAAAACTTATTTTCGTAGGAATCCTAGGCTTATTCGTGCTGGGTTCCTGTAATAATAGTACCGTCACACACACACACAATGAACACGATCATGCCACGGAAGGACATAATCACGAGGCAGAGGGTTCCGATCATTCTCATGAAGGCGAATGTAGCGGAGAACACAACCATGAAGCGGCCGATAGACATAACGAGTCTGCCGAAGCGCACAGTGATGAAATCATCCTTCCTAAGGCAAAAGCTGAAGCAGCCGGTGTCAAGGTGAGCGTTATCGAACCTGCACCTTTCCAGCAAGTGATTAAAACCAGCGGACAGGTGCTGGCTGCCCAAGGTGATGAATCGGTTGCCGTAGCTACAGTGGCCGGCGTTGTATCTTTCCGTGGAAAAGTAACGGAAGGAATGAGCGTCGGCAGCGGCACGCCGCTAGTCACGATTTCTTCAAAGAATATCGCCGACGGTGATCCGGTACAACGTGCCCGCATTGCCTACGAGGTATCTAAGAAGGAGTACGAACGTATGAAAGAGCTTGTTAAAAACAAGATTGTATCTGACAAGGATTTTGCACAGGCAGAGCAAAGTTATGAAAATGCCCGCCTTAGTTACGAAGCCCTTTCCAAGAATCATTCGGCTATCGGCCAAAGTATTACAGCTCCTATTGCAGGATATGTGAAAAGCATTCTTGTGAAAGAAGGTGACTACGTGACCATCGGACAACCGCTGGTGAGCGTGACGCAGAATCGTCGTCTTTTCCTCCGTGCCGAAGTGTCGGAAAAGTATTATCCATACCTCCGTACAATCAGTTCCGCCAATTTCCAGACTCCTTATAATAATCAGGTGTACGAACTAAAAGCTTTGAACGGCAAACTTCTCTCTTTTGGAAAAGCTGCCGGAGACAACTCTTTTTATGTGCCTGTCACTTTTGAGTTCGACAATAAAGGGGAAGTGATCCCCGGATCATTCGTAGAGGTGTTCTTGCTTTCTTCAACGATGGAAAACGTTCTTTCTCTCCCACGCACGGCACTGACAGAGGAACAAGGTATCTTCTTTATCTACCTGCAACTGGACGAAGAGGGTTATAAAAAACAGGAAGTAACGATAGGAGCCGACAACGGTAAAAGTGTTCAGATCCTGACCGGAGTGAAGGCTGGCGACCGTGTAGTGACCGAAGGTGCTTATCAGGTTCGACTGGCAAGCGCAAGCAATGCCATCCCGGCACATAGTCACGAACATTGATTAAATGAAGAATTAGAAATAAAGAATGAAGAATTTGGCTGCGCAATAATTGGTATATGTTTATTGCACGTGCTGCATAGTCATTCTTAATTCTTCATTTCTAATTCTTCATTTCTAATTCTTCATTCTTAATTCTTAATTCTTAAAGAAATGCTTAATAAAATTATACATTACTCCCTACACAACCGGTTGGTTGTAGTCTGCGCGGCCATCCTCCTGCTAATTGCGGGAACGTATACCGCCATGCATACGGAAGTAGACGTATTCCCCGACCTGAACGCACCTACGGTAGTCATCATGACCGAGGCCAACGGTATGGCTGCAGAAGAAGTTGAACAGCTCGTCACTTTTCCTGTTGAAACTGCCGTAAACGGAGCTACGGGTGTACGCCGTGTCCGCTCTTCTTCTACCAACGGATTTTCCGTTGTCTGGGTAGAATTTGATTGGGGAACCGATATTTATCTCGCTCGCCAGATTGTTAGCGAGAAGTTAGCAGTGGTCAGTGAATCACTGCCGGTCAACGTTGGTAAACCGACACTCGGCCCACAATCTTCCATCTTGGGCGAAATGCTCATCGTCGGTCTGACTACCGACTCCACTTCGATGCTCGATCTTCGTACGATTGCGGACTGGACTATCCGTCCCCGTCTATTGTCTACCGGAGGAGTGGCACAGGTTGCCGTACTCGGAGGAGATATCAAAGAATATCAGATTCAGCTGGATCCCGAACGGATGCGTCATTACGGCATTTCGATGGGAGAAGTGATGGCTGTGACACAGGATATGAACCTGAACGCAAATGGAGGTGTGCTCTACGAATTTGGAAATGAATATATTGTACGCGGTGTACTTTCAACTTCTAAAACAGAGCAACTTGGCAAAGCGGTAGTAAAGACAGTGAACAACTTCCCTGTCACGCTGGAAGATATTGCGGACGTAACCATCGGACCAAAAGCCCCGAAACTGGGAACTGCTTCAGAGCGTGGAAAATCTGCCGTACTGATGACTATTACCAAACAGCCGGCTACCAGTACGCTGGAACTGACGGATAAATTGGAAGCATCTTTGAAAGACCTGCAAAAGAATCTGCCACCGGACGTAAAAGTTTCAACGGACATATTCCGTCAAAGCCGCTTTATCGAAAGTTCCATCGGCAATGTGAAGAAATCACTCTTTGAAGGAGGTATTTTTGTAGTAATCGTACTCTTCCTGTTCCTGGCAAATGTGCGCACTACATTGATTTCATTGGTAACGCTGCCTCTTTCCCTGCTTGTTTCGATTCTGACACTACACTACATGGGACTGACAATCAACACCATGAGCCTCGGAGGTATGGCGATAGCCATCGGATCATTGGTAGACGACGCCATCGTCGATGTGGAAAACGTGTATAAACGACTGCGGGAGAACCGTCAGAAAGCAAAAGCGGAAAGGTTAAGTACACTCGAGGTGGTATTCAATGCTTCGAAAGAGGTGCGGATGCCTATACTTAATTCTACGCTGATTATCGTTGTCAGCTTTGTACCGTTGTTCTTCCTTAGCGGAATGGAAGGCAGAATGTTGGTTCCGCTGGGCGTTGCCTTTATCGTAGCATTGTTCGCGTCGACAGTAGTTGCTCTGACGCTGACTCCGGTGCTCTGTTCTTATCTATTAGGAAGCAATAAGACAAACAAGGAACTGAAAGAAGCTCCCCTTGCCCGTTGGATGAAAGGGATTTATGAAAAGGCACTGACTTGGGTGCTGGCACACAAACGAGTGACACTTGGAAGTACAATCGCACTCTTTGTGGTTGCGCTCGGAGTGTTCTTTACACTCGGACGCAGTTTCCTTCCTTCCTTTAATGAAGGATCGTTCACCATCAATATTAGTTCTCTACCGGGTATTTCACTGGAAGAAAGCAATAAACTGGGACATCGGGCAGAAGAGTTATTGATGACGATTCCCGAAATACAAACCGTAGCCCGGAAAACGGGACGCGCCGAACTGGACGAACATGCATTAGGGGTAAACGTTTCTGAAATAGAAGCTCCGTTTGAACTGAAAGATCGTTCGCGCAGTGAACTGGTAGCTGATGTACGTGAAAAGTTGGGTACTATCACCGGGGCAAATATAGAAATCGGACAACCAATCAGCCACCGTATCGACGCTATGTTATCGGGTACGAAAGCGAATATCGCTATCAAGCTGTTCGGAGACGATCTGAATAAAATGTTCTCACTCGGTAATCAAATTAAAGGAGCTATCAGTGATATTCCCGGTGTTGCCGACCTGAACGTGGAACAACAGATTGAGCGTCCGCAGCTGAAAATACAGCCTAAACGGGAAATGCTGGCTAAGTTCGGTATTACTCTGCCGGAGTTCTCGGAATATGTGAACGTAGCTTTGGCTGGAAAAGTGATCTCGCAGGTTTATGAGCAAGGCAAGAGTTTCGATCTGATCGTGAAAGTGAAGGATGATGCCCGGGATGAAATAGAAAAAATCCGCAACTTGATGGTAGACACGAATGACGGTCGCAAAGTTCCTTTGAGCTATGTAGCAGAAGTGGTATCGGCCATGGGACCAAATACGATCAACCGCGAGAATGTAAAACGTAAAATTGTGATTTCTGCCAATGTGGCCGACCGCGATTTGCGTAGTGTTGTAAATGATATTCAGAAACGCATCGACACATCGGTGCAACTGCCCGAAGGCTATCACATTGAGTATGGCGGACAGTTTGAAAGTGAACAGGCTGCCAGCCGGACACTGGCGCTGACTTCATTTATCAGCATCGTAGTAATCTTCTTATTATTGTATAATGAGTTCCGCAGCGTGAAAGAGTCGGGCGTCATCTTGCTGAATCTTCCGCTGGCACTGATCGGTGGTGTATTTGCTTTGGTGATTACAACAGGAGAAGTCAGTATTCCGGCTATCATCGGTTTCATTTCCTTGTTCGGTATTGCAACGCGTAACGGTATGTTGCTCATCAGCCACTACAATCATCTGCAAAAGGAAGAAGGTTTGAATGTGTATGATAGTGTGATCCGAGGTTCTCTCGACCGTCTGAATCCGATTTTGATGACGGCATTGTCTTCTGCACTGGCACTGATTCCATTGGCGCTCGGTGGCGACTTGCCGGGTAACGAAATTCAAAGTCCGATGGCAAAAGTGATTTTAGGAGGGTTATTAACGTCTACTTTTTTGAACGGTTTTATCGTTCCGATTGTTTATCTGATGATGCATCGGAAAAAGGCCCAGGAAAGCCTGTAGCGGGTGATGTTTTTCCTCGGTGAGGAAACCATCGTTCCCCGGTGAGGAACCAAGTGTTTCTCGGTGAGAAACGGGTCGCTCCTCGGTGCCAAACAAATAGATGTCTTATCATAAAGTATCTATCAACAATAGCTTGTAATAAATAAAGAAATTAGAAATGAAACAAATCATGACCATAAGCGCTGCACTTCTTTTCTTAACCATAGGCGAAGTGCAAGCCCAAAACGGAATTGAACAGGTATTGAAGAATATCGAAACGAACAATAAGGAGTTGCAGGCAAACGAGCAACTGATTACTTCGCAGAAGCTGGAAGCTAAAACGGATAATAACCTGCCTGATCCTACTCTTTCTTACGCACATCTATGGGGAGCGAAAGATAAAAGCGAAACAATCGGCGAACTGGTTGTTTCACAGAGCTTTGATTTCCCTAGTTTATATGCTACACGCAACAAGTTGAATCGTCTGAAAGCCGGAGCTTTTGACAGTCAGTCGGATGTTTTCCGTCAAGAGAAGCTGTTACAGGCGAAAGAACTTTGCCTGGATATTATCATGCTTCGTCAGCAAAAGCATATTCTGGAAGAACGCCTCCGCAATGCGGAAGAACTTGCAAAGATGTATGCCAAGCGTCTTCAAACGGGAGATGCAAATGCTCTCGAAACCAACAAAATCAATCTAGAACTGTTGAATGTCAGAACAGAAGCGTCTCTGAACGAAACAGCACTCCGCAACAAACAGCAGGAACTGAATACGCTGAATGGTAATATTCCGGTAGTTTTCGAGGAAAACCAATATCCGGCTATACCTTTCCCTACTGATTATCAAATATTGAAGTCGGAAGTCATGGCAACTGACCGTACTCTTATGGCACTCGGCAACGAAAGTCTTGTTGCCCGTAAACAGATTGCTGTCAATAAATCACAATGGCTACCCAAACTGGAACTCGGCTACCGCCGGAACACAGAAACAGGCGTACCTTTCAACGGTGTAGTGGTAGGTTTCTCTTTCCCACTTTTCGAAAACCGGAATAAGGTAAAAATCGCTAAAGCACAGGCTCTTAACATTGACTTGCAAAAGGATAATGCTACCCTGCAAGTGGAGTCCGAATTGGCACAGCTTTACCGGGAAGCGAAAACACTGCATGCTTCGATGGAAGAATACAGCAAGACTTTCCAGTCGCAACAAGATCTGTCACTGCTGAAACAGGCTCTGACAGGTGGACAGATTAGTATGATTGAATATTTCATTGAAGTTTCTGTCATCTACCAAAGCCATCAGAATTATCTGCAACTGGAAAATCAGTACCAGAAAGCAATGGCACGGATTTACAAGAGTAAGCTGTAAATAGTACATAAAATCCTTTAGACATGGATTACGCCGAACATACTAATTTCTATTTTAAGTGATGTAAGTATGTTTATATAATCCGTGTCTAAATATATCTCCCCTCTCATTTTCTTCAAGTTCCAACTAAATATTTCAAAATAATATGTTACATTTGCAACGAACATAAAATACAGATTATGAGACCTAAACAATTCTATCTATTCATGTTATGTTGCATCCTTACACTATTCAGTGGATGTAAAGAGGATGAAGAAAATCCACTTCGTTTTTACAACAGTGAATATGAAGTGCCCATGGGTGGCAGACGTTACCTTGGACTGGAAAGCGGAAATGGTGATTACTCACTTGAAGTTAAAGACACACGCATCGCAAGCGCAGGAACCGAAACCGGCTGGACCGGAGTACCTGCCGGACGTATGATTTATGTTACCGGTATTCTCACCGGGCAAACTTATCTGACAGTAACGGACAACGCCACACAAGAAACCTGCACCCTGCCAATCAAGGTTGTCGACAATTACGAGGATATAAAGTTGCTCCGCAGCTACTTGTCTAACTTACCCAACGGAGACGCAAATCTTCTGCCCGGCATTTCCGACATTTTTCTAATTAACAATCACGCACGGGATGCTTATTTTTTCAAACAGGGAGAACAAACAGCTTTTTCATCCGGACTAACCTTAATAACTCGAGGAAGTTACAAACTGGAAAAAGAAGAAGGAAATAATGAGAAAGCTATACTGACTCTCACTTTTTCGGAAGATGCGGCAACACCTATTTCCAATCATAAATTCATCTTGTGGGGAAATGCATACGTATTTCACCGCTTGGATAAAAGCTTGAATCTGAATTGGAATACTCCACCCATCGGAGAAACGCGGACATCACCTGCACCACCTCCTTCCTACACGCTGGAAGAAATCGCTGGAGGTGAACCAGGCACAGGCAAACAAATTAGTTTTACCCTTTCCGAACAGGAAATACCTGCCGGAATACTGCCTTAATCAGCAGGGTCTTCTTTAATCAACTGTACTTTCCGATAATATGCGTATATTTTCCGGCAAGTATCCGCTACGGATACGCCATTCTTGCGGATAAAGATTATTGGCACGATTGCCGATGTTCTTCACAAATCCGAGAGGAATATGCCGGTACGTAAGCAAAACATATCCACGAGGGGCTGTTACCGGCAAGGTAATGGCCTCTTTTCGTAAATAAGTGATAGCCTGTTTATAACTTATTTCTTCCGTAGCGAAAGCTTCCCGGCATAAAAGTGAACTACACATCGCCAATGCATGGTCAGGTATCAAATCCTTTCCTTTCACTTCTCCTATCTCCACTCCTGCCGATACGATTTTCAGGCATTGTTTCATTGCCATTAATTCATCAGCATAATGCTTTGAAAAAGCCCGGATACTTGTTCCTTCTGCCGACAATATATACTTGTCCGAATTTTCATCATTCAGCCAGCTTTTTGCAATATTCAGCTGTTCTTTCGAAACAGGAGAAGATGCTGCTCCTCCTTTCTTATCTTTCTTTTTAGAAGTCTTCTCCTTGGCGAAAGAAGATACCGGAATCTCGTCTCCTGTCTCCGGCTTCCGAAAAGCTGCCAGGAAAAAGCCTTCGCCTTTCGTCTTATGAGGGAAAAAATGATAGACAGGAATAGAAGATTTAGAACCATCACAATTATCCGGTAAAAGATCTCCTGTTATATTCCAGTTTTCCTGTACTTGCACAGTTAACGGTTCGGCTCCATACTCTTGTTGAATCCAACGTGCATTCTCTTCGTCCTCTTTTGTATTAAATGTACACGTACTATATATAAGAACTCCCCCAGGCTTCAACGTGTCCCAAATATCTCCAATAATCCGCCGCTGCCGCTGCCAACAGATTTCTACATTCTCGGAACTCCACTCTTCTACAGCAACAGGGTCTTTACGGAACATACCTTCACCGGAGCAAGGGACATCTGTAAGAATCACGTCAAAGAAAGACGGCAAAGCCGCAAAATCTGCCGGATCATTATTGGTTACTACCACATCCGGATGTCCCCACTTCGTTAAATTCTCCGCAAGAATCTGCGAACGATTCCGGATGACTTCATTAGCCACCAGTAAACTCCCTTCAGGAAGCACACTACGGGCATGAGTAGACTTTCCACCGGGAGCTGCACAAAGATCCAGCATCTTTACCGGTCCGGTGACATACTGCCGGAGCACCTGCTCCACAAACATAGAAGAAGCCTCCTGAACATAATAACAACCTGCATGAAACAATGGATCAAACGTGAAAGTGAGACGCTCATCCAAGTAAAATCCTTCGGAAGACCAAGGGACTTGATTAAATTCAAAATTGAAAGCTGAAAGTTGAAAATCAGTAATACAGCCTGCTTGCGGTACAATTCTGCATTTTCCATTTTCAATTTTTAATTTCCCATCATTCAACCGGATGCTGACAGGTGGTTCTTGTCGGATGGCAACAGCTAATTTGTCGTATTCTTCATCGCCCAGCAGGGAACGGGTATAGTCTATAAAAGAAGCGGGTAATTCCATTTTTCGTTATTAATTTCCGCAAATATCAAAAATATTTCGTCTCTTTGCAACTTTCTATGATATTAACTACGTCTAACAGACAAAGAAATAAATAAAAAAACTATTGATATGAAAAATTTTCTATTAGCATTGATGGTTGTACTGACCACTTGCACACTGGCTATTGCCCAAAACCAAACTACTGTTGTCCGCGATTCCGTCGGAAAAGTAAAGGTAACTGTGACCAAAGACAATAAAGCAAAAACAAACAATACTGCTGTCACAGTCATCGGTGTAGATACAGCGGACACTGATTCCACAGAAGTAGATGCAAACTCAAGTAATGTCAGTACAGGTCATGGTAAGGCCAGTTTTACATTCGAATCGGATGACGACGATTTCCCATTCCACGGCTTTGATATCAACGGAGGAATTCTCGTAGCAATCATATCAATCATTGCCGTTTTCGGATTTCCGGTATTCATTCTGTTTGTAATCTTCTTCTTCCGTTATAAAAATCGGAAAGCACGCTATCGTCTTGCCGAACAGGCACTCGCTGCAGGTCAGCCATTGCCAGCAGAATTTATTCGTGAAAACAAAACGGTTGACCCACGTTCACAAGGCATCAAAAACACCTTTACAGGTATCGGTCTTTTCATCTTCCTTTGGGCAATCACCGGTGAATTCGGAATTGGAGCGATCGGTTTACTCGTTACATTTATGGGTATCGGACAATGGATCATCGGTAGTAAACAACAGGCTCAAGGTACAGATGCTCCCCGGACGTATACTACCCATAAAGATGAAAAAAAGAATCAGGATAACATCAAAAACGATAGCTTCGAAATTATCCCTTCCGAATCCGGAGAGAAAGATAATGGAGTAAACGAAGCAAAGAACGACGAGAATAAATGAGCCAACTCAATGATATATCGTTAGTCGCGCAGGTCGTGGTGTTCAAGAACACCAGGGCCTTCGACCAGTTGGTGGAGAAGTACCAGTCGCCCATCCGGCGATTCTTCCTGAACCTGACTTGCGGCGACAGCGAATTGAGTGACGACCTTGCACAAGATACATTTATCAAAGCATATACAAACATTGCCTCTTTCCGAAACTTGTCAAGTTTCTCTACGTGGCTGTACCGTATTGCTTATAATGTTTTTTATGATTATATTCGCAGCCGGAAAGAGACAGCCGACTTGGATACAAAAGAAATAGACGCCATCAACAGTACCGAACAAGAGAATGTAGGACAGAAAATGGATGTTTATCAGTCACTCAAAATGCTTAAGGAAGTGGAAAGAACCTGCATTATGTTGTTCTATATGGAGGACATTAGTATTGACAAAATAGCAGGTATTGTAGGAGTACCGTCAGGAACGGTGAAAAGCCACCTGTCACGTGGAAAAGAAAAATTAGCAACGTATTTAAAACAAAACGGTTATGACAGAAATAGACAATGATAAGCTCTTGCGCGATTTCTTCGCAGAAAACAAGCAGGAAATAGCAGACAACGGATTCAGTCGCCGTGTCATGCACCATTTACCCGGTCGTAGCAACCACCTGGCTCGTATCTGGAGTGCCTTCGTAATGACTGTGGCTGGCGGGCCTTTTTTTTGGTTTTGGGGGGTTGGGAGAGGGATA
>OASV01000228.1_pt1 | contig 26566 bp, 29 predicted proteins | sample 1494921 | NCBI WGS metagenome assembly OASV01 (sample SAMEA2579918, study PRJEB22360) | human gut metagenome
CCCGCAGGGACGCGAGATTTTTCCGCGCCTGACCGTGGAAGAAAATCTTCTGCTGGGGCTGTCGCGCTTTTCCGCCCGCGAGGCGAAGCAGGTACCGGAGGAGATCTGGCAGCTTTTCCCGGTGCTCAAAGAGATGAAGCACCGCCGCGGAGGCGATCTCTCCGGCGGACAACAGCAGCAACTGGCGATTGGCCGTGCGCTGGCAAGCCGCCCGCAGCTGCTGATTCTGGATGAACCGACGGAAGGCATTCAGCCTTCGGTGATAAAAGAGATTGGCCAGGTGATCCGCACGCTGGCGAACAGAGGCGATATGGCGATCCTGCTGGTCGAGCAGTTTTACGACTTTGCCGCCGAGCTGGCCGACAGCTATCTCCTGATGTCACGCGGCACCATTATCCAGCGTGGACGGGGGGAAAACATGGCGCAGGAGGGCGTTCGCGGGCTGGTTGCGATTTGAAATGTTATAATATAACATTCTCATTCTTATAAAACGGAATGAGGGGGTTATTTTGGCTGCACATGCTGGTAAATGGATCATGACTCTGGGGGCGCTGCTGGTCAGCGGCCAGCTGTTAGCGCACTCGCACGGTCATCAGATGACCGAAGCGGAGCAGAAAGCGGCGAACGGCGTGTTTGAGGATAAAGACGTGAAGGACAGAGCGCTGTCTGACTGGGACGGTACCTGGCAGTCCGTTTATCCTTTCCTGCTGGATGGATCGCTGGATCCGGTCTTCAAACAGAAAGCGCAGAAGGATAAAAGCAAAACCTTCGACGAGGTGAAAGCCTATTATCGTAAAGGCTATGCGACGGACGTGGATGCCATTGGCATTGAAAATAACGTGATGGAGTTCCACAAGGGCAAAGCGGTTAGCCGTTGCCATTATAATTACAGCGGCTACAAAATTCTGACCTATGCGTCAGGCAAAAAAGGCGTTCGCTATCTGTTTGAGTGTCAGGATGCCAGCAGCACGGCGCCGAAGTTTGTGCAGTTCAGCGACCATACCATCGGGCCGAAAGCGTCCTCGCACTTCCATATTTTTATGGGCAACACCTCCCACGAGGCGCTGCTGAAAGAGATGGATAACTGGCCGACCTATTATCCGAATGAGATGTACAAAGAGCAGGTGGTAGAAGAGATGTTGCACCACTAGGTTGTTGCGTTTGCCGGGTGGCGGCTACGCCTTACCCGGCCTACAAGTTGCTACGCTACCTTGGGTGACTCACACCACGCCTTCACGCTCATCCCACGCAAAATCATCAGCCACGCAATGACGATGGCGACCATCATAATCACAAACAGCGACCAGTGCGGCAGGTTGGTCAGGATAATCCCGGTGATCATCGGGTTTGCGGCCGCGCCCAGCCAGCCCAGCGCCTGTGCGGAGAAATAGCTTGCCTTCATCCCCGGCGGGGCGATGTTGTCGATCAGCATGTATTCACCCGGCGCATAAATAATCTCACCCAGCGTAAAGATCGCGGCAGCGATACCCCAGTAAATCAGATTCTCCCCGGAGAGCATAAAGCCCCCCAGCCCCAGGATAAAAAACAGCGTCGCGGCGGTCATCAGGGGGCGAATATTGCTGGCGGAAATCTTGCGCCCAAGCGCGTATTGCAGCGTCACCACCACGGCGGCGTTAACGGGCAGCACCACGGCGACGACCTTCTGCGCGAAATCGCTGTCGGCGTGGGCGGCCAGAACATACTGCGAAATGCAGCTGGCGAACGATCCGCCCACGTACGACGCGAGCAGGCCGGAGAGGGTGAACCAGAACAGGGCGCGGTCTTTCAGCAACACCGACGGCTGCCAGGGCATTTTTTCCTCGGCGGTATCCAGCGCGACGCTTTTTTGCACAAAGAAATGGATAAACGCGAGCGGCAGCGCGGCGCAAAAAGCGGCCAGCCAGAAGGGCAGCTGTAAGCTGTACATCACCAGCAGGGTGCCGATGGGCGGGCCGACCGTCCAGCCAATGTTCAGAAAGCTATAGTTGAGCGAGAAAACACGCGCTTTTTGGCTTGAGGTGAGCACGTCGGAGAACCAGGCTTTCAGCACCGTCGAAAATACGGAGTAGGCGCAGTTGATCAGGGAAAAGAACAGCACCACCAGCGTGACGTTATCCACCAGCGGGATCGCGACAAATCCGGCAATAAACGCCACGATCGCAATCAGCATGTAGCGTTTTTTATCAAACTTATCTGCCAGAATGCCAAATCCCAGGCTGAACACCACGCCGATGGTCAGCGCAATCGTCAGGGCATAACCAATATTCTCGACGCTCATGTTGTAGACGCGCGTGAGATAAATGGTCATGAACGGCAGCGTCGCTCCCCGACCGATGGTTAACAACAATGACGATGCCAGCAGCGCTGCGGTTGAGCGCCTGAGAGATGGTTTCATATTTCTGCCCGACAGTTGCTTATGCTTTTATTAGAGGTGTGTTAACAGGAGTACCATGACATAAGGGGCTTGTATAGCACCTGGTTTATCCGTAAGTGCTTCAGCTGCCTGCCAGAATTAATGATCTTCTCGCAGCGTCCTTTTTTCTGTTACCTTGAAGTGTTAACAAATTATTAATAATTCAGGGGCAGGGTATGACGCGTAAAGACGGACTGCTGGCGTTGCTGGTGGTCGTAGTATGGGGGCTCAATTTTGTCGTCATTAAGCTGGGATTGCACAATATGCCCCCGCTTATGCTGGCCGGTTTGCGTTTCATGTTAGTGGCGTTCCCGGCGATCTTTTTTGTTGCGCGTCCAAAAATCCCGTTCAAATTACTGCTGGGCTATGGCCTGACCATCAGCTTTGGCCAGTTCGCGTTTCTCTTCTGCGCCATCAAGTTTGGTATGCCTGCCGGTCTTGCCTCGCTGGTTTTGCAGGCGCAGGCGTTCTTTACCATCATTCTCGGTGCGTTCGTATTTGGCGAACGTTTGCAGGGCAAACAGCTGGCGGGGATTACGCTGGCGGTGTTTGGCGTACTGGTGCTGATTGAAGCCAGCCTGAATGGTCAGGATGTGGCGCTGCTGGGCTTTATGCTTACGCTGGCGGCGGGGCTGAGCTGGGCGTGCGGGAATATCTTCAACAAGCTGATTATGCAGCACGCGGCGCGGCCGCAGGTGATGTCGCTGGTGGTCTGGAGCGCGTTAATTCCGGTCATCCCGTTTCTGGCGGCGTCGTTTATTCTGGATGGTCCGGATGTGATGCTGAGAAGCCTGGTCGATATCGATTTGACCACGATCCTTTCTCTGATTTATCTGGCCTTTGTCGCCACGATTGTGGGCTATGGGATCTGGGGTTCGCTGCTGGGGCGTTATGAAACCTGGCGCGTGGCGCCCCTGTCTCTGCTGGTGCCGGTGGTTGGGCTCGCCAGTGCGGCGCTATTGCTGGATGAAACGCTGAGCGCGCTGCAGTTGCTGGGGGCCGTGCTGATTATGGCGGGGCTGTATATCAACGTGTTTGGCTTGCGGGTACGGCGGGCGGCGCGCGTCAGAGGCTAGAGCATAAAAAAGCCCCGCAGTGGCGGGGCAAAAACGAATCAGAAGCCGTGCTGATTATAATAAGGCACGCCTAATTCGTCGGATTTGTCGCTACCAGTCCCCATGTGGTTGAAATCATAGGGTGACTGGTCATGTGCTGACGGCAAAATCATCGTGCCACGATTATTTTGCTGCGTTGCACCTGGGGTTTGCTCCGCGAAGGTCTGGCTGGAAAACAGCACCAGCAAGGCGAGGGCGGCGGAGGCGATAACTTTCATGATTTCCTCGGTTACGTCTTTTACAGGCGATGATTAACTACAATGTTTTAACGGATACAGGTATCGGGATTCTCCGGGTACGCTGGTGATTCGGTACTTATGAGGCGGCACGTCAAAATAGTTCTTAAACGTACGCGTCAGGGTTTGCTGTGATTCAAATCCGTAACGCTCTGCCAGATAAAGGATCGGCTCATTGCTTTCTTTCAGTTTCTGGGCAATTTCCGTCAGCTTGCGACTGCGAATATATTGACCTAGTGAATGGCCGGTCTCTTTTTTGAACATCCGTTGCAGGTGCCATTTGGAGTAACCTGAACGCTCTGACACTTTTTCAAGGGAGAGCGGCGATTCCAGGTTATCTTCGATCCAGTCCAAAATGCTATGAATGGTGATAGCGTCAGTATTGCGTCTGGACATCGTCATACCTCTTTTCTGTTTACGGCAGTATTTTCTTCAGCAAAAGCTCAAGGGTTGCCACTTCATCTGCCGTTAAGTTTTTTGTTAGTTCCTGATGCAGTGTTTGTCCTACTAATTGATGACATTGCTCGCACATGGCCGCGCCATCGCAGGTGAGCTTGACCAGCACGCCGCGTTTGTCATTCGGGTTAGGGCTTCGTTCTACCCATCCTTTGCAGACGAGACGATCCAGCATGCGGGTTAACGCACCCAGATCGACAGAGAGCACCTTTTTCAGCTCAACCGGCGTGATACACACTTCGCAGCGAATGGAACACAGCACTTTGAACTGTGTTGCGGTGATATCCAGCGGTGACAGATAGTCATTGAGCAGGCGATCTTTTTTCTGGTTAACCATATGAATAAGACGACCCAGCGGAACAACGTCGTTAAAGATATCACTGGTGCTTTTCACAATGGTTGCCCTGGCAAGTAGTTTAGTCACGGCAGATATTATTGCTCAGGCAAGTATAAGTCAACTGAATGAATTAGCCGATGCCACGAATTGCTAAAACGTTTCATGAACTTTTTTTGAACGCTTTCAAATCATATAGATAACTCAGGGTTATCCTTACTTACGGAAAATAATCGTTACGTTGCGCAGATGGCTTAACGTCACACTTTCCCCCTATACTTACGGGGATGAATATGGATAAGGACGACGATGCATTATGTTGGATTTAATTAAAGCAGTGAGTCTTGGGCTGGTGGTGCTGCTGCCGTTGGCAAACCCGTTAACGACGGTGGCACTTTTCCTCGGGCTGGCAGGGAATATGAACAGCGCCGAGCGTAACCATCAGTCAATGATGGCTTCCGTCTATGTGTTTGCCATCATGATGGTGGCTTACTATGCGGGACAGGTGGTGATGAACACCTTCGGGATTTCCATCCCTGGCCTGCGCATCGCCGGGGGACTCATTGTCGCCTTTATCGGTTTCCGCATGCTGTTCCCGGCGCAGAAAGCGCATGAGTCGCCGGAGGCCAAAAGCAAATCCGAAGAGCTGGAAAGCGAACCGAGTGCAAATATTGCCTTTGTGCCGCTGGCTATGCCGAGCACGGCGGGGCCGGGTACCATCGCGATGATCATCAGTTCCGCCTCTACGGTCCGTGATAGCGCCACCTTCCCGGACTGGGTCCTGACGGTTGCGCCACCGCTGATTTTTGCGATTATCGGGATCATTGTGTGGGGGTCACTGCGCAGTTCCGGTGCGATTATGCGCTGGGTAGGCAAGGGCGGTATCGAAGCTATTTCACGTCTGATGGGCTTCTTACTGGTCTGTATGGGCGTGCAGTTTATTATTAACGGCGTGCTGGAGATTATTAAAACTTACCACTGAGGTGATTGCCGGGTGGCGGTTTCGCCTTACCCGGCCTGGGTTATTACAGGCTTGTAGGCCGGGTAAGCGCAGCGCCACCCGGCACAAACAAACGTCACCCGTGCTGACTCTGTTCCTCCCGCGCCACCGGCCATTTGCGGAAGATGAGCACTGACCAGATAAGCGCGACCAGGGCCGGAATAGCGCCCAGATACCCAATCGCCGACATCGAGACATGAAGGCTAATCTGATTTCCCACCAGCGCGCCCGCGCCGATGCCCAGATTAAATATCCCCGAGAACAGTGACATGGCAACGTCCGTCGCGTCCGGTGCCAGCGCCAGCACTTTTACCTGCATGCCAAGGCCGATGATCATGATCGCCACGCCCCAGAACAGGCTCAGGATCGCCAGATGGTTTTCGCTGCCCGCGGCGGGCATCAGCAACAGCAGGCAGGCGAGCAGCAGGCCAATGGCGCCGCTCACAAGCAAGGAAGCATGCTGATTACCCAGCTTGCCAAACAGCACGCTGCCGATAATGCCCGCACCACCGAGGATGAGCAGTAACAGGGTGGCAAAATTGGCGCTAAACCCTGCCACCACCTGAACAAACGGTTCAATGTAGCTGTACGCCGTGTAATGCGCGGTCACCACGATTACGGTAAGCAGATAGATACTCAGCAGCGCAGGGCGACGCATCAACAGCGGCAGGCTTTTCAGCGAGCCAGAGTGTTCGCTCGGCAGCGCGGGCAGCAGCTTAATCAGACACACCAGCGTAACCAGTGCCCCCATGCCGATCGCGAAGAAGGTCGTACGCCAGCCGAAGTATTGCCCCACGATACGGCCAATCGGCAGACCCAGCACCATCGCCAGCGCGGTGCCGGTGGCAATCAGGCTCAGCGCCTGGGCGCGTTTACCCGCCGGGGCCAGGCGTATAGCCAGCGACGCGGTGATCGACCAGAACACCGCATGGGCGAATGCAATGCCAATCCTGCTCATGACCAGCACCGTAAAATTCCACGCCATAAACGACAGAACATGGCTGGCGATGAACAACACGAAGAGACCGATCAGCAGTTTGCGCCGCTCCATCTGGCTGGTCAGCAGCATAAACGGCAATGACATAAGCGCCACCACCCAGGCGTAGATGGTCAACATAATGCCCACCTGAGCCGTTTCCATCTGGAAACTGTCGGCAATGTCAGACAACAGCCCAACCGGAACAAACTCTGTGGTGTTGAAAATAAACGCGGCAATGGCCAGCGTGACCACGCGTAGCCACGCAACCCTGCGGGAAACTGTGTTCGTTGTCATAGGGATGTCGGAGATTCGTTGCTGGAAAGAAGAGGAGACGATCTTAAAACGTCAAACGGCGAAAACTCAACCATTATGTGACGCAGATCTCAATATTTACCTTGTGAAAGCGGTAGCCGGGGAGGGTATTTTCATTGAATATAAAAGAACAACACAACAAAAACAGGCGGTAAGACAATGCAGGAGATTGATTTTTATCTGGTAGATGCGTTCAGCGATACTTCGTTTGGTGGCAATCCGGCGGCGGTTTGTCCGCTGAAAGAATGGTTACCCGATGAAACGCTACTGAAAATGGCGCAACAGCATAATCAATCGGAAACGGCCTTTTTCGTCTGCAGCAAAGGGGCATTGAGCTACGCTGGTTTACAACGCTCACCGAAGTTAATCTCTGCGGGCATGCCACTTTGGCCGCCGCGTACGTCCTGTTTCATGAACTGGATTACCCCGACTCGCGGATCCACTTCGACACCGCATCTGGCCGCCTGACGGTCAGCCGGGAGGGAGAGTGGATGACGCTGGATTTCCCGGCGTGTCCGACACATAAAGAGACGCCACCGCCAGAGATGATCGCGGCGCTGGGTATCCGCCACTACGTTGACGCCCGTAAAGGGCGCGCGTGGGTGATCGTCCTGGAAAACCGCCAGCAGGTTGAAGCCCTTATGCCGAACCTGTCTGCGATGACACCGGGTGAGCACAAAGTTAGCGTGACGGCACCGGGCGAGGAGGAATATGACTTTGTCAGCCGCTTCTTCTCGCCGGGCGTTTCCGTCCCGGAAGATCCGGTCACCGGGTCCGCGCACACGATGCTGATCCCCTACTGGAGTGAAACACTGGGCAAAACGACCCTGTTTGCCCGTCAGGTGTCGGCGCGGGGCGGTGACGTGCGTTGTGAACTGAGAGGGGAACGGGTGCTGATGAGCGGTCAGGCGTCGTGCTACCTGAAAGGCACGGTGTATCTGCGCTAAAAACTGATAACAAGAGAGGGAGAGACAATGCAGGAAATTGATTTTTATCTGGTGGATGCCTTCAGCGACAGGGCGTTTGGCGGTAATGCGGCGGCGGTTTGCCCGCTGGAGGAGTGGCTGCCCGATGAGACGCTGCTTAAAATGGCGCAGCAGCATAATCAGTCTGAGACCGCCTTTTTTGTGCGAACCGACGACGGGTTTGAACTGCGCTGGTTTACCACGCTGCACGAAATTAACCTGTGCGGACACGCGACCCTCGCGGCGTCACACGTGATTTTTGAATATCTGGATTATCCGCATACCGAAATTCACTTTACCACGCGCTTCGTGGGCGAGCTGACGGTCAAGCGCAGCGGCGACTGGCTGACGCTGAATTTCCCTGCGTGGCCGACGGAGGCCGTCGATAATCCCCCGGCAGCGTTGTTCAGCGCGCTGGGCATCACAAAGGCGAAAGAGGTACGCGCCGGACGAGACTATATCGTGGTGCTGGAGAGCCAGCAGCAGGTGGAGGCACTCACGCCGGATATCGCGGCAATGGTTCCGCTGGGGAAAATGGTCTGCGTAACGGCGCCTGGAGAAGACTATGACTTCGTCAGCCGCTTTTTCTGCCCGGGCGAAGGGGTGCCGGAAGATCCGGTTACCGGATCCACGCACAGCATGCTGATCCCCTACTGGAGCGAAAAGCTGGGAAAAACGACACTGAACGCACGTCAGGTGTCGTATCGTGGCGGCGATCTGCGCTGTGAACTGAAGGGCGATCGCGTGTTGATCGCCGGTCAGGCCACGTTGTATCTGAAAGGCCGTATCTTTTTGCGCTAGCCGGGCAGCGCGATAAGTTAATACTATGAAGCACCATGGCAGAGCTGCGCTATTTTAAAATAAAAACAGCAAGGAGCCTGCCATGTATTCCATTACCTCTGAATCCGCTCGTCATCCGGACATCCTCACACTGATTGCAGCCCTTGACCGCTATCAGAGCGAACTCTATCCCGCAGAGAGCAATCATCTGCTCGATATTTCAGCGCTGCCCGACGCATCGCTTATCCTGATGATCATTCGTGACCAGCAGCTTCAGGCTGTTGGCTGTGGAGCCATCGTGCTTAACGGGGATGGAACCGGTGAGATGAAACGGGTCTATATTGACCCGACCCACCGGGGACAGCATCTGGGAGAGAGGCTGCTGGCTGCCCTTGAAGATGAGGCCCTGAGCCGTCATTGCCACACGGTACGGCTGGAGACAGGGATAAAACAACAAGCCGCGGTTCGTCTGTATGAACAGTGCGGGTACGAACTGCGCCCGGCATTTGCCCCCTATGTTGACGACCCGCTTAGCCTGTTTATGGAGAAGGCGCTGGTTGAAGACGTTCGTTTAGCAGCGCTATAAACGCTTCCAGCTGGCGGGTCATCGCCCCCCGTCGCCACACCAGCCAGGTGGTGAGCCAGCGCCAGTTTTCAGCCAGCGGCCAGGCCTCAATCTGATGATGTCCTGGCATACTTTCCAGCATGGAGCGCGGCATCAGCGCGATGCCCGCGCCCGCAATGACGCAGGCGAGCATGCCGTGATAGGACTCCATCTCGTGAATGCGGCCAGGCGTCGCGCCGTCTGCATGAAACCAGCTCTCCAGATGTCGGCGATATGAGCAGTTGGCGCGAAAGGCATAAACGTCACTGCCGCTCACCTGCGTGGCGCGTGTGACCTCCGTATGCCCGGCAGGCGTGACCAGCATCATCTCTTCCCTGTAGACCGGCATCCCCTCCAGTTCCGGGTGTGACAGCGGTCCGTCAACAAAGGCGGCGTTCAGCGTTCCCTCCAGTACACCCTCTATCATCGTTCCAGAAGGGCCGGTAGAGAGGGCAAACTGGATGCGCGGATAACGCTGGTTAAACTGCGCCAGCGATTCAGGGATGCGCACGGCGGCGGTGCTTTCCAGCGCGCCAAGAGCAAATAACCCCTGTGGTTCATCCCCTGCGACGACCATGCGCGCTTCATCCACCAGCGCCAGAATCTGTCTGCTATAGCGCAGGAAGTTATGCCCGGCGGGAGATAACCGCAAACGCTGGTTCTCACGAATAAACAGCTCAACGCCGAGATCGGCTTCCAGCTGGCGGATGCGTGTTGTCAGGTTCGAGGGAACGCGATGCACCTTCTGCGCCGCCTGGGTGATGCTCCCCGTCAGCGCGACGGCGTTAAACATTTCAAGCTGGGTTAAATCCATAGCATTCTCATTTCGTGAATAAGGTGGTTAGTATTATTCATTTCTAAGAAATAGCAGAGTGAGCCACAATTAATCAACCGAAATGCGTGGAGAACATCATGACTTATTCATCTGCTACACATGCCCTGTCTGTTAACCCGGCTACGGGTGAAACGCTCGCCGCGTATCCGTGGGCGACACAGGAAGAGGTTGAACAGGCTATCGCCCGGGCTGATGCCGGTTTTCGTCAGTGGCGGAGCGAAAGCGTCGCCCGGCGGGCGCAGAAGCTGCGCGATCTCGGCGCTGCGCTGCGTCATCGTGCGGAAGAGATGGCCCGGATGATGTCCCGGGAGATGGGCAAACCGGTTTTGCAGGCGCGGGCGGAAGTGGCAAAATCTGCGGGTCTGTGTGACTGGTATGCGGAACACGGCCCGGCCATGCTGAATGCAGAGCCAACCCAGGTGGAAAACCACAACGCGGTTATTGAATACCGCCCGCTGGGGCCGATTCTGGCGGTGATGCCGTGGAACTTCCCGCTCTGGCAGGTACTGCGCGGGGCGGTGCCGATCCTGCTGGCAGGTAACAGCTATCTGCTTAAGCACGCGCCAAACGTGCTTGGCTCGGCGGATCTTATCGCACAGATTTTTGCGGATGCCGGTTTCCCGGAAGGCGTTTTTGGCTGGGTTAATGCCACCAATGAAGGCGTAAGCCAGGCGATTAACGACCGTCGCATTGCGGCGGTGACCGTGACCGGCAGCGTGCGTGCCGGGGCCGCAATTGGTGCCCAGGCAGGTGCTGCGCTGAAAAAATGCGTGCTTGAGCTGGGCGGCTCTGACCCGTTCATCGTGCTCAACGACGCTGACCTGGATCTCGCCGTGAAAGCGGCGGTGGCGGGTCGCTATCAGAATACCGGGCAGGTGTGCGCGGCCGCCAAACGCTTCATTGTTGAAGAGGGTATTGCAGATATCTTTACCCAACGCTTCGTCGCGGGCGTTGCCGCCCTGAAGATGGGCACACCCGATGAAGAAGAGAACTATATTGGCCCGATGGCGCGTTTTGACCTGCGCGATGAACTGCATCAGCAGGTTCAGGCCACCCTGGCTGAGGGGGCCACGCTGCTGCTGGGCGGAGAGAAAATCAGCGGCGAGGGGAATTATTACGCGCCTACCGTGCTGGCAAACGTCACGCCGTCGATGACGGCCTTCCGCCAGGAGCTGTTTGGTCCGGTAGCGGCTATTACCGTCGCGAAAGATGCTGAGCACGCCCTGACGCTGGCAAACGACAGCGACTTTGGCCTCTCTGCTACGGTCTTCACCGCCGACGCCGCGCTTGCGGATAAATTCTCTCGCGAGCTGGAGTGTGGTGGGGTGTTTATCAATGGTTACAGCGCCAGCGATGCGCGCGTGGCCTTTGGCGGTGTGAAGATGAGTGGTTTTGGCCGCGAGCTTTCCCATTTCGGCCTGCATGAATTCTGTAACGTGCAGACGGTGTGGAAGAACAGAGTGTGATTCGTTTGTAATGGCCCTCAATTTGAGGGCCACTGTCATTTCTTTGCAATGGTTCTGTCATTTTCGTTTCGTAGACTCGCACGCGTCTAACGTCTTGTTACTGAAGAAAATTATGAACCTAACGCAAATTTTTCGTCGTATTGCGCAGCGCTTTATCCCACGTCAATTTGGCCTGCTGACGGGTATCTTTTGTATTATTGGCCTTTTCTCCGCACTGCAACTCTCCTCATCTTTTCTGCTTAACGCCTCCCTGAAGGACGCTCAGCGCAACGAGCGGCAAAATCTGCTGGCGTATCAGCAACAGAGCAAGCTTGATCTGGCGCGTGTCTCCCTGCTGGCGGCAAGCGATCTGCTTAACCGCTCCGGCGTCTGGTTTATGCAGGATAAAGAGACCGGTTCAGAAGGAAGCTGGCAGAGTCTGATGGATGAGGCGCAGGCGTCGCTGGCGGTTTCTCAGCAGGCGTGGCAAGCCTGGCGGGCACTCAATCCGCCGGAAGATGAGGCTCTGGTGAACAGCTATCAGCTTTTTTACGGTGCCATTAAAGAGCAATCGGAAGCGCTTGTCAGAACCCACACCATTGATGCCTTTTTTGCTGTCCCGGCCCAGGCATTTCAGAGCGACTTCAACGATAACTACGCCCGTTATCAGCAGGCCAGCGAGAAGCAGGCCATGCAGGGGCGTCAGGGTCTTATGATGCAGCTTTCAAGGCTGCAGACGTTGTTCCTGTTTGCGCCGGTTTTACTGCTCGCCATCGCCGTTGCCGTCTGGTTCGGCATGTCCAGGTGGGTGATCACGCCGTTACGTCGACTGATTGCGCATATTAACCAGCTGGCAGCCGGAGATCTATCCGGTACGCCGCCTGCCGTCAGGCGTTTTAACCGTGAGACGGGGCAGCTTAGCGACAGTATCGCCACCATGCAGCACGGTCTGCAGCAGCTGGTGACCCAGGTCAGCCATGCCACGACCGCAATGGTTGAAAATATCGGCTCCCTGGCGCAGGGGAATCAGAAGCTGTATCAGCAATCGGCGCGTCAGGCAAAAGAGCTGGAAGAGGTCACGACCCATATCGCGACGCTGGAAACGCATGTGGAAGGGAATACCGGTTACGCCAGACTCGCCAGCTCGCGCGCGGACGAAGCGCGTCAGGCCGCGGTAGGCGGTGACCAGATGATGTCGACCGTGAATGCGTCCATGCAGGCGATCGTTGAGCGATCTTCTGAAATGCGCGGGATCGTGGCGATGATCGACAGCGTGGCGTTTCAGACAAATATTCTGGCGTTAAACGCCGCCATTGAAGCCGCCCATGCCGGTAACCACGGACGCGGGTTTGCCGTTGTCGCCCGGGAAGTCGGCCTGCTTGCCAGAAAGAGTAGCCACTCAACGCAGACCATCCAGGAACTTATCAATCGCTCTTTGCAGGGCATTGAAGACGGATCCCGGGCGGTGAATTTAATGGAAGACAATTTGCAGCAGGTCACCGGTCTGGTCGGTAACTTAAGCAGTTTGCTGAATGAAATCTCAACCGCTACGCTCAGCCAGGGGGATAGTATTCACCAGATGACGCGTCAGCTTCAGGCGCTGAATCAGGTTTCCCGCCAGACGGATCTGCTGGTTTCTGACGCTTCAGAGGCCTCTGAGCGGCTGCAAAAGCAATCCGATCTTTTATTGCAGGCCGTTTCGCGTTTTCGTCTTAGCGCCTGACGCAATACATAAGCCTCTGTTATACTCGCAGCCCGTTTTAGCCTGAGGGCAAGGAGCAAAGAGTGGCTGCGGTCATCCATAATGAGATGCTGGACGAGATTCTGGCGCAGGTTCGTCCGTTATTGGGAAAGGGTAAGGTTGCCGACTATATTCCGGCTCTTGCCTCGGTCAGCGGGAATAAGCTGGGGATTGCGATCTGTACCATCGACGGACAGCGATACCAGGCAGGGGATGCCACTGAACGTTTTTCGATTCAGTCAATTTCGAAAGTGCTGAGCCTGGTTGCGGCGATGCGCCAGTACGAGGAAGACGAGATCTGGCAGCGCGTAGGGAAAGATCCGTCCGGCCAGCCTTTCAACTCGCTGCTTCAGCTTGAAATCGAGCAGGGTAAACCGCGTAACCCTTTTATCAATGCCGGGGCGCTGGTGGTCTGCGATATGCTGCAAAGCCGTCTCAGCGCACCGCGTCAGCGAATGCTGGAGATTGTTCGTCAGCTCTCGGGCGTTGACGATCTTGCCTATGATTCGGTAGTGGCCCGCTCGGAGTTTGAGCACTCCGCCCGTAACGCGGCCATCGCCTGGCTGATGAAATCCTTCGGCAACTTTCATAACGACGTGGCGACCGTACTGCAAAACTACTTCCACTACTGTGCGTTGAAAATGAGCTGCGTTGAGCTGGCCCAGACGTTCCTGTTTCTGGCGCACCAGGGGCACGCGCCGCATCTCGATCAGGACGTCGTTTCCCCACTGCAGGCGCGGCAGGTCAACGCCCTGATGGCGACCAGCGGCATGTATCAAAACGCGGGCGAGTTTGCCTGGCGGGTTGGGCTTCCGGCCAAATCCGGCGTTGGCGGCGGGGTCGTGGCGATTGTGCCGCATGAAATGGCGATTGCCGTCTGGAGCCCGGAGCTGGATGAAACGGGAAATTCACTTGCCGGTGTGGCGGTGCTGGAGAAACTGACCCAACGTCTGGGACGTTCCGTATACTGATGTCCGATCTGGATCCGCTTTTTTCCCGCCTGGCGCGATCGACGTTTCGCTCGCGCTTTCGTTTAGGCAATAAAGAACGGCAGTACTGCTGGGACAAAGGACCCGACACCATTGACCAGCATGCTGCGGATTTCGTTAAAAAACGCCTTGCACCGGCGCAACCTGCCAACGACGGTAAACAGACGCCCATGCGCGGTCACCCGGTATTTATCGCCCAGCATGCCACGGCGACCTGCTGTCGGGGCTGTCTGGCAAAATGGCATAATATTCCCCAGGGCGTGCAACTGACTGCGCAGCAACAACATTATATCGTCAGCGTGATCCACTACTGGCTGGTGATACAGATGAACAGCCAAATTTGACGAGTTATGATCCTGTTGTAATTGTGTTATAGATGCAGGTTAAGTTAGTCCCGATCATGCTGACGACCGCAATATTTGCCATAAGCATTCATATGGAATGATATTTAATGCGTTCTGCTCTCACCGCCTTCAGGTTGTTCCAACCCGACACGCCGCTGCGTAATGCCTCGGCGATATTTATTCTCACCACTCTCTTTTATTTTGTGGGCGCGGAATTGCGGCTGGTCGAGGCCTTATCCCTGTTCTGGCCGCTGAATGGCGTTATGGCAGGGATCTTTGCCCGTTATGTGTTTCTGCATCGCCTGCATTACTACGCGGTATGTTATGTCGCGATGCTGATGTACGACGCGGTGACGACTAACTGGGGAATGGCCTCGGTGGTCATAAACCTGTCTAACATGATCTTTATCGTCGTTGTCGCCGTGCTGGTTCAGCGTGACAGACGGTTGATGAAGAAAACCCCCGATCCGCTCAACGCATTACGGCTGTTTAACTACTGCCTGATTGCTGCGCTGCTGTGTGCCTTGCTCGGTGCGTTCGGGTCCGTGGGGATAGACAGTCATACCTTCTGGCCGCTGTTTGCCGACTGGTTTAGCGAACAATTCTCCACTGGCGTACTCGTTGTGCCGTGCATACTTACCCTCGGTTTGCCGGTGCGGGAACTCAGGGTAAATCTGGAGAAACTGTTACCGATCGTCGCGCTAGTTGTTTCGGTGGTTGCCTCGGTGGTGATTGGCGGAGCGGGAAGCCTCGCATTTCCGCTGCCTGCGCTTATCTGGTGTGCGGTACGCTACTCGCTGCCTGCGACCTGCCTGCTGACGTTTATTACAGGGGCGATTGAAATCATTCTGGTCGCCAACTCCATCATAAATATCGCCGTGGCGACGCCGCTCTCGACCCCGATGATGTTTTCTGCGCGGCTGGGTATTGCCACGATGGCGATCTGCCCGGTGATGGTCTCCGTCAGCATGGCGGCGATTAATTCCCTGATCCGTCAGGTATCCCTGCGGGCGGATTATGACTTTCTGACCCACGTCTATTCGCGTTCCGGGCTTTACGAGGCGCTAAAACGCGAAGAAACACACCGTCATCCACGTTTTCTGACCGTCATGCTGCTCGATATTGATTACTTCAAAAGCATCAATGATAACTACGGTCATGAGTGCGGCGACCGCGTGCTGGCATCCTTTGCCCGCCAGGTTCAGCAGGTCGTTGGTGAAGACGGGATGGTGGCCCGCATGGGGGGAGAGGAGTTTGCTGTGGTCGTTAATTCGGGCGATGAACAACACGGCTATGCACTGGCGGAACGTATCAGGAGTACCGTGGCCAGCCATCCTTTCACCTGGCGTCAGCAGACGCTTTACCTGACGGTCAGTATTGGCCTCGGAAGCGGAAAGGCGGAGTCATGGCAGTTGACGGAGGTCTTCAACAAGCTGATGGCCGAGGCGGACGATCATCTTTATCGTTCAAAAAAGGCGGGTCGAAATCGTACCAGCGCCCGGCTGGCGGATGAGCAACTTGCCGCCAGTGCCGGGAATGAAACTGAGCTGCGTTAATCGTTATAAGGCATTGACGTGAATTAGATAGCGGTTTAACAGGATATTCGCACACTGACAATGTCTCTGTTTAAGCTACGCTTTGAGTAACGCTTTACGTCAGGAGACATTATGAAAGCACCTGCAACACCTGAAAATGAATCAGACCGACTTCATTCGCTGCGCGAATCGGGTCTGCTTGAGATCGACAGTTCCCCGGCGTTTGACCGCTTAACGCGCCTGGCGAAACGCTTTTTCCAGGTGCCACTGGCGATGGTCAATCTTATTGATGAGCACTCGCTGATCGTGAAATCGGCGGATGGACAGGCACCCGGTTCCGTTCCGCGTAACATCTCTTTCTGTGGCCATACGATCCTCGCTGAAGCTCCGCTGGTGGTAGGGGATATGCGTCAGGATGACCGGTTCGCGGATAACCCGCTGGTGGCCGGTGAGCCCGGCGTGCGTTTTTACGCGGGCTTCCCGCTGCGCTTACGAGACGGCGCAAGCGTTGGCTCGCTTTGCCTGATTGATTACGCTCCTCGCGAGTTTTCAGCGGCCGATCTCGCCGTACTGGGTGACCTGGGCGCGCTGGCTGAAGATGAGTTTGCCGCCATCAGCGCGGCGACCACGGATGAGTTGACCGGGTTATTCAACCGACGCGGCTTTAATCAGCTTGTGCGGTTCACGCTTTCCATTGCCCGACGCCGTGCTGAGCCGTTGACGCTGGGCTGGCTGGATCTGGATCGGTTCAAGGAGATTAACGATCGTTACGGGCATGAGGAGGGGGATAAGGCGATTAAAGTCATGGCGCAACTGATGCGTACCTCTTTCCGTGAAGCGGATCTGCTGGTTCGTTTCGGTGGCGATGAGTTTGCGGTGCTGTTTGCCGACACGGATGAGCAGGGGGCGTGGATTGCCATGCAGTATCTCGCCGAGCAGGTCGAAAACTACAATGCGCGCAAGTTACACCCATGGTCGCTGAAGTTCTCCTGGGGGCTGAGTGAATTTGATCACAACAGTAACGACCTGCAAAAGTGGCTCAACGATGCCGATGCAAAAATGTATGCCATGAAGCAGCAGCGGCAGCGCGGGCGGTGATATAACAAAAGCGTATGACTGACCCGATTGCGTTAAGAAAATGTTAAATGCAAAGTGTGGGTATTCAACGTAAGGACAAACAATGAATACCTCACTGCATATCCAAAACTTCACCCGTGACGACATTCTCACTCATCTTGATGCGCTGGCCGGGATCCTCGAAAACTGCGTGACCGGCGGCGCATCCGTCAGCTTCATGTTGCCGTTTAGCCTCGAGAAGGCCCGTTCATTCTGGCTCGGTATTGCTGAAAGCGTAGGGCGCCATGAGCGCCTTGTGCTTGCCAGCATTGATCCCCAGCTGGGCGTTATCGGAACGGTGCAACTGATTACTGATCAGCCTGAGAATCAGCCTCATCGTGCCGATGTGGCAAAACTTCTGGTACATGAAAAAGCGCGTCGCAAAGGGGCCGCGATGGCGCTGATGGAAGCGCTTGAGGCTGAAGCCCGCGCCAGAAATATTTCGGTTCTGGTACTCGATACCTCCACCGGCAGCGGCGCTGAGACGTTTTATCAGCGTGCCGGCTGGCAAAAGGTCGGTGAGATCCCGCGCTACGCCCTGATGCCGGACGGTGCCATGAAGGCGACGTCCGTGTTCTACAAATTCTTATAATTTTCGTCACAACCACGCCGTGAATTGATCGAAACAGGGGTCCTGGTCGGAAAGTTTTGATAAGTTATCGTACCAATCTTATCAGGCTGTATGACTAATCATAAAAGGAACCCATTGTGAACACGCTTAACCGTCGTGATTTTCCCGGTGCTCAATACCCTGAACGCATCATCCAGTTTGGTGAAGGCAACTTCCTGCGTGCGTTTGTCGACTGGCAAATTGACCTGCTAAATGAACATACCGATCTCAATGCCGGTGTGGTTATCGTTCGCCCCATTCAGAGTGCTTTCCCGCCCTCGCTGAGCACCCAGGATGGCCTCTATACCACCATCATTCGCGGCCTGAATGAGCAGGGCGAAACGGTAAGTGAGAGCCGTCTTATCCGCTCGGTTAACCGGGAAATCGACGTCTACAGCCAGTATGATGCGTTCCTGAAACTGGCCCACAACCCCGATATGCGTTTTGTTTTCTCGAACACCACGGAGGCCGGGATCGGCTATCACGCGGGTGACAAATTCGACGATGCGCCTGCCGTGAGCTATCCGGCGAAACTGACGCGCCTGCTGTTTGAGCGCTTCAGCCACTTCAATGGTGCGACCGATAAGGGCTGGATCATCATTCCGTGTGAGCTGATAGACTACAACGGAGACGCCTTGCGTGAACTGGTCTTGCGTTATGCGCAGGAGTGGGCGCTGCCTGCCGCTTTCATCCAGTGGCTAAATGAAGCAAACCATTTCTGCTCAACGCTGGTTGACCGTATTGTGACCGGTTACCCGCGCGATGAAGCGGCCGCGCTGGAAGCTGAGCTGGGATATCACGATGCGTTCCTGGATACGGCAGAACACTTCTACCTGTTTGTTATTCAGGGGCCAGCATTCCTTGCCCGAGAACTGCGTCTGGATAAGTATCCGCTTAATGTGCTGATTGTGGATGACATCAAACCCTACAAAGAGCGTAAAGTCGCCATCCTGAATGGTGCGCATACGGCACTGGTGCCGGTAGCGTTCCTGGCGGGGCTGGATACGGTCGGTGAGGCGATGAATGATGCCGATATCTGTGCCTTCGTCGAAAAAGCGATTTATCAGGAAATTATTCCGGTCCTCGATCTGCCACGTGATGAACTGGAATCGTTCGCCAGCGCGGTAACAGGGCGTTTTCGGAACCCTTACATCAGACACCAGTTGCTCTCGATTGCGCTCAACGGCATGACTAAATACCGCACCCGCATTCTGCCGCAATTGCTGGCCGGGCAGAAGGTCAGGGGGCAGTTACCATCCCGTCTGACGTTTGCGTTAGCGGCCCTGATTGCGTTTTATCGCGCGGAGCGTAACGGTGAGGGCTATCCGGTACAGGATGATGCGTACTGGCTGGAATACTATCAGCAGTTATGGGCGCGGCACCGCGATAATCAGATAAGTACCCGTGAACTGGTGCAGGCTGTGTTGAGCGAGAGAGAGCACTGGGAGCTGGACCTGACGCAGGTGAACGGCCTGGTGGACCAGGTGACGCTGGATCTTGATGCCATTCTGCTGAAGGGAATGCGCGCAGCGGTGAAACCACTTTGCTAATCACGTCACCCGGCTGCGGCCGGGTTTAAATAGAATCTATTTTAGTTACAACATACTATTGACTCCGTTTTTAAAAAAGAGAATCAGCACCGTGCATATTTCGCTTTGCAGATGGGAAAATGCAATGTCCCGTTAACATGCTTGCAACCGTGAGGGGGATCACGTTTAATAGCCACGCTCTTTTCTTGCCTGAAACTCACTATGATTGTTCGTCCTAAACAGCACTGGCTACAACTGATTTTTGTCTGGCACGGTTCGGTACTTCCCAAAATCTATACCCGACTGCTGCTCAACTTCCTGCTTTCTATCGCCGTGATCCTGATGCTGCCGTGGTACACCTCGCTGGGCATCAAATTTACCGTCGCGCCCTTCAGCATTCTCGGCGTGGCGATCGCTATCTTTCTGGGTTTCAGAAACAACGCCTGTTATTCACGTTACGTCGAGGCTCGACTGCTCTGGGGGCAGTTGATGATAGCGGCACGCTCGCTGTTTCGCGAGGTAAAAAACACCTTGCCTGACGATAAACATCTGGGTGAGTTTGTTCGCTTGCAGATTGCCTTTGCCAACTGCCTGCGTATGACCTTGCGCCGGGAACTGAACGCTGAAGAACTCGCTCGTTATCTTGCTGCGGATGATTTACGTCACGTGATGGCTGCCAACTCGCCGGCCAACCGTATTCTACTGATCATGGGGGAGTGGCTTGCCGTGCGGCGGCGTAACGGACAGCTTTCGGACATTCTTTTCCATAGCCTGAACAACCGCTTGAACGACATGTCCATCGTCCTTTCCGGCTGCGAGCGTATCGCGACGACGCCAGTGCCGTTTGCCTATACGCTGATTTTGCACCGCACGGTATATCTGTTCTGCATCATGCTGCCGTTCGCGCTGGTTGTGGACCTGCATTACATGACACCGTTTGTCTCCGCGCTGATCTCTTACACCTTTATCTCGCTGGATACCCTGGCAGAAGAGCTGGAAGATCCGTTTGGTACGGAAGATAACGACCTGCCGCTGGACGCCATCTGCAACAATATGGAACGCGATCTGCTGCAGATGAACGATGAAGAGAACATTCCTGAAAGGCTGATGCCAGATAAGCATTATCAGCTGACCTGACGGGCGTTCCACTCGTCGCGGGTGATCTCCCACAGTTCGGAGTCAAGCATACCGCTGACGTAGGCTTTCTTTTCCGTTCTGACAAGCCGCATGCCGCTGCTGTCTGAAATACGACGTGAGCGGCTGTTGGCGGCGGCCTTCGGCGCACGCAACACCGCTTTGTTCAGCGTATTGAACCAGTAATCCGTCGCCGCAATGCTCGCCTCCCGCATATAGCCTTTACCCTGAAACTCCGGTGCCAGCCAGAATCCGCGGTTGTTATCTTCAATATCGTACAGGCAGATAATACCCATGAGTTCATCCGGTACTTCGCGACGTCGGATGCTCCAGAACCAGGCAATCCCTTTTGCCATATCGGGCAGCGCCACGTTGTTAACATAATTTTCCGCACCGTTATCCGGGTAAGGCCAGGGCACCGAAGAGACCATATAACGCACGATCTCCCACCGCGGATATAGCTTCTGTATCTGGACAGCATCTTCGGCAACCAGCGGTTTTAACAGTAAGCGTTCAGTCGTGAGCGTAGGTATTGTCATCCGCGGATCTCCGTATTTAAGCGTTATGTTTTTGTTTGGGTTCTGGTATTTTTATCTCTATCACATTCCAGTGCGCTGCGCTGTGGTTATTGACCACCAAAATCGTTTCCTTTTATTTGATGGTGATATTTTTGATGAGATTGCTGCCACTTTTAAACGGACGCGTTTTCTGTGATCTCCTGCATCATGGCTGGGAGATTGAGAAGACTATCGCCCGAGGCGAGGCTCATCTATTGAACCATTCCACTCCCGAGCTTGAACGTTATTTTTCCCGGCCACTCAATGAGCTTCCACGTCAAAACCTTTATCCGGTCGCGGTGCTGCTTCCTCTGTTTTTAGTGGCTTTTGCATTTAATCTTCTGCCTTTTCTCCATGCGTTTCCGGGCTTATCACCTTTACACCATGCACTGAGCTTTTTCTTACCGTCATTGGTCATGATTGGCGCGCTCATCATCACAAGCGTATTTCTGGCTCGGGGATTAACGTCAGGGTTAGCGGGATTTCTGGCGCTGTTCTTTATTTTGCTGATAATAACCGTCGTTCAGGCGGTATATCTCTTGCTTGTCCATCACGGAAGTAGTTGGCCACTGGTCATTGCCTTCTTCGCGTTGGTACTTTGCAGATGGGTGATGAATGGAAGAGGGGTCGTGCTCTTTACGCTCTACTGCCGTACGCAGCGTCTTGCCCGTCTGGGCCGCAAAATGCGATTAAAAAGGTGATACGACCCTACGCTGTTTCACTATGGCAATTAACAGGTATTGCGAGGAACACATGGCAGTTACGGTAAGACCGCTACGCGAAGATGATTATTCTCAATGGCGACCGCTGTGGGATGGCTATACCCATTTCTATGAGTGCTATCTTGAGGAATCCGTTACCGCATCAACCTGGGAAAGGGCGCTCTCAGCGCAATCGTCGATGTTCTGCCGCGTGGTAGAGAAGGACGAAAAAGTGATCGGTTTCGCAATGTGTATTCTGCACGAAGGAACTTGGTCAACAGCGCCCATTTGCTACCTGGAAGATCTGTTTGTTGATGCTGCTGAACGCGGCGCAGGGGCGGGCAAAGCGCTTATAGATGCCCTGATTGCAGAAGGTAAGCGTGAAGGGTGGTCAAAACTGTACTGGGTCACCCGGGAGAATAACCCGGCGCGTAAACTCTACGATCAATACGGTGAGGCCGACGATTACGTTCGCTATCGCCTTTCCCTTTAAGGCTAAAACGCCTGTGTTTGTATCACACTGTATCTGTGTTCCTGATACATACACAGGCTTGCAATAAACCCGCTTTCGCACATATCCGCTATACATTGAGGTGTTGTTATATCCCCGTGAATTGTACTCAATCGGAGATACCAATATGTTCAGCAAACTCGCTTACTCAACCCTTGCACTGACCGTTTCTCTTGGCACCGTGATGTCCTGTCAGGCCGAAGTCACCGGCACCAGCTTCACGGCAGCCTTTGACCACCCGCAGCAAATTAACGCCGGCGACCTTAACGTCGGGTATGTCGACATCGGCCCGAAAGACGGTCAACCGGTCATTTTATTACACGGCTGGCCCTACGATATTCACAGCTATGCTGAAGTCGCTCCCGCACTCGCGGCAAAAGGTTACCGTGTCATTGTGCCTTCTCTGCGCGGCTACGGTACCACTCGCTTCCTGTCAGCTAAAACCCCGCGCAACGGCCAGCCGTCTGCGATGGCGAAAGATATTGTTAATCTGATGGACGCCCTGAATATTAAACAGGCCGTATTTGCAGGCTACGACTGGGGTGCCCGCACCGCGGATATCGTTGCGGCGCTGTGGCCAGAACGCGTTAAGTCGCTCGTTTCGGTGAGTGGGTATCTCATCAGCAGCCAGCAGATTGGCAAACAACCGTTGCCGCCAAAAGCAGAGCAACAGTGGTGGTATCAGTTTTACTTCGCCACCGAGCGCGGTGCGGAAGGCTACGCTAAAAACACGCATGACTTTGCCCGTTTGATCTGGTCGCAGGCCTCACCGGACTGGAAATTTAGCGATGCAACCTTCAACGCCAGCGCCAAATCGCTCGATAATCCGGATCACGTCGCGGTGACGCTCAGCAATTACCGCTGGCGCTTAGGGCTGGAAAAAGGTGAGCGCAAATACGACAGCTACGAGCAAAAACTGGCCGCGCTGCCGAATATCACCGTACCAACGATCACCATCGAAGGCGGAAACAACGGGGCACCGCATCCGGCACCACAGGCCTACGCGGGTAAATTTACCGGTAAGTATGAACACCGCACCTTTGGAGCGACTGTGGGTCACAATCCGCCTCAGGAAGATCCGCAGGATTTCGTTAAAGCGGTGGTCGACGCAGATAAACTCTGAAATGTGCTATTTTCAATACGTTACCCTTCAGTCTGGAGATTTCGGTGGAGCATATTGACCATATCCTTGTCGTCGATGACGACAGGGATATTCGTGAACTGATTGTCGACTATCTCGTTAAGTCCGGCTATCGCGCCTCCGGCGCGGCCAACGGCAAGGAGATGCGCGCCGTACTGGATAAACAGCATATCGACCTGGTGGTGCTGGACGTCATGATGCCCGGCGATGACGGTCTTACGCTGTGTCGGCAACTGCGTGTCGGCAAACATAAAGATCTGCCTATCCTGATGCTGACGGCGCGTAATGAGGAGACGGACAGGATCCTGGGGCTGGAGATGGGGGCGGATGATTACGTTGTGAAGCCTTTTGTTGCGCGCGAATTGCTGGCGCGAATCAAAGCGATTTTACGCCGTTTTCGTACAATGCCGCCCAATTTACAGGTAACAGAAGCAGGGCGACTGGTGACGTTTGGTGAATGGGAGCTCGATACCGTTGCCCGCCACCTGATAGACCCGGAAGGGGTGATTGTGGCGCTCAGCGGGGCGGAGTATCGCCTGCTGCGCGTTTTCCTCGATCATCCTCAGCGCGTGTTGACTCGCGATCAACTGCTCAACCTGACGCAGGGGCGCGACGCCGAACTGTTTGAACGTTCTATCGATCTGCTGGTCAGCCGGGTACGTCAACGCCTGAATGAAGATGCGCGTACACCCGCCTATATTAAAACCGTGCGCAGCGAGGGCTATGTGTTTACCATGCCGGTCACGATCAAAGAGGCGAACGAATGAGGTTCTGGCCACGCTCACTGTTGGCCCGTTTGCTGATCATTGTGCTTCCCGGCCTGTTGCTGGCCAACGCCCTGAGCCTGACGCTGGTCATGATAGAACGAATGCACAGCGCCCGCACGGTGATGCTCGGTAACCTGGAATACGATGTCGCGACCAGCGTGGCCATTTTAGACCGCTTGCCGGCCACTGAACGGGCGGCCTGGCTGCCGCGCCTTGAGCGGGGTAACTATCGTTATATCCTCGGTCCGGGTGAGCCGGGCAACGCACCGACGGATAAGCGTTCCCGGGATGCCATCCGTACCCTAAAAGCGACACTGGCAGCACAATACCCGCTCAGCTTTACGGCTGTTCCTGGCGCCATTTCACATATCCAGGCGCATCTTACGTTACACGACGGCGCGCCGTTGACCATTGATCTGATCCCGCGCATGCCACCGGTCGCCAGCTGGCTGCCCGTTGTTCTCATCCTGCAACTGTTGCTGCTCGCGGCCTGCTCCTGGTTTGCCGTGCGGCAGGTAGTGCGGCCTTTTTCACAGTTTACCCGCGCGGTTGACGCCCTGGATCCGGCGGCCAATACGCCAATGACCGAGAAAGGGCCGCTTGAGGTACAACGGGCTGCCCATGCCTTCAACGCCATGCAGGCACGTATTCAGTCTTATCTCCGGGAACGTGCGCAGATTCTGGCCTCCATTTCGCACGATCTCCAGACGCCGATTACCCGCATGAAGCTGCGGGTCGAAATGGCGGAACACCCTGAACTGCGCGACAAGCTCATGGATGACCTTGATAATATGTCGCGTCTGGTGCGCGAGGGAATTGCCTATGCCCGGTCATCAGAATCACTGGAAGAGACATCGCTGAAGCTGGAACTTAATGCCTGGATAAACAGCATCGCCTGTGATTATCAGGACATCGGTAAAAACGTGCAATTTCAGGCGGGCGAATCCCGTTTGCCGATTGTCACGCGTCCGCAGGCGCTTCGCCGGGTGATGACCAACCTGCTGGATAACGCCCTGAAATTTGGCGAGCGCGCCAACATTGTCATTGATGATTCATCCGCCAGTGAGGTGGTGATCCACATTATTGATGGCGGCCCGGGAATACCCGTATTGCAGCCGTTTTATCGGGTTGAAACATCGCGCAACCGTGATACCGGTGGAACCGGACTGGGTCTGGCAATTGCTGCGCAACTGACCGCACAGCTGGACGGCAAGCTGAAGCTGGTGAACCGCGCCGAGGGCGGGCTGGATGTCTCCGTTACGCTCCCACGACGTTAATTGTATGGCTTTGTATCTGCCTTCCGGGAAGATACAGAGCCAGACAAAACCCGCGCTTTTACACATATCCTGAACACATCCGCACGATGAAATAGCCTCACTGCAGCGTCGCAGGACTTGTATCGTGAGGTCTCTATGTTTTTGATAATTGCTTTTCTGGGCGGGATGATAAGCCTGCTCAGTCCATGTACGCTCCCGGTTATTCCCCTCCTGTTTGCCGGTTTTCAGGGGCAAAGACGACATATTATGGCACTGCTCGCGGGGATGATCGTGATGTTCACCCTGGTTGCGATGGTTGTCACCGTCGCCAGCGAGTGGATAGCTGAAGCCACCGTCGTTGGACGCTGGATCGCGCTTATCATTCTGGCTACGGCCGCGCTGGCGTTAATTTTTCCCTCCTTTGCCCAGCGAATTGCCGGGCCAGCAGTCAGCGCGGGAAACGTCCTGAACACCCGAAGCGGACAAACACGCGGCATGGCATCTGCTTTTCTGGCCGGGCTGGCGGTCGGGTTGCTCTGGTCCCCCTGCGCAGGTCCCATTCTGGGGGCGATATTCAGCCTTAATATTGCGGGACATTCAGCCATCGCGACAGGGGCGTTACTTGCCGCCTACGGCAGTGGATGCGCGTTAATGCTGGGTTTACTCGTTCTCGGAGGCCGCACGCTGATGGCACCACTGAGAGCAAAATCGGCGCTGATGGCGAAGCTTCGCCAGGGGGCTGGCGTGGTGATGTTAGCGGCTGTCGTCTTTAACGCGACCGGAATGACGTCTGTTCTGAAAGGCGCAAATGGGGTGGCGGACCGTCTTGAAACCACGCTGCTGAATCTGGCAAAACCCGCTACACAAGCGGTGAAGCTCCAGCCGGTGGTGATGACCGAGCCGTAGCCAGCTGCCGTCGTTGAGCGGTGGAACAGGGTGGATAAACGGTGACCCTGTCACGTCTGAATCACTGCGCGGGAAGGTGGTCCTGATTGATTTCTGGACCTGGGACTGCATTAATTGCCAGCATACGCTTCCGCATGTGCGCGACTGGGCCACAAAGTATCAGTCGGAAGGTCTGGTCGTGATTGGGGTTCATACCCCGGAATATCCGTGGGAGAAACCGATTTCGTCGGTAAAAAATGCGGTGAATAAATGGGA
>OASV01000241.1_pt1 | contig 25304 bp, 25 predicted proteins | sample 1494921 | NCBI WGS metagenome assembly OASV01 (sample SAMEA2579918, study PRJEB22360) | human gut metagenome
AGCGGCCATGCACGCGGACTTCGACTACTTCACCTACGAGCCGCTGTAGCGGCTCAGGCTGGGTAGCCCAGCGCGCGTGAGAGCTGGAGCCCGGCCTGCTGAAGCTGCTCGCGGAAATTAGCCAGCTCGGCGTCGTCCACGCGCGAGGTCAGCGTCGACAGGCTCAGGGCGGCAATCACGCGTGACTCGTGGTTCCACACCGGCACCGCCACGCAGCGCACGCCCTGCTCGTTCTCTTCGCTGTCCAGGGCGTAGCCTTGTTCGCGGGTTTTTTTCAGCGCATCCACCAACGCTTCGCGGGTGGCAAGAGTGGAAGGGGTAAAGGTAGTGTACTGATAGCCCTCCAGCAGGGCATTCAGTTCGGCCTCGCCCAGCCAGGCAATCAACACCTTGCCGATGGCGGTGGCATGAACCGGCAGGCGACGGCCAATGCGCGAATAGGCGATGGCGGCCAGCTTGCCTTCAATCTTCTCGATATAGACCCCTTCACGCCCGTCCAGGATCCCCAGATGGGTGGTCTGCCCGGTCCGCCGGGAAAGATCCGTCAGCCAGCCTTTTGCCTTCTGACGAATATCCATTGAGCCCACGACGAAATGGCCGCGCTCGACCAGCTTCATGCCGAGGCGATATTTACCGTTCTCCGGGTTCTGATCGATATAGCCGTGAAGCTGCAGGGTTTTCAGCAGCGAATGGAGGGTACTTTTGCTCAGCCCCATCAGTTTGCTGATGTCGGTGATCTTAAGCTCGGTGGCCTGCTCGTTGAACAGGTCGAGGATCTGCAACGCACGTTCAACAGACTGAATAATCGGCATAATGCTGGCATGTCCACGCTGGAATTAAGGCGAAAACGTACCTTTTTTGGGGTGAAAAATCAATTGAGCAGGCCTGATTTGCCCGGCGGCGCTTCGCTTGCACGGGCCTACGGGTTTTGTAGGCCGGGTAAGCGCAGCGTCACCCGGCAAGAAGAGCGCACCGAATAAAAATGTGGGAGAGAGGATCACTCCCCAAGCGTCGCCACCATCACCGCCTTAATCGTATGCATCCGGTTTTCCGCCTGGTCGAACACGATGCTCGCCGCCGACTCAAACACCTCGTCCGTCACCTCCATCCCGCCGTGCAGATCGAACTCCTTCGCCATCTGCTTGCCGAGCGTGGTCTGGTCGTCATGGAACGCCGGCAGACAGTGCAGGAACTTGACGTTCGGGTTGCCGGTCAGCGCCATCATCTGCGCGTTCACCTGATACCCGCGCAGCAGCGCAATCCGCTCCGCCCACTTCTCTTTGGCTTCGCCCATCGACACCCACACGTCGGTATAAATAAAGTCCGCGCCCTTCACGCCGGCCGCCACGTCTTCCGTCAGGGTGATTTTGCCGCCGTGCTTCTCCGCCAGCGCGCTGCACTCCGCTACCAGGCTCTCTTCCGGCCAGCAGGCTTTCGGGGCCACCAGACGCAGATCCAGCCCGGTCAGCGCCGCCGCTTCCAGCATCGAGTTGCCCATGTTGTTGCGCGCGTCGCCCGCGTAGACCAGCGTCATCTCGTTAAACGCTTTGCCCGGAAGGTGCTCCTGCATGGTCAGCAGGTCCGCCAGCAACTGCGTCGGGTGGAACTCGTTGGTCAGGCCGTTCCACACCGGCACGCCCGCATATTGTGCCAGCGTTTCGACCACGTCCTGGCCGTGGCCGCGATACTGAATGCCATCGTACATCCGCCCGAGCACCCGTGCGGTGTCCTTAATTGACTCTTTATGCCCAATCTGGCTGCCGCTCGGCCCTAAATAAGTGACGCGTGCGCCCTGGTCAAATGCGGCAACTTCGAAAGAGCATCGTGTACGGGTCGAGTCTTTTTCGAAGATGAGCGCGATGTTTTTACCGGTAAGCTTTTGTACTTCCTTGCCCTTTTTTTTATCGGCTTTGAGCTGTGCGGCAAGAGTCATCAGAGAAGTGAACTGTGCAGGGGTAAAGTCGAGCAATTTCAGAAAGTGTTTCTTGTACAAATCGGACATTTTATCCTCGCCTGGCGAACGCCACTTATTGAATTAAAATTCACTTTATATGTGTAATTATTCATTTGCAACCCCGTTTCACAATTCTTTCTTACAAAGGTGGAGGCAAACCCGTCCGTGTGTGAAAATAGAAGTATCTGCCGCACTTTAAAGAGGATTGAGCCATGGCAAACCCGGAACACCTGGAAGAGCAACGCGAAGAGACGCGTCTGATTATTGAAGAGCTGCTGGAAGACGGTAGCGATCCGGACGCGCTGTACACCATCGAGCACCATTTCTCTGCGGATGATTTCGACGCGCTGGAAAAAATGGCGGTGGAAGCCTTCAAGCTGGGTTACGAAGTGACCGAGCCGGAAGAGCTGGAAGTGGAAGAGGGCGACACCGTCATCTGCTGCGACATCCTGAGCGAAGGCGCGCTGAAGGCGGAGCTTATCGACGCGCAGGTAGAACAGCTGATGAACCTGGCCGAGAAGTTTGAGGTGGAGTACGACGGCTGGGGAACCTACTTCGAAGATCCGAACGGTGAAGACGGCGAAGAAGGCGACGACGAAGATTACGTCGACGAAGACGACGACGGCGTGCGTCACTAAGCGTTTCAGGCGGTGGCGCACGCCACCGCTTTTTCAAGGCAGAACCATGGATTACCCGCAGATACTCGCCCCCGTACTCAACTTCCTTCAGTGCCCGACCCCGCAAGCATGGATTGATAAAGCCCGCGACCCGGCAAACCTGCCGCTGCTGCTCACCGACCATATGGTGTGCGAGCTCAAGGCCGCCCAGACCGCGCTATTACTCGTGCGTAAATACGTCGCCGACGAAAGCGGTGCCGACGCGCTGCTCGACTGGCTCAAACCCTACGAACAGTTCACCTTCCGCGACGGCCCGGAGCCGGACTTCATCGCCCTGCACAAGCAGATTGGCAAAAGCGTGATGCCCAAAACCGACGACCCGTGGGGACAGGCGCTCATCGACAGCATGGTGCTGCTGATTAAAGAGGAGCTGCACCACTTCTGGCAGGTGCGCGAGGCGATGCTGGCCCGCAACATTCCGTACGTCAAAATCACCGCCAGCCGCTACGCCAAAGGGATGCTTAAAGAAGTGCGCACCCACGAACCTCTGACGCTGATCGACAAACTCATCTGCGGCGCTTACATCGAAGCCCGCTCCTGCGAACGCTTCGCCGCGCTGGCCCCGTTCCTCGAGGACGAGCTGCAGAAGTTTTATCTCTCGCTGCTGCGCTCGGAAGCGCGCCACTATCAGGACTACCTGACGCTGGCCCAGCAGGTGAGCGACGACGATATCTCACCGCGCATACAGCATTTTGGCGAAATTGAAGCCACACTTATCTCGACACCGGACAACGAGTTTCGCTTCCACAGCGGCGTGCCGGTGTAAACCGGCATAACGCAAGGATAAGGATGCGAGATGAATAAAACGTGGACCCGTATTGTGATTGTCCTCGTCGCGGCCGCCGCCGTGGCGTTCTGGGTGTTCTTCGACAGGCAGCGCGCTCCGGAAGCGCAAATTGATACAGCCCTCAACGCGATGCCCGCCTGGCAGGTGATCAAGGAGCAGGAGCCTGTGCTGCATCAGCGCATCCTCGACCAGATGGCCGCCCTGCAAAAAGCGGGCGAGCCGGAGCAGCAGATTATCGACACCATCCAGCCGCAGATCCTGCATCTGCAGATGTCGCGCCTGCAAAACGCCCCGGACGCCAACGTGGTGAACTACATGACCATCAACATGGAGCAGACCGCCGCCATCCAGAAGGTGAGCGACGACGCCTGCTTCCGCTTCCTCTACCCGGCGGTGAAGGGCGGCGTGAACCCGATGCGCATGCTGGATAAAGACCTGATGGCGCGGCGCATGCAGGCCGACGCCGACATGATGCGCGCGGCCTACGGCAAAAACCGCCACACCGTGACCCCGGCCGAACGCGAGGCGGCTGTCGAGGATGTGCGGCCGATTATGAAGGCGCTTGCCGATAAGTACGGCGAGGACATCCAGCTGCTGCAGATGCCGGAGAAGGCGGCGGGCAAAGAGAAGCTCTCCTGCGATATGGTGCAGGAGATGTGGGCGAAGGTGCTGGCGCTGCCGGAGCAGAAGGCAGCAGGGGTGATTCGGCTGGCGGTGTCTGAGCTGGAGTGACGAAGGGCGCTGGTTTTTTGGGCACTTAGCGCGGGTTTCGCGCGTCGTCGCTTGCATGGCGGCGCGCGACAGGTATAATCCACAACGTTTCCGCATCCCCTTCAGTGCCGAAGTGGCGAAATCGGTAGACGCAGTTGATTCAAAATCAACCGTAGAAATACGTGCCGGTTCGAGTCCGGCCTTCGGCACCAAGACTCATCTAAGCTATTGTTTTAAAACAATTTAATTCATAATCTTGCTTGAAATCGCGTAGCCCCTCTTACAAAAGGGTATACGAGGCGATGTCTCAGCGATATAAACTCTATCGTCGAACCAGCGGCATTTATGTTGTCCGCATTAGCGTTCCCCAACGTTTTCGTCGATACGCAGGACAGTGTGAGATTCACACTTCAACAGGCACTCACGATCTTCATGAAGCAAAGCAGAAGTCCGCGCTCCTGTTGGCGGTCTGGTATCAGACCTTACAAGAGTATGAACAATTGGATTATCGAACTTTAAGTAACTGCGCCCCACTGCTTGCTGGTGAGGGTATGATCTCGCTTTCTAACTTTGCTCAGTCAATCGAGTTGCCTATATCGCAATTGATTCGAGAGGTGGTTAATCGTAACCTCCCGGTATTCTGGCTGGCGACTGGTCAGTTCGGTTTCTATGTTGATGAATTTAATGCAGTAGAGCGGGAACCCGGTGCAAAACGAGAAAAACAGTCTGATGATGAAAAGGATCAACCTAAAGAAGTCATCATTCTCAATAGCGCGTTTGAGCTGGGTATCGAGAGCTTCGCAAATGGTTATCTCCGCCCCTTCAATCCCCGGCATACTTTAGATTGTCTGTTGAGCGCTGGAGTATCCGAGGGAGAGGCTGCATTTCGAACTAGTGGTGATAACCAAAGTGGAGGTTGGTTCTTCGATTTACCCGGCGTAGATATAACTGCTGATAGCCTGTTGATTAGCAAAGTTCATGCTGAAGGCCTTCGACTTACATGGCTGGTTAAGACCACGCCACCAGCAGTTAGCATTCACCCTGCCGTGCCTCTTGTCGCTCCTGTTATCGCTAACGAATATGTTCACCGCAAACATTACAATGAAAACTTGTCATGGCTTCGTGAAGAGTATTTGAAACATCGGCGTAAGGGCAAGGTATCAGAAGCGGCGCTCCGCGATATTCGCTATTACTTCGATTTGATGATTGAAGTAATGGGGGATATTCAGTTGGAAGATTTCGACCGTGATTTCCTCCGGGCTTATGAGAGCAAGTTGCGCACAATTCCTGCTAACCGTAATTTGATGAAAGGTAAGCACGGGGTTAAGACGCTGGATGAGTTAATCGCCAAAGCGGCAGAATGTGGCGATAAACTGATGACAGAAGAGTCTGTCAAAAAGTATATCAACGGCCTTTATGGTGCAATGGAGTGGGCTGTTGATGATGGTAAGTTTCTGAAATCGCCATGCGACAACTTTTTCCCTCCCGATGATAAAGGTGAGCGAGAGCAGGATCACACTGACATATTTGAACCGCATGAAATTAAGGCAATTTTTTCGCAACCGTGGTTTGTGGCTGGAACTGTTGAACGCAATGCGCAAGGGCGATTCCATCAATATTGCCCGTTTAACTATTGGGCACCTTTGCTGGGCTTGATGACGGGGGCAAGGGTTAACGAGATTGCACAGTTAATGCTGGACGATGTTCTGGCAGATGACGGCGTTTATTACCTGAACCTTGAAAGCGATAGCGAAAACGGAAAGAAACTAAAAAACGCCAATTCCCGCCGCAAGATTCCGGTTCATTCTACGCTGATTGAACTCGGTTTTATCGAGTATGTGGATGCGTTGAAAGCTGCCGGGTATGACCGTCTTTTTCCCGAGCTTAAACCACATAAAACTAAAGGCTATGGTAGGCCGGTTTCCGCATGGTTCAATGAATCATTGCTTGCGGGTCGATTAAAACTTGAAAGAGACAGAAGCAAATCTTTCCACTCTTTCCGGCATTCTGTTTCAACTTTGCTTAAAGAGAAGGGTGTTAGTTCGGAACTGCGTGGGCAGCTACTTGGGCATGTGCGCGGCAAAACAGAAACTGAAGTGCGATACAGCAAAGATTTAAAACCGGTTCACATGGTTGAGGTTGTCGAAAAGATTGATTTTTCTTTGCCCGAGATAGCGAGATTCAACATTCCTGATGGGCTGGATGCTGTAAGAGATGCGCTGCGAAGAAAGCGTGGCAAACAAACAGGTTGAGTCAGTTACTATTCAGTTGAGTTGTGCTCTTGAATGCGCTGGGACGCTTCCTGGCGCATTTTTTATTAAAGGTCGTGGATTTAATAGTGCCAAATTTGGAGACGCTTAAAATGCGTCTGGTGAGACTTGATTTGCATTAGCTCAGAATTGATCTGACGGTTTTCTCTGACAGCATGCAATCAAGTCTAACAGTCCGCCTTGAGCGAGGAGCGGACTTAACTATAAAGCTAAGCTCATGTCATAATTCTTCTCTAATTGTATTTTTTTTGGAAACAACCTCAACTATTATATTTTTAATCATCTATTGTTATCATTACCTTAGCTAAATTAATTTAATAATCATTGCTTATAGGTTAAGATAGATTGCTGGGGCAGGCTAACGAATAATCTTCCTTTTGTTTGATTTGTATATATATCGTTGAAATGACAGGCCCGGAGTAGTTGCCAAACATATTTAATGTTAACTGACACAGAAATCGCCCTTCACCATTTGGGATGTTTCCGAAAGTATGCTTATTTATGGAGTCACAATACTCATTATTTATCAAAGCCAAACTTTCAGGTATATTATCGTCAAATGAGCTTGATTTATACACTCTCCGTTGACAATTATAGCCCTTCATTGTTATCGGCAAATAGCACTTTAGTAAATCATAAATCATATTTGACCATTCACAGCGTCTGTCTATATGTTTTTCATCTAATAACTTTATCTCCCTACCCACATCTTTCGATATTATCATCCCTGAAATAATAGAATCTAAATAGTTTGCAGTATGAATTAAAGATTTAGAAGATGACTTTTCCGGCCAGCCAATTACGTAAGGGCTTATGTTGTCAGGTGTTTTATAATTCCAACTTTCATTCTTTGGCATCATTAAAAATTTTGCACAATCTGCCAGTCCGATAATCTCACCTCCTAATTTATACTTTCCTATAGCTTCTCCATATGCTCTCGTGCCTGGATACAATGTCAAATATTCATTTCGATCAATCGATTCTAGTAGTATCCTTTCTTTTTCTGTCGAGGGTCCATTTGGAAGTAGGTCGTGTTTTTCTGAACATTTCCCTTGTAATAAGACGGCGCGGAAATTTATTGTGGTATTTTTGTTATCTACTTCATGCATTATGAATAAGAGATCTGCTAATTCACAGTTTAAAATAGAACCATTGGTAGCCGTGAACTTTGCCTGAGGAGTTCCATCTATCCAAACGGATTTAGCATTAACAACTACCTCTTGATTATTTTTTAAGTATAGTTCATGAACTTTTGATACAATTAAATCCAAGCTAGCAATAGAGTGCAGATTTCTCAATCCATATCGTTCAAGAGAAGCTCGTTTTTTATTTTTTTTGTGTAGATATACTTTTCTCCAATTTTCCCAGCTAAATGGTTCAGCCATGACTTTTACTCCTAGAAAGGTAAATAATTTTACATCTTATTTTATTTGAACTCTTTTAACTATAGGCAATTAGATCCGCTTTTGGCACAAAGCTGCCTGTCAGATTAGGTTTGGCTATCTGCCTTAGCTGTTTTAGGTCAAATCTAAGCTAATACACTTGATTACCTACGATTGCACCCGCAGCCCTTTCACGCTTTCTGATGGTAGGCTAATCACTGTTTTAATGTAGTTCTCTATGCTGCCAACGATGTCTTCGCGTGGGCCGCTGCGCCAGTCTGCGCTTGCGTAAAAAGCATCGAGAACCGAAGTCATGCTTTCAGCGCTGTCAAAGGCGCGAATCAAGTAGTAGCAATCCAGGTCATGAAGCGAGTTGCCAAACGAAACAACATCGATCCCGTGGCTTTGGTGTAGGGGAACACTGATTTCCTGCATTATGGCGTGAAAAGCGGCGCCGCTGCCTTTGCGTAAGGTGTATTGCAGTATTTCGACGGTTCTCAAGCGTTATCTCCGTGTTGCCCTTGGGCGGCTCATAGTTGATAGCAATAAAGTAAACCGAACTGGGACATGAAGCTACTGCTAATCAGACAGTCATCCGTAAGGAGAAGCTGCGATATGCGGTTCAAACGCGCTGTAAGGCTCTCTGGCGAGTTTTTTATCTGGATGGCATATTTTCCCATGGTGCTATAGTGGTGCGTCTGGCTGAGAATAATTGCCAGTAATCCAAGTATAAGGTTTTGTTTTTCAAACACCGAAGTTTTTAAACGCTCTCCCTGAAAGGGAGCTGTTAAAACCTAAGACTGCTTACTTTTCAGCGTTCATGTTCCTGACGGCTTGTTGGTGAAGTTCGCCGCTCCTCTTCTAACTTCCGATTTTTACTGTTACCTGTTGGTGTAAACGTAGTTGGTTTAAGGCTGTATGTATTCAAGTTTTTAAGTTATTAGGTAGCTGCCCGTCACCCCAGTAGATACGCGGATCACTGCTTCAAAATCCGCACACTTTTTTGGAATGGATATTCACGGTTGTAGGTTCCGCAACGCTGCTCTAACCCGGTTACTCAGTTCTTTGTCTGCTGTCAGGTGGCTACTCTCTGTCCGCGTTCTGCCTTTCTTGTCGCGTTGTCCTACAGTGCTGAACGAGTGAACGCCGCGTTCCGTCGTTGCATCCCTATATGAGCGTATCCAGTTGATTGAAATGAGTCGGAACAGATCCCCTTTTGCCATCTGTGCCGCAGCTATCGGACGGCGGAACGTGAAAAGACTGGCGAGCGTTTCAAACGGGAAGTGTTGTAGCTCAGAGAGAAGACCGAAGCCGTGTTGCTGTAGCGCGTCACCCTGCAATGTCACCTCTATGCGAGCACGTTGCTGACGAAGAGGCAGCGGCTGCTTCTTGTCGGTGCGTTTGTGATAGCACTGCCATGAAATGGCATCATCTTTGTTGCCAACCCGCAGGTTATACGCCGGATTGATTCGCTTGCCTGGCTTATCAAGAAATTGGTTACTGCTCTTGTTGTCGTTGTATTGGCGATGATTGGTGCTTGGAGCGAACAGGCTTGTTTGCATCCGATATGTGAGGGCGCGTGTTGCTTCAACTGACTGTTGTTTGTGCCAGAAGTCACAACTGATCTCTATACCGGTAATAGTCGGTTCGGCTGTAAACGCGAACCGTCTGGCTAACGCATAGAGCGCAGCATGGAGCTGCTGATAGTTATTCGCCAGCTCGTCATGAAAGCGAATGCGGAATGTGTCAGTAACATCACCGGGCTGCTTGTCTATTGCCTCAACCCACCAGCGATTAACGCTCGTTATCTCTCTCAACGCTCTACGGATGTGTTGGTGTTGTGTTGGGCATTCGGTGTGTATCTCAACGTCGAGCCAGTCGATGACGGCGGTAGCCCTGAATAGCTTCAAGGCAGAATCCGCTGTTTGTTGATAGTTGTTCATTGCCAGCCTTTCAGCTCGTCGCTATTGGAGGGCGAACGCTCCAATGCCGCTTATCGGTGAGGTCAATGTCAACCTCAAGCATAGACAGCATGTGCGGCTTGGCGGGGGGAGGGCAAAGGCGTGAGACTTTTTCGACGAACTCACATACCTCACTAAATAGATAAACCGGGCGAGGGGGGCGAGTGGCGGAATATCTCCCGACTGGAAGTAAGACCTCACCGTGATAGCTAGTCCTCCCGCGTCGCATATCCGCTAATAAATCATCCCATGCCCTGACGTCGCCCAGCTTGGCTCTCAAAAAGTAAGCAGTCTCACTTGCTGAAAGGGTTTTAACTTTCATTGTGTCCTCCTTAATCAACGTCTGGAGCGATCATAAGATGTAGCTGACCGCGTAACTCGTTCTGAATGATCACGAATGGTGATCCGCCGTAGCTTTTGTCTCTATAACCAGTCAGTAAGGTAAACGCCGCAAATGAGTTATCACGTGTGACGATGGTTGCGCTGTTTAGCTCGTTCTGTAGTTGCTCGTCATTTAACCGCCAATAGCCATTTCCGATAATTTCATGACTGATATTGGCTTCAACTGGCCCAGCTTCCGCGAGGGTAAGAATCTGCTCGGTCATCAATTCTTCTACTAACGCGGCTCGGAGCAAAGCAGCCTTATTTGGTGAGTCAGGATTTGCTTTAAGCACCATCTTTGCCCAGCCTTTCCAATCAGTGCCTCGTTTCTCAGCCTGCATGTCAATTGCGGCCCAAGTGCTTTCATCAAGCTTTAACGAGGTGCGATTTTCTTCAATTAACTTGGCTGTTCTAATTTTTGGTTCAGAGTTCACAACATCATCCTTATATTTAGTAACGCAAAGGTATTATGCCATATGAAATTAATTGGCACAACATAGGAAGCAGATTGCATCCTATGATGTTTGCGGATACATTGACCACACATTAAACGTTCGATTAGCAATGAGGTCAGCGACATGGCAAAAGGTAAGTTCATCGCTTACTACAGAGTTTCCACAGCTAAGCAAGGAAAGAGCGGCTTAGGGTTGGCGGCTCAACGGGAGGCAGTCTGCGCTTACATCAGAAGCACTAATGCGGAAGTTGTCGACGAGTTTGAAGAAATTGAGACAGGTAAGGGTTCAAATGCTCTCGAAAGACGTCCACAACTACGTGCAGCACTGGCCGCGTGTAAGAAACAAGATGCTACTCTGCTAATCGCTAAGCTTGACCGCTTAGCCCGTAACGTGCACTTCGTTACCGGGCTAATTGAAACCGGGATTAACTTTGTGGCCGCTGATATGCCGCAAGCTGACAAGGTGATGATCCAGATGCATGCGGTTATGTCTGAGTATGAGCGCGACCAGATTAGCGCCCGGACAAAAGCAGCTCTCGCAGCCGCTAAAGCACGTGGTAAGGTTCTGGGGGTGGCGGGTAGAGCTAATCTCAAAAGTAACATTGAAGCCCGCCAACAAGCGGCAGAGAGCTTCGCAGTGAATATGCGGCCGCTAATAGAAAGTATGAAAGTGCGCGGACTATCGCAGCGCAAAATGGTTGAAACGCTAAATGCTTCACGGACACCAGCACCGAAAGGTGGTGAGTGGGGATTGTCGCAGCTCCAAAGGTTGATTTCACGGCTAGATTTAGATTAATTTATTGTTAAGTAATGATTTTTTCGAAAAAAAAACAGGAGATGTTTGTTGATTTAGAAACCAGTTGGCTAGATACATTGACCAATAGAATCAACATGGTTACGATTGTGTCGGGCCTCAGGACCCGCATTTCTGAGATGTATACGTCTCGGCTTGTAGTGCCTTTACCTTTGACGCTAACGCGTCGCGCCGCCAGGGGTTACTCGCGGTTGTTGGGGTCCTGAGTTGCCCTCTCATACCAGAAGGAGCATGAGCCAGTGATGGATACATTTTTCCCTTTTAATACCTCGCCAAAATATAAGATAGAAAACAATAAAGAATTAGCTGCACTATTGGGTATTACTACTGCTAAGTTAACTTATTACGCCTATTATTTAAATGATGATGATAAGTATCATTCATTCAAAATTCGTAAGCGAATTAATGGGGAAAGATTAATTGAAGCTCCAAATAGAGGGCTTAAAGATATCCAAAAAACAATTTCTCATTTTCTGGAAAGAAACTATACACCTCGTTCTTGCGTATTTGCGTATGTTAAAGAAAGAGGCATAGTTGAACATGCCTCAATTCATGTTGGGCAACGATGGCTATTACGCCTGGATTTAAAGGATTTCTTCCATTCAATAAGTTCGGCTCGAGTTTCAGGAGTGTTAAGACGCGCTCCATTTTGCTTTGCTAAATCGCCAGCAAATACTGTAGCACGTCTTTGCACAAAAGATGGGCGCTTACCACAAGGTTCACCAGCTAGTCCAGTGATTAGTAACATCCTTTGCAAGGGATTAGATTATAAACTTAAGCAACTAGCTTCCTCAAACAAGTGTTACTACACTCGATATGCTGATGATATATTTATCTCTAATAATGGAAGTGTATTCCCTTCAGCAATAGCAATAAGAGGCGACGATGGTAATGTAGAGCTTAGTGAAGCAATAAAAAATATTATTATAAATTCTGGTTTTGAAGTGAATGCTGGTAAGACAACTCTTCGTAAAAAATCCGAGAGGCAACTGGTTACCGGAGTTGTAGTTAATAAAAAAACCAATATACCAAAGGAGTATATAAAGTCTATCCGTGCAGGACTTTATGCATGGGAAAAATTTGGCTTGGATGCTGCTGAAGAATATTGGAAGAAAGAAATAGAAAGATCTAATAAATTTGATGCTCAACCGCCACAAATGAGATTGGTAATACGCGGTAAAATAATCCATGTTGGTCATGTAAAAGGATATACCGATGCAACTTTCCTAACACTTGTTAAACGATTACAAGCACTTGATAGCGAATTTAAAATTGATGAGCAGAAATTTCGACGAGAGATAACCGACGAAATTCATATTTATACCGAAGGTGTGACGGATACAAAACATTTCCAAGCTGCGCTGAATGCATTTCAAAAGCGTGGTGAATTCCTTGATTTGAAAATAATATTCAAAAACTCAAGCAAACCTGGAAGCGCAAGTCTTAAAACGCTGTGTGAAAACCTGCGAGAAACATCACAAAAACATCTTACTTTATGCATCTTTGATAGAGATGAAAAAAATATAGTAAACGAGATGAGTGGTTCTCCGGGTAATTACAGAGATCACGGGAATAACGTATTTAGTCTAATTATCCCTATTCCTGAATTTAGAAGGGGGAATGACTCAATATGTATTGAGCATCTGTATCAAGACTCGTTACTTTTTACTTGTGATAGCGAGGGACGGCGTTTGTATTTTAAGGATGAGTTCGATAACCTTAATTGCCATAAAACTGATCCTAATCTCTTCTGCCGGATTAGCAAGAGTTCTCTTGTATATGACGATAATGTGATTAATCTCTCAGAGAGGAAAAATGTAGCATTGCCTAAAAACAAATTTGCAGATTATGTTTGCAGCGGCCAACCACCTTTTAATAATGTCGATTATGGTGGTTTTTATGAGGTTTTCAAACAAATACTTGAAATAGCCTCTACTTATAATAAGTAGATTTTTAATGATGAATGACTAATAGATAAATTAATTAAAAAGTTTTTTAATTGAACTGTTTTTATTGTTTGTTTTGTTAGTAAAGAAGAAAGCATCTTTAGGATACTTTCTTCAAAACTATTGTGAAGCATTACTCACTCAAATGCCGCAGCGATAATTTCTCCGGTGTTAGCGTTGAAAATACAAAAGTATTGGAGTGGCGTTAATATTCCTAAACTGTTTATCGCTTTAGCCTGTTGACCGAAGATCTGTATAGTTCGCTTGGTCTGGTCGTGCCAAAGATATTTTTCAAAAATCTGTTGTGATGCGTTTTCCAACCATATATGGCGAAATTCTGCTTTTTCATCAATTGCCTGCTTGCACTTTCTTACGGGGTTATAGTGCGCTTTCGCATAACATTCCGGGCTGTTATTTGAACATCTGACGTTTTGCTTAGTTACCGTTTGTTCCGCTCCTATAGCGGAAAAAGCGCTTACGGCAAGCATCATTGTGAGAGTTGCAAGAACGCCCCATGATATAGCACGTAGCGTGTTAATCTGCCGTTTCGATGTAACGTGAGCGACTACATTGTAACTGGCCCAACCAAGCACGGCCCCCATTGCCATCGGTAATAAAAAGTATGATCCCGTCATGATTCCCTCGTTTTCCAAACCACATCTACCTGATAGAGAATGCTGGCTTCGCCCAGCCGATAATGATCATCATACTTGTTGGGTTTGTAATGTCACTATTGATGTTCATTTTGAATCTAATGGAGCGGAGGGATGAAAGATGTCGATGATGGTGATGGTGCTCACAAAGGAGGTTTTTAGATTCGAAATGTATCAATTAGAGCGTGGCCTTACAGAGGTCAAACTTGCACATTCAGGGCATGAAGAAATCTTTAAGAATCCTGTTTGGACAACGAGTAAAAGAGTTACGCATCGCCACCGGAATGAGCCAGGAAGCGTTTGCTGATCTATGCGGATTTGCGAGAAGCTATCTGAGTAGAATTGAACGTGGTGGCTCTAATGCGTCTCTTGATGCGATTGAGGTGCTGGCTAATGCCTTGAGCGTCGAGCCGTGGGAGTTGCTATCGTCAGACTCATCTGAAGATAACGATCCTGAAATTCTGGTTCCTTATGCGGCTGATGGCTCATGTTTTCATCCAGGTCTGGCAAGCACCCGCGATGGTTCGTTTGGCGTTGGCGATAAAGCCGCTCAGAAGCGTTTTGGCACGTTTTCCGAAGCACTTGAGTATTTACGCAGCATGGAGACTGCAAAGTGGCGTAGACCCAATGCTAGCGGCAATTGGGGTATTGTGTCAGCGGTGCGTTGGGACAAACTGAGAAAGTAGAGCAAGTGTAAGATTAAGAATTCTAATGCTGTATAAATGAACTGTATTTATTCGATGCTAGTAGTCTCCTGTTTCATCAGCTTTTTGTTTCTATAAGAGTGGATGAAATACGAAAATTCAGGTGCGTTACATAGGCGTTTCGGTTGCATTTCATACAAATGATTAACCTCTTATCTCATGATTTTTACACTTTTCGTATAAGAGGATGATCATACACTTTAGAGGAAAGAGGGATGATTAAAGGAATTTTGAATATCAGTGGATTGGGCGTTTATGAAAATTACACTCAGCCTGCTGGGATGCAAGAATTTGGTGTTAAGAATTTAATATACGGCTGGAATTACTCAGGCAAGACAACTCTTTCACGGCTGTTCGCACAGCTCGAAAGTAAAACGTCAAACCCTGATTTGCAAGGGTGTTCATTTACAATTTCTACTGATGGGGATAGGATCACACAGGATAATTTCACACATTCAAATTTAATTATCCGAGTATTCAATTCGGATTTTATTCGAGATACTCTAAATTTTAGTGGTCAGAATTTTAGGCCAATTCTTCTTCTGGGCAAAGACTCTGAAAAGGCTCAGGAGAAGCTTACTCACTACGAAGATTTAACCAAACGAACTCTCGCAAGAATTAATGCGCTGAATAAAGAACAAGAAGAGATTGAGTCTGATTTTTCCTCTGCTAAAACTACTACGGCTGCAAAAATTAAAAAGACACTTGGTCTTATAGAAACATACACTGCCCGTCATTTATCAAATGATGTGCAAGCCATCACAGGCAACAATAATTCTCAACTTCTAGACGAGGATAAACTGCGGGATGATTTAAAGCTTGCATTGACTCCTGAAAACGATCGACCGCTAACAGTAACTAGAATTAATTTAACCCCATCAATTTCTCCTCTGTATAAAGAAGCATGTGAAGTGCTTGCGACAACACCAAGTCTCAGCAATACCATCAAACATTTAGAGGAAAATCCCTTTATTGAAAAGTGGGTTGAATCTGGCGTGCATTTTCATTCGGATAAAGAAACATGCGAGTTTTGCGGAGGTTCATTAGATAGTGAGAGATTATCAGCTCTGAAAGCGCATTTCTCTAAAGACTTAGCAGAGCATAAAAATAGAATCGAACGCCTGTATAATAAAATTAAGGCTACATTAATAAATTTAGACTTGCCAAAAGAAGCTGAATTTAATGCTCAATTTCGTAGTAGATACCGCGCTTCTGTTCAACCGTTAACCAACTCTGTTGGAACATTTAACGATGCTGTTGAGATATTGGCTAGTGATGTTCAAAAAAAAATCGATTCTCCTTTCAAATCGCTCGAACCGCAAGCATTGCCAGAAGACCTTATAGATACTATTTCCAATGCTGTAGAAAATATCAATCAGGTGATTGAGGATAACAATAAACTAGCAGCGAATTTTGTAACGGAGAAAAAACGGGCTGTAGGACGTGTTAAACTTCACTTTGTTCAGGAATTTATAGATGAACAAAATAAAACTGGCCGTGATTTAAAATTAAAATGGCTGGGTGCTAAGAAAGAACGCCTTGCTAGATTTGAATCAATCCTTAAAAATGAGTCTGACACTCAGAAGGCTATAATAAGTTTGGCTCAGCTGGGGCGTGAGGAAATAAATAAGAGATTATCTTCCATGCTTGGCAGTGAGGCTGTTCAAATTCGAGTCGTTCAGGATAATGGTCAAGAGCGCTTTCAGTTGGTCCGCAAAAATGGCAGGGGAGCAAAAAATCTTAGCGATGGAGAAAAGACCGCTATAGCCTTCTCTTATTTCTTGACAAAACTTAAAGAGTTAACTCCACAACAATTCAGTGACACAATTGTCTATATCGATGATCCGATTTCTAGTTTAGATGCCAATCATATTTTTCAAGTAACGGCAGCAATTCGCGAATTTTTCTTCCATCAGGTTCAGGCCAATGGGAATTTTGAATGGACAACACAGTGTAAACAATTATTTGTATCTACTCATAATTTTGAATTTCTGCATTTGCTTAGAGAACTAAAACCAGATGGGCCTAGACAAGCTCGTATGTATTTAATTAAAAGGATAAGTGAGAACTCCACGACCTTCGGCAACATGCCTAGCTCTCTTGCTAAATATGCCTCTGAATATCATTTCCTTTTTGGTGTCATCCATAAGTTTCACAATGCTCCCGTCAAAACTGATCATGAGATACTTATGCTTTTACCAAATGCTGTTAGGCGTTTCGTTGAATTATATACTTACTCTCGACTTCCTGGGATTTACAAGGGCACAGTAGACCAACGCGCTGAGATACTTTTTGGCGATGAAAAGGCCAAGAGAATTCTAAAGGTTGTCCATTTCTTTAGTCATGCAAATAGCATAGAGCGTTTAGCTGGCAACAATGATTTAATTTTCGATCTGGAACATGCAGTTAAAGATCTTTTTGACATGATTTCTGTTAACGATCCGCTACATTGGCAATCGCTGGTTGAATCGGTTTCTCCTTAGGTGTAACGGGCGGGCGCTCTGCATGGTGGTAATGATTTACTAGACCATCTTACAGAGCGCTACTACAATTTCCTTTCTCAATCATATGGTATGCGCGATTACAGTAGGTTGTGGAGAGTTAGGTTCGAGTCCGGCCTTCGCACTCATTCTCTAAAAACCTCCCTCCTATGCCACTCCACAAACCCCTCCCCTGGATAATTCCCTTTTACCATCGGCAAAGCAATCTGCTTCCCAGCAAAATCCCAGAACAGTTGCCCAACAATCCCGCCCCCATTCACCGCCTCAGATACCAGCACCCGCATACTTTCATCCAGCCCAATCGATCCCTTATCAAACGCCTTATGATGAATTGCGCACAGCGCCAGTCCGTTCGGGAGCTCACAAGGCCCGCCAAACTGCTTCCACTTGATATGCGCAGCTTCAAGTCCAACGGAAGCGTTATCGTGCCGCATGTTGAACCCGCATATGGCGCACTCATAGTTATAAGCACGCAGCACCTGCTGGCGGAACAGTGGATCGCGAACCTTACGGATCTGCTGGATATTAAATCCCATCTCATCCGCGATCTCTTCCTGAATGCTTTCAGGAAAATGCGCTTCAAGGATCTGATGCGCCAGCGAACCGATCAGGTTTTTGTTCTTACTCAGCAGCGTAAAGCGTTCTTCATCAAACCCGCCTGCAACGTTATTTTCTATAAGTTCTTTAACAGGCGGTTGCTTACTGCCAGTGGTCGAACAAAACTCAGTGTTCTGAAGATCCCAAAAACCGTCCCCTTTGAGCCGCCAGAAAGGCATATGCGGGTAATGTGCCTTCCGCTGTGGACCAAAGCGTTCTAACAGGCTAAGCAGCTGCTCGTGGACCTCGGTTCCGTAATCAAACAGTCGCGCATGCCCCTGCTGATAGTTCGCCAGCACGTACAGGAGCAATAAAGGCTTATGCGGCGCACGCTGTTCGCCTTTGCGCCAGATGGTGATGTCGGCAATTGCCTGTTCGAGAGTTTTGCTGGAAGCCATCGCGTTACTGAAGAAGGTAAATAATTGCGATGATGCTCGCAAAACCCAGACCAATCAACCCGTAATCAACAAAAACATTACCTTACCGCACAAAGACCTATTTCCTGAATCTCCCTCGCAAATTCCAAATTTCCCCCACCCAAAACCGCTGTATTTATATTCAGCCCTGTATAATGAGCACCAGAAATTACGCCGAACGGCAAAGGAAATATTGAAGAATATTTAAAGAGAGAATTCGCGATATGACGGTGCTGCAACACCCCCATACCGCTAACCACAACCAACTAATACGGAGTTGAAAATGGCTGCGACGAATTTTAAGCCAGAGTTTACTGTTTGCAAAACAGAATCAGACGCTTTCACCGGCATGATTGAAAACCGCGAGCTGGTACGCAAAAACAGCGCCCGCCGTCTGCACGGCAACCAGACCAACGCAGCGCCCGTCCATCCCCGCGCGGAAACGCCGCAGGACAGTGCCGCCTGCTGCGAACTCTATGCACGCATAGACATGAAATATCTTCTTCTGGGCGGCGAGTGGTTAAACCGTGCAGGCTTTATCAACGGTATGCCCGTAAAAATCCGCGCCATGAAAGACTGTATTGTGATTACACCACAGCATACAAGAGAATTATGGGGATGCCTGGAAGGTATGAGTGTGGTGAATATAAATAAGCAGAAAGTCGCGCAGTGGTTGAAGACGTTTCCGGGGGCGCTGAATGATACTGGCGATATACCGGCGGTTAAGCGTGGAACAGGGCAGGCGATGTCTGAGTAACCTGCTTCCCATCTAATGTAACCCTTGCAGCAATAAAACGGGCATGTCATCCCATGCCCGTATTAAGCAGAAATCACTCGTGCTTTACCTGCTCTTTCACCGCGTTAACCAGCGCAGCGTGAAGTTCACCCACAGTTAAATCACGTATAACAGGTTCGGGTATGCCACGTACCCAGCGGATAAACCGACAGATGCCAAAAAAATCAATACCCTCACCCGTAAACAGATACTCGTTCTCAGCAAGAGAGAATGTTTTCATATAGCCATCTTCTTCCGTGGCAAGCTCAACGCCAAAAGCTTCTTCGCAGTCTTCCAGTAGGTCTTCGCCATCCATACCGCAAATATGCAAATCGGCCTCAATCCAGGTGTTGCTATCAATAGGTTTACGATGTATCCCAGAGGACTCACGTACGACCTCAATAACTTGTGCGAGAGTAGGTTCCATTTACAAAATATTCCGTATTCGTTCGTTTCAATTGGCTATCCGGAACTTAACAGTCACCCGCTATTAGACAAGATGTGAAGTAGAGTACTGCTTCAGAAAGCGTGATTATCTATGCTATGGTTTGAAACCAGATTTACCATTTTCCCTACGCCACTCCTTTACTTCCTGGACTACGCCTTCGGGGCTGTCTTCTCTATCTTCTCGTGGATAGTAAATAAGATCGGAACCATCAGGGTGCTCAGTCAATCGTTTGAATTCGAGGATGTTTTTTATATCTTCAGCTTCAGTGGTGGCAGTGACATCAAACAATTTTCTTACGAAATTAAGAAACTCGTATTCTGTATAATCACTTATCGTTCTCAATTTATGTCCCTCGATGAATTTCAATATGACGTTTAGGGGTCACTATCCCCATATTATCAATGTTGTATACTTCACCACCCTCAACTATAGGATTTATGTGGTGAATCTCATATTTCACTTTACCGCCTACCTGCTCATTTTCTCGTGGTGACGGTGCTTTCCCTACCTTGATGTTACCAATATTCCCTCGGTTGAATTGCTCCAGCAGTACCGGATCCCTCGAGACTTCCAGCCAAAATGCCTTACGAAACTGGTCAAATTCCGTAAATGTCTGCCCACGTAATCGATCCGCTATCTGGCTTGGAATAGGAGACCCATTCCCCGTATTCGCATCAGATAACCAAATGCCGCTAATTTTCTGCCCCTTGCCTGTGACCTGTCCGGGATTGTGGCGGATATAGACATAAATCGGCGGCACCCCGCCCACCGGCAGAATCAGAATATAATCCGCAAACGTCTTCTCTTCCGGTGTCGGGCTAGTCGTCACACCCATCCCCGTATCCTCCGGCAGCGGATCAACCACAACCGGGTTCGGTATCCGTACCGGGCTCTGATTGCCCGTATCCCATGGCTTACTCTCTCCGGTGCGGTCCGGTGTCCAGATGAGGGTGATGCCGGGGTTTTCTTCGGTGGTAAAGGTGTATGCCTGGCGTCGGCTATCCCACTCCATCGTGCGTACGCGCACGCTGTCTTTGCCCGGCGGCGTATGCCAGCCGCGTGGTGTCGGGTTACCGCTGGCGTCGTCCTCCCAGGTAAAGCGAACGCGGGTAGGGGCTTCCCGCATCTGTTCGGCGCGCATCCTGTCGATAAAATCCTGCTCGCCATCGTTCAGCTTGCCGGGATACATCCCTATCAGCAGCCCTGCGACAGGTGCACCAAGGCCTCCCGTCGCTATCTCGCCAAGTGCAGCGCCGCGCACGGCCCATGTGCCGGAAGTGATGGTACGCCCGCCAATCAGTACGAGTTTGCTGGCATCGGCTATCGCGTTCCGCGCGGTCCAGGCCCTCTCTTCGGCCGCAATGGCCGCCTGATAGTCCATCTCCTCGTGATGCCCATTCCACCAGAGATAAAGCGCGCTGCGGTGCTTTGGCTTTGGAATCGCCTTACGCTTTGCTGCCTGAGCGTGCTGCGCGGCGTCGTTGGGCATGGCCTGGTAAAATGCCATCTCGGCGAAGTTGGTGTGCGGCTCGCTTCCGGTGCCTGCATCATTACAACCTTCACCACGCAGGCAGGATTTTGCAAAGACCCGGTTGCGATCGCGTTCTTCAGCTTGTCGCTGTGCTTGGGCCTCTTCCTCTTTTCGGCGCGCTGCGAGCATGGCCTGATGCTTTTCCTGTGCGATCTGTTCAGGAGAGGGGCCGGAGCCGAGCCACTCTCCCGATGGGGCGATCACGCGGTTGGTTCCGTGCGGGCAGCCACAGATGACGACAGAACCATCGACGGCTGAGGTTTGCCCCATCCAGTTAACGTGGGGTTCGCCGTCTGCAACAACGCCCTGTTTGCCGCATTTAGGGCATGCTGTGGTTTTATCGCCAACGCGGATAACGCCGCGACCATGCTCGGTGCAGTTGGGTAGGGTGCTGCAGCATATTGCGCCTGTGGTCGTTCTGTCGCCGTGCAGCGCCTGACCGCGGCCGTAGTTCGTGGAACGGTAGCCCATGGCCTATTCTCCGGGCCAGGTTAAGAAATCCTCTTGAGGTGGAATACCTTCGCGGGTGACCAGATAAATACTGCCGAGCGGTGTGCTGATAATCTCGTCATCGTTATCAAGAAGGCTGCCGACCAGCGCAACGCCCTGACGTCTCCAGGAAAACGCTTCGCCTGCTGAGGTCATAATCGTGGCGAGCGTTCCATCCGGATAGGCCACACAGTCTCCTTCGACAATCACGCTGGTGTAACTCCCATCGTCCATAAGCATTGTGGCTTCACGTTCGACGGGAAGAACAACGCCGCCCAGTCGGGTCTGGCTGCCAGCTGTGGCGATCCGCCAGATGGTGGTGACGGGATGTTGTCGAAGAAAGGCTTCCTGTTCAGCAATGATGGCGCGCGCGTCCTCAGGCATGGCGGCCAGTTCTTCATCGGAAAAAGGCGAACGATCTATTTCCGCTTTCAACTCAGCGGTGAATTCATTGGTATAAAGCTGCATGACAATTCCTGGTAGGGGCAGAAGAGTAAATGCAGCAATGCTAGGTTTTAGACTGTATGGCGAATAGTCATAAAGTGGTTAATAAGCTGGGCTAAATTCCGAAATAAATATCCAGATTGATATTGGTCATCTTTTAAAGAAGGGGTAGTAATGGTTCCTGTTAATAATAAATGTAATATTCGCTGAATTGCCGATAAATAATATTATGCGGCGTATGTATTATTTGAATACATACGCTGCATGACCTTATTTTAAAACACCGGCACCCCCAACCCAACCTTCACCTCCCTCAACGTCCCTTGCGTCACCCCCTGCGCCCGTTCGGTCCCGCGCTTCAGCATCGCCATCAGCTCCCCCTTGTCCCGCATATACATCGTCCTCCGCTCCCGCATTGGCGCAATCAGCTCCTGCAAACACGCCTCCAGCTCGTCCTTACATACCCGGTCACCCAGCCCGCCCGCCTGATAGTGCGCCTTCATCGCCGCCACTTTCGCCTTATCCGGATGAAACGCATCGAGGTACGTAAACACCACGTTCCCCTCAATTTGCCCCGGGTCGCTCACCTTCAGGTGGTTCGGGTCGGTGTACATGGCGCTGACCGCACGATGAATGGTCTCTTCGCTGGCCGAAAGGTGCAGCGTGTTGCCCAGCGATTTCGACATCTTGGCGCTGCCGTCGATGCCGGGCAGGCGGCTGGTGTCACTCAGCATCGCCTTACAGTGGCGCAGCACCGGGGCGGGCAGCAGGCTGTTCATCTTATGCACAATCTCGTTGGTCTGTTCAATCATCGGCAGCTGGTCGTCGCCGACGGGTACGCACTCGGCCTTAAACGCCGTGATGTCCGCCGCCTGGCTGATGGGGTAGGCCATAAACCCGACCGGCAGCGAGCGGGCAAAGCCCTTCTGCACAATCTCGTTTTTCACCGTCGGATTACGCTCAACGCGGGCGACGGTGACGATGTTCATATACAGCATCGTCAGCTCGGCGAGGGCGGGCAGGGCGGACTGCAGGCAGATCGTGGTCAGGTTCGGGTCGATGCCCGCGGCGAGGTAGTCGGCCAGCACTTCGGGGATGTTGTCGCGGATTTTTTGCGGGTTGCTGCCGTTGTCGGTCAGCCCCTGCAGGTCGGCAATCAGCACAAACTGGTTGTGCGTCTGCTGGAGCGCCACGCGCTGGCGCAGCGATCCGACGAAGTGGCCGAGGTGCAGCGGGCCGGTTGGGCGGTCGCCGGTGAGGATGGTGGGTGCGTTCATAAAGACTCCTGAATGTGCAGTTGCCGAAAGGGGTCTTAGATGTGAGAAAGCCGCCTTTCGGCGGCTATCTGAAAATGGGGAAAACAACTCCGAGCCGCCTTTAAGAAGGCAGCCACCAGCGGTTTACGGTGAGCACGGCGTGGTTTATGTTCATGCTTTTACCGTATCACGTCCGGCGCGAAAAACAAAAGGGCACATTATGCTGCGATCACTCAACCACCTGACCCTCGCGGTCAGCGACCTGCAAAAAAGCATCACCTTCTGGCACGAGCTGCTGGGGCTGACGCTCCACGCCCGCTGGAATACCGGGGCCTATCTCACCTGCGGCGATCTGTGGGTCTGCCTGTCGTACGACGAGGCGCGCCAGAATGTGCCGCCGCAGGAGAGCGACTACACCCACTACGCGTTTACCGTCGCAGAAGCGGATTTTGAACCGTTCTCGAACAAGCTGGAGCAGGCGGGCGTCACCGTCTGGAAGCAGAACAAAAGCGAGGGGTCGTCGTTCTATTTTCTCGACCCGGACGGGCACAAGCTGGAGCTGCACGTGGGCAGCCTCGCCGTGCGGCTGGCGGCGTGTCGCGAGAAGCCCTATGCGGGCATGGTGTTTACCTCAGACGAGGCTTGAGGCGCGCACCTTCAGCCTGCCCGCCAGCGTCACGTGCGTGGCGGCATCTTCCTGATTGCACAGGTACTCCACCGCCAGCCGTCCCAGCTCGCTGTAGGGCAGCTGGATACTGGTCAGCGGCGGAGTGAGCTGCTCGGAGATCTTCTGGTCGTCGTAGCCCGCCAGCAGCATGTCCTGCGGGATGCGCACGTCGTTCACCGCCAGCGCCTGATAGCAGCCAATCGCCAGCCAGTCGCTGGCGCAGAAGATGGCGTCCGGGCGCTCGGCCAGTTCCAGCAGGGACGTGGTGGCGGTAAAGGACTCGCTGAACTGCCAGTTGGTCTGGCGCACCAGGCCCTCGTCACACGCGAGTCCGGCCTGTTCCAGCGCCGCCTGGTAGCCCGCCAGACGCTGGCGGGAGGCCTCCATCCAGCTCTCCCCGGTAATGTGGGCGATGCGCGTCGCACCGCAGGCAATCAGGTGTTTAGTGACCTGAAAAGCGTTGGCGTAGTCGTCCGGAATAAATGACGGCAGCAGCGGCGAGCCGGGGTCGCGCTGGTTGAGCAACACCAGCGGTATGCGGGTGCAGTCCTCGAAGGCCGTCATGTCCACCAGCGTGGTGACAGGAGACGCGAGAATAATCCCGATGCAGTTGCGCTTCTCCAGCTGACGGATGATGTTCAGCGCCAGCTCGATGTCGTCGCCGTAGTCGTAGATGGTGAGCAGGGTCTCGTTGCGCCACGCGGCTTCCCGCGCCTGGCTGATGGCGTCGATAAACGGGTCGAAGCTCTGCATGGAGCTGACCAGCAGGGCGATCTCTTCCTGGTTGCGCGGGGCGTGAACGGCGGGGAGGCGGTCGTAGCCGAGCTCGGTGGCCACGTTAATCACCCGCTGGCGGGTGTCGTCGCTGAGCTTGATGTTGCGGGACTGGTTAAGCACCAGCGATACCGTCGCCTGCGACACCCCTGCCGCCCGCGCAATATCGTTCATCGTCACTTTCGGTTTTCGCTTCATCCGTCCTCTCCCTTTCGCGAATTCGCATCATACCCTAACCGCGCGCTTACGCGCCGTCGATCACGTTTCTCATTCATCGAAGCGCGAACTTTGTGAAGGCCGTCGCTTTTCGGCGTGCCTTGATTTGCGCATTTATCCCGCAACTAATATTTATTAGCTAAATATTATCAGTAAGAGGACGCGTAATGAAAGAGCAGTGGAGCAGGGAGCAGGCACAGGCGTGGTATGAGCAAAAAGGCTGGCTGTGCGGGTTTAACTATTTGCCGTCGACGGCGGTGAACTGGACCGATATCTGGCAGGAAGAGACCTTCGATGCCGAGACCATCGACCGCGAACTGGGCTGGGCGGCGGAGGCGGGCTACAACACCCTGCGCATCAACCTGCCGTTTATCGTCTGGGAGCATGACCGCGACGGGCTGATGGCGCGCATCGACCGGTTTTTGACCATAGCCGACGGCCGCGGGTTCAGCACCATGCTGACCCTGATGGACGACTGTGGCTTCTCCGGCGACGA
>OASV01000244.1_pt1 | contig 24379 bp, 23 predicted proteins | sample 1494921 | NCBI WGS metagenome assembly OASV01 (sample SAMEA2579918, study PRJEB22360) | human gut metagenome
ACCACAAACGGATGCTCTTTTTTTATTCACTTGATAAGTGAAAAGCAATATTCAATTAAAATACAGTAACTATGTGGCTTTCAGCCACTTTCACGGCTACGCCGTGAATAATCCAGGTTTAGTTATAAAATTTCTGGAAGTTAACATTTAAAAATAGCTTTATTCTGCTAATTCGAAAATGTTATTCGCCTTGTTTGCGTAATTAAATACTCCTATTATTTGTATCACGAAACCAAGAAAAGGGTAGCATGATATTAGAATAAAAATAAGGAGTATGAGATTATGAAAAGCTGTATAAAAACCCTTCGGGAAAAAAGAGGAATCATACAGGAAATATTAGCAGCAGAATTAGGGATTACACAGCAGATGCTCAGTAAATATGAGAAAGATGTGACGGTGATCAAAGTTGATATTCTCAAAAGACTGGCAGAGTATTTTAATGTGACAACAGATTATCTGTTAGGCATGTCAGATGTGAAAAGGGATCTGACAGGACAGATTAAACTTAATGAAACATTGGATGAGTATTATGACATGATTGAAGTCTACAAAAAATTGGATCAATATGATCAGGAACTGGTCTGGTCGCTTTTGCAGATTGTCAGAAAAAATGAAGAGAAAAAGAAGAAGGACAGGGAAAATGATAAATGTAGCAATCTGTGATGATGTTGTTGCCACAACAGGGAAAATAGAAACTATGCTGCAAAGCATAGCAAAAAGGAATTTTATACCAATAGATACGGATGTCTTTTGGGAAGGAGGACATTTGGCTGCTTCAGTGGAAATGGGGAATTCTTTTGATATTATCTTTCTGGATATAGAGATGGGACAGGAAGACGGTATTACAGTAGCACGGAGGATTCGGAAGATTGATAAAAAGGTTTTGATTGTTTATGTTACAAGCCATGAAAATTATATGATGGAGTCCTTTGAAATCAGACCATTTCGTTTTCTGGTGAAGCCTGTCAGTGAAGAGCAGATGGAACATTGTTTTCAAGCAGCCTATGAAGAGATAAGCAGTACGGACAGTTATTTTCGATATAGTTATCAACGGATCAGTCATAAAATCCCAATTGTGGAAATCCTTTATTTCGAGAGTAATCGAAGAAAGGTAAAGATAGTTACAGAAAAAGAGAATTTTGAACTTTATGGGAAACTCAATGATATTGAAAAGAGTCTGGAACGGAGTAAAACAGCCTTTTTGCGGGTACATCAGTCTTTTTTGGTAAACTATAAGCATGTAGAAGAATTAGGGTATGATTTTGTAGTGCTGAATAATAGAAAAAGAATATCCATTAGTGAAGACAGGCGGAAGATTATCAGTGAGCAGTACTGTGCTATGGAGGACACTTTCTATGTTGATAAATAAATGGATTGAGGCAGGGATTGATATACTTTGTGTGTTATTTACCCTGTATATTTTTTTCTATTTTTTTAGTATTTTTTTTAACAGGAAGAAAAGAGGAGTTCAAGTAACAGTAGGTGTTTTGATATTGGCTACTTGGCAGATAGATATTTTTGGAACGATTAGTATGGTTCCCATAGAGTGGAATATAGTCGTGTCTCTTGGATTTACATTGCTTGCAGTTCTCAATATTTATGAAGGGAAATTTATAGAAAAATGTTTTTTTTCTATTATTTTTGATGCGCTTTGGATGATGGCAGAAACACTGGTAGGAAACGTGTTGATGATTTATTGTGAACCGATTGCAGATTCACAGGGGATAGGCTCGTTTGTTTCAAAACTTTTGTTTCTTGTAGTGGTTGTAGCATTGAAAAAAGTTTTTGGGAAGGAAGAGATTCAGGAACTTTCAGGCGGGTATGGTGTGGGATTTATATTTATTCCGATAGGCAGCATTTACATTATGAATGCAGTCTTTGTCCTAGCTGATGAAACACAAAAAGGGTATGCAGAAATATATTCGCTTGTTTCGGTTGTGATTTTACTTCTTGTAAATATACTGATTGGATATATTTATATAAAGCTTGCAGATGACCAACAGATCAGACGAAAGAACACGGTGTATGAACAGCAGTTAGAATTGTGTGAACGGCATCAAGAGGAAACAGAGCTTGCTATGTTGCAGATGCGTGATGTCAAACATAACATGAAAAATAACCTTATATTACTTCTTGCGTATGCGGAACAGAGAGAATGTGAGAAGATGATTGACTTTATCAATGATATAATGGAAGAAGGAAGGTTGAAAACATCCAAAGTTGCAACTACTGGAAATATCGTGATAGATTCTTTGGTGGAATATTGGAGAAGGACAGCAGAAAAAGAAGAGATAGAATTTCAGGCAGAATTAAGTATTCCAATGGAAATGCCTTTCAAAGGGGCAGACATAAGCCTTATATTGGGAAACCTATTGGAAAATGCGGTGGAAGGAGCAGAAAAAGCTGAAAAGCGAAAATACATAAAACTTAGAGTAAAATATGATAAGAAGAATCTGTTGATAGCAGTTGAAAACAGTTATGGAGGAAAACTGAAAAAAATAAAGGGAGAATTAAGGACAACGAAGGAGGATACTGCGAATCATGGGATTGGTTTGGCATCCGTCCGCAGGGCAGCAAGGAAATATCAGGGAACAGTATTTATAGATGATACAGTACCAGAATGCTTTCTGGTCAGAGTAGCACTGTATGGAAGTTAAAGGAAAGCGGAAAAAGTTACATGAATACTCGATATTTTTACACAAAGTTAGAAAAGCTGAATTTTTGCATTAAAATATAAATGAACAAATGAAAGGAGTTTCAAATTATGAAATCTAAAAATGCAAAAATTCAGCCAGCAAAAGTATTGGCAAATGTATCTCTGAAACTTGGAAAGATGTCTGCAGATAGTGCTTGTGTTTATATTTATCATCAGCCTAAAATGCCAAAAGCACTTAAAGAGTTGAAAAAGTAAATATGAAATGTTTATCGGAAAAATTAACGGATTATGTAATTAAGACCGGTGTGGTTTCCGAGGAATCATATGCGATATATCAATATGGATTTCAAATCGGAATTTGTGGAGAGATTTCCTGAACTTTCCCCATTTTTCAAAGCTTGTAGAGCCTTTTATGATGAAATGATATGTATTTTCCCTTATTTTTGCCCTTATGCGGAATCCGCAAGGGAAATAAGGGGAATTTTTGTTGCATTGCATCAATAATTGGTCCAGTGGACCAATTATGATTTAAGCGTTGCTTGCTACTTTATCAAGAAGTCTTGCAGAAGCCCGTTTTGCTTTTCTTGTTGAGTGAGCGTAAATATTCATTGTGGTACTGACATCAGAGTGCCCTAACAGTTCTTGTACATCTTTTGGAGCCGCCCCATTGGAAAGCAGGTTGCTGGTGTAAGTGTGACGTAACTGGTGAAAATGGAAATCTTCAAATCCTTCCAGCTTCTTTGCCACCGATCTGCATACAATGCTGAGTGTACTCGGCAGTTCCAGAGAGCCGTCTGGTCGCAGGCAGACAAAGGAGATTTCTTTGTAATCTGCCGGGACTTCCTGTGTTCCGTCAAGATGATAGTATTCATAATATACCCTGTTTTTCACATGCACTTCTTTGTAGTAATTGCGGTGATATAATTCGCCATACTGCATCCGGTTTTTGAGCTGTTCTTTTCTGGCAGCTTTCAATATTTCAGTCAGCGTATCTCCAAAATCAACAATCCTTACTTTCTTCCGCTTCGTTGGTCCGATAATGTTTTTGTGTTTCATGCCATCGTAGCGAATACTGCGTTTGATGGTCAGACATTGTTCCTCAAGGTTAATGTCCTGCCATGTAAGACCACAGGTTTCCCCGATACGGAGTCCGGCATAATATGCAATCTGAATCGGCAGAATGGCAGGTGGGTTTTTCTTTTCCAGATATTGGATAAGCCGCTCGTAATCTCCGTGTGAAATCGGCTGTGTGCCTTCTTCCACCTCATCATCGGAAAAGAGGTCAACTTCCTCTGCTTGTCTTTTCAGCTTGATATATTGCATCGGATTGAAACTGATTAATTGTTTTGGAAATACTGCAAAACGGAATGACTGCTGTAACACTGCGGAGAATGAATGGATATAATCTTTGCTGTATCCTTTTCGCACTTTTCCGTCTGGAAACTCGCCACCGAACGTAAGCAGGTCGAGGAAACTCTGTAAATGTTCAGCGGTAACCGTTTTCAGTTTTCGGTCTGCAATCGGGTGTTTTTTGATACATCGGATTGCACCAAGATAATTTTCCACTGTGCCATTACTCAGTGTTCCGGTTTTCAGTTCTTCTTCCGCCCACATGTCCAGAAGTTCCCCTACCGTAAGGCTGTCTGCCTTTGCGATAAACTTCTTGTTTTCATAATCTTCCAGTGCTTTGCGGAGAAGTTTTTCCGTCTCACTTTTACTTTCGGTTCCAGCATATTCTTTCTGAACCATTTTACCACTTGCATCTTCTACATAGAAGCGATAGTACCATTTTTTTCCTTTTTTTCTAACAGATCCTTTTGCCATAATCGTATGTCTCCTTTCGATATCAGACAATCGGAACTGTTGAAATGCTTCTTGCGTGTAGGCATCTTATGGACTTGTCCATAAGCCAATTCGCCGCTCGTCAAATCTGTAAACAGCTTGACTCGCTTGCGCTCATTGTATCATAACTCCGGTTGTCTTACTATACCGATTCAGAATCCTCATACATAACTTCGGATAAAAGATTGGCAAGCCTTTGTTCTGCTGTTTCCGGTTTTTTGGAATAGAGTCTTATCACATCTGCCATATCGTTAAATGCGTTGACAGTATGCGTAATCTCCCTGAGAAACATAATCTCGTTATATTCATCTTTCGATTCAAATCCCATTACTTTGGCAATGTCCGCATCTTTGGTATTCCCTTTGTAATTTTTACAGGCGAACTGAAATGAATCCAGAAACAGTTCATATTGCTTTAACATTAACAGCAGTAAGTCTTTGGAAAATGCGTCTTCTGTTTTATTGAGGTCGAGAGGTAACTGTTTGAGAATATCACTCATCGCATCACGAATCAGTAATTCTTTCTTATCCGTAATATCGGTTTCATATTCATCAGTTTCCCCTTTGAGCCATTCAATCGATACATGAAGTGCTTCCGAAAGACCTTCCAGTACCATCTTTTTGGTATTGTCAATCGAACCATTCTCATAACGCAGGATTGTGGAAGCGGTAACTCCCATCTTCTCTGCGACATAAGGCTGTGTCAGATTTAATTCCAGACGGCGCTGTTTTGCCCTGCTGCCGATCAGCTTGCGTAGTTCTTTATCTTTCATTGCTGATGTGCCTCCTTTTTCGGTATGTCATTACTATACCACGTAACAATATATATTGCAATATGCAATTTAAGAAAAAGAAACATAATTTCATAATGCTTGACAAAGCAATATAAACAAGCTATACTGACAGCACAAATGAAATTGCATAATGCAATCAAAGAGGAGGTGGTCATATGACGCAAAGAAAGATTGCCTTATCTATTGAAGAAGCTGCTGATTATACGGGAATTGGCAGGAACACCCTGCGAAAGCTGGTTGAGTGGAAGAAACTTCCGGTATTGAAGGTTGGGAGAAAAGTCCTGATCAAAACAGATATGCTGGAACTTTTTATGGAAGCCAACGAGGGCAGGGACTTGAGGGATAAGGGAAATGTGAAAGCAGTCACAAGAAACGGTTCAACTTAAAAAAGCGGTTCCCGAAGAAACCGCCAAAGGTTCTATCAGACCGGAGTCATGATATACCTACACGCAAGCAGATTATACCATGTACTTCGTCTGACAGACAACAGGAAACTTATGTTTGGGTAAAAAGAGAAAGGACGATGATATTTATGGCAAGATCAACAAAGAGTTATGAGGAGCGTATGCTCCAGTTGGAAAAGAAAGAGCAGGAAAGTCTTGAGAAAGCAAAACAGTATGCAGCACAGAAACGGGAATTAAAGAAACGACAGAAAGATGTGGAAACCAAAAAACGGACGCACAGGCTCTGCCAGATTGGCGGTGCGGTGGAATCGGTTCTTGGCTGCCCGATTGAGGAAGAAGATATCCCAAAGCTGATCGGCTTCTTAAAAAGGCAGGAAGCAAATGGGAAATTCTTCTCAAAGGCAATGCAGAAAGAGCCAGTTGCAAATACGGAGGAAGTGTAATGCCGGAGGGAGTGGGTTTTCCATTCCCTTCATTGCTTTTTCATGAAGGGCGCACTTATGGACAACCAGAGGTCGTCCGTATAAGTTTGCCACAGCTGGCAACCGGTCTGCGCTTATGCTTGCCTGGCTCGTTCCGTCGGCGGGCATTTCATGCAGACCTGCTCATGCCGCAGGAGGCACTCTTCGCCAGAGGGGCGCATTCCATGCAGGCTGTTATGCACAGGGCGTTCCGGCAGATACCATTTTCTTTTTGGGAAAAGGTTACCTGCCGGAAATCAAAGTCGGATACGGCAGAAAGGGGGAAACGGATCATGGCGATTTTTCATTATACAGTAAAGATTGTTGGACGCAGCAAAGGGAAATCCATCATATCGGCATCTGCTTATCTCAATGGCGATGTGATGAAAAATGAAGAAACAGGCAGGATCAGCTATTACACTTCCAAAAGAGAAGTTGTTTATACCAGCCTGTTGATGTGTGAAAATGCACCACAGGAATGGCTGAATGTACCTGCTGAAAATATCAGACGGTTCCAGAAATCTGTCCGATATAAAAGAGCAGATAACAAAGATGCCGCACTGGAAAAATTTAAACTCACTTTTCAGAAACAGCGTTTGTGGAATGAAGTTTTGAAGATTGAGAAGACCTCGGATGCACAACTCGGCAGGTCATTTGAGTTCTCACTTCCGAAAGAATGGAGCCGACAGGAACAGATTGATTATACAACTGAATATATTCAAAAGACCTTTGTAGATAAGGGAATGTGTGCTGACTGGAGCATCCACGATAAAGGCGATGGGAATCCTCATGTGCATTTACTTGTGACGATGCGGCCATTCAATCCAGACCATTCATGGGGAAACAAAGAAGTCAAGGACTGGGATTTTGTCAGAGATGCAAATGGAAATATTGTGGTGGATGAATCCCATTCGGACTGGTGGCAGGATAAAAAGAACCCTGACCGTCATGGAATCCGAATCCCGGTATTGGACGAAAATGGCAATCAGAAAGTCGGTGCAAGGAACCGTAAACAGTGGAAACGGGTGCTGACCGATGCTACCGGGTGGAATGATCCAAAGAACTGTGAATTGTGGCGGAGCGAATGGGCGAAAGTCTGTAATGCACATTTATCAGTAGAGCAACGGGTTGACCACCGTTCCTATGCAAGACAGGGAAAATTAGAAATTCCTACAATTCATGAGGGTGCAGATGCAAGAAAAATTGATGAGAAGTTTCAAAATGGACAAGTACAGACAGCTTCATGGAAAGTAGAGGAAAACCAGATCATAAAAAGACAAAATGCACTGTTGAAAAAGATACAGATCAGTTTCGGAAAAGTGTCTGGTGCATTATCACAATGGAAGGAGCGATTGAATGACCTTAAAAGAAAGCCGGGAAGTCATTCCTATGATGGAGACAATGATAAACCAGATCGAGGAACAGCAGAATCTTATGGCAGAGATGGTACAGGAATTGCAGGAACGGGATCGACACCTCCTGTCTTTTCAGGAGCAGAACCAGAGTTTAAAAAGCTTAAACAGCGAATTATCCGGGCTGCTGAATCTTTTGCCAGATACAGAAGAACTGCTCTCACAGATCGAGCAACAGAAAACCAGAATCGTACAGTTGGAAACCGAGAATCAGCAATGGCAGGAATTAACGCAGAAGCTGAACAGCGAGAACAGCTTATTGCAGAAACAGAACAGCGAATTGCTGACCTTAAACAGCAGATAGAGAAAGCGAGGGAGATTGATGAACGGATGCAGAAACTCAGAGAACGTCGGGCAGGTGGAAGAACTTCTGCTGATGACGGAACAGATGCAGGACGAACTGGATCAGAAAGACCAGAGAATTATGGAACTGAACAGGCAACTAAACGAATCGCTGACCTTGAACGAGAAATTGAACAGCGAAAACAGAGCCGAGAATATCGAAGCATTGCGGACAAGATTAAGGCAAACAGAGCAACAATTAACCAGCGAGACAGACAGCAGGAAAAGAGCCGACGCAGAAGTCGTGGCATGGAAATTTAAGTATGAAAAAGCAGAACAGGAAAAACTTTATGCACAGACACACCAAAAGACGGTAGAGGTAGCTGTTGAGAAAAAAGTGCCTTATGAGAAATGTGAAAAATGTGACCGGACTGCTTACCAGAAAGCAAAAGAAAAATGCGATAATCGAAAAAGTCAGTTGGAAAAGAAATATAAAAATATGATGGTTGCTTATGAAAGTACACTGTTCCTGCTGGCATGGTACAGCATAACAACAACACTGTTTGCTGCTATTCTTTCGCCAGTTTTCCTTAACGATTTTATCACCTTTTTCGGTGCGATTGGAAAAGGAACGAGAAGCTTGTTTCGAGAGTTTGTGACAGGTGCAGATTCTTTTGGTCAGTTAAGCAGTGGAATCCCAAACAGTATCCTTTCTGGGATTATGTACTGGCTGATTGCCAGTGTTGTTATGGGAATTTTATTCGTAATATCAGGATTGCTGATAATCGGGATTGGTTACCAGATAGGAAAAATTTATCGAAAATATTGCTGGGATATCATCAGTATCATGGTAGCAATAATGAGTACAGCTATTGCAATTTACTTTGGAGATTGGATAAAATCTATTATTTCTATAAATCTCATTACACTATTACTATTGGTGCATGTGGTTTATATTGGAATCCGATGCTATGTGAAAGATTGGATGGAAGAACGGGGATATTATTAAATTGGAATATAAGCAGGAGTGCTCCTGCTTATATTTTATTTATCTACCGTAATGTGAAGAGAAAACAGACGCAGAAAGTAAATCCTATGATAGAGATGAAGAAAGAAGAAATTTATGAACTCTGTGAAAAGGGACATACATTATTGTTGTAGAGTTTTCAAATCATTCAGAAAAGGGTATAGAATATAGACAAAAGCAAGGACGGGAAATTATAAAGAAACTAATAGAGATGTAGGAAAGAACAGATAAAATTGGCATTATTTCATAATACAAAATGCTAGTATGAAACAGCAGTCAAAGCTGGAACAGAAAAGATCCATCTGGAAAACAACAGCGATGGAAAACTTCCCTGTGAATAGCAGACGACTTAAGACTGGGATTTTACCAATTAAATTAGTGTAGTGACTCTTACAGAATTAACAATGCAGAACACAAAAAGCTATGTTAAATTGTATAAGTACCCGTTCCAGGAGTAGCTTTTGATTTATGTACAAAGGTTATGAAGGCATCCTTATTTGATTCCATGAATATTTCGATATTCTCTTGGACCCAGCCCATAAGCTTTTTTGAATAATTTTGCGAAATGTCCGGAATTATGATAGCCAACTTTAGCTGCAATCGTGGCAATTCCATAGTCAGAGTTTTTCAGTAGAAGCAGTGCCTGATTTAATCGTAACTCTTTCAGATATTCATATGGAGTTGTTCCGAAATATTTTCGGAATGCTAACTGATAACGTGCGGGGCTCATGCCGGCAATCCGGGCAAGTTCATCGCCGGATGGATAGGCAGATAGATCGCTTTTCATCACGGTTATGGTCTTTTTCAGGTTACGGATATCTTTATAATCCAGTTTTACGGAAATATGTTTTTGCTCTTGTTCTAATCCTTTTACAACCAGAGAAAGAAGCTCCATGACTTTACTCTCCAGATAGAGCTTCAGGGTATTTCCCTCAGCCTGGCAGTCCCGTATCTGCTGAAAAACGAAATTGAGTTCCGGCAGGTTCGGATTTTTAAGAAGATAATCCCTTGCAGCATTAAGAAGTATGTCGGTATTTTCGTTGTGCAGCTTGAAATAAGTCTGGAAATATTGAGGGGAGAGGATTACCTTAGTAAAGCGGACAGCTTTGCCACCTTCACAATAGGTATAGGTTTTCTTTTGGGTATTAAGATAACAATAAATTCCCTTGTCTACCTGATTTCTTTTTCTTCCCCCAATTTTGAATGAACTACTGTCGGTTTCAAACTGGCTGATTTCCAGGTAGTCCTCTGAGATTTCTGTGATTTTCTCAAATGTATCCTTTGGCTTATAATCACCAATTAGAATTAAAAGAAGATTATTTTCAAGTTCTATCACTTGGAATGTGCCGCTGCCATAGTCGGAAAGCATACGGTAAGAGGAAATACCATCACTGCAAAGCTCATTCACTTTTGCAAAGTGCATAGCTTCCGGAAGCTGTAATAAATAGTCAATAACTGAGGGAATCATTTCTGTGCTCAACCTTTCTGTGTTAATCTGCTGTATCTATATTGTACATGTGTTTATGTATATTGTGTTTCATTGATGTAGTGCATCTTATTGGCTCTGAACACTTGTATTCTATCATATACTTCCCTTTAAAAAAAGGTGACAATCCAATATTTATTAGTCACGATTTTATAAAAAAAGGAAGCAGAAAAAAACAAAATATGCTGAAAATACAAGGATTTTCAAGATGAAACAAAATGCACAGAGCAATACAGGATTGATATTGATTTTTGGCTTTCTTATGAGTAAAGTAGGTGTAGTTAGAAAGAGGTAACTCATCTAAATTACACTATTAAAGAAAGGGGTATCGTTTTATGGAACAAAAACGAATCGGATTACCATACGTTTTTACACTTGCAAAAGAAGAACGTGGAAAATTGGGACTGGGAATGCTCTTGGCGGTTTTATCCTCGGCATTATCCCTGGTTCCGTATATGGTAGTCTATCAGATTTTGCTTCTGATTATTAAAAATGAGGTAACACTTCATACAATTTTAAAGTGGGCTGGAATCGGTATTGGTGCAGCAGTGCTGCAGGCGATTTTTACAGCATTAGCCGGAATCTGTTCCCACACTGCAGCCTTTAATACCATGCATAGAATCAAGGTCCGGGTACTAGAACATATGTCAAAGTTTAACCTCGGATATTTTCAGGAGCATGCACTGGGACAGATTAAGACAACATTATTTGATGATGTGGACAGAATTGAAAACTTTCTGGCACATAGTACATTGGAGATGGCACAGGCTGTTGTTGTACCGCTAATGATGTTTCTTTTCATGCTACGGCTGAATTGGAAAATGGCACTTATTATGCTGATTCCCATGATCCTGGGAATTGCAATCCCGATGGCACTTATGGGCAGATATCCGGATCTGACGGACGAATTTGCAGGTGATACGGAAAAACTGAATGCTTCCGCAAATGAATTTATTACGGTAATGCCGGTTATAAAAATGTATCACCTGACAGCTGAGAAATTTGAACAGTATCGGACTGCTCTCAAAGTATACACAGACTGCTGGATAAAGATGTGTGAGTCCTCCTGCAATCCATTGTCAATCGCACTTGTTGTACTGGATTCCGCAATTCTGTTTACCCTGCCTGTGGGTGGCTGGCTTTATCTTCGAGGCTCTTTATCAGTGGCATCATTTCTTTTATTTATACTGCTTACCATGTGCTTTTTTACTTCCTTTCTAAATCTGGTAACGATTGCCATGCAATCGATGGAACTGGGCAGTGGTCTTGACCATGTGAAGCAGATTATGGACATGGAAGTAATGCAAAGCGGAAAGAAAGAGCTTCCGAAAAATGGCTCTTATGGAATTGATTTTGACCATGTGACATTCCGTTATACGAAGGAAGGAGAGGAAGTATTATCCGATATTGACCTGCATCTGAAGGCTGGAAGCGTCAATGCTTTTGTCGGTCCATCCGGAGCCGGAAAGACTACAGCAGCACAGCTTATCGGCAGGTACTGGGATGCAGACAGAGGAACAATCAAAATCGGAGGAGTTCCGGTAAATGAGTTAAAAGCAGAGAACCTTTCTGACCTGACAGCTTTTGTGTTCCAGGATGTATTTCTTATGGAGGACACACTTCTGGAAAATATTCGGATGGGAACAAATGCTACGGAAGAACAGGTAAGACAGGCGGCTAAGGCAGCACAGATTGATGATTTTATTATGAGTCTGCCAAATGGATACCTGACCCAAATCGGTGATGAAGGTGTAAAACTGTCCGGAGGACAAAAGCAGAGGGTTTCCATTGCGAGAGCAATCCTAAAAGATGCGCCTATTGTTGTATTCGATGAGGCAACTTCCTATTCAGATATTGAGAATGAGCACAAGATACAGCTTGCACTTCAGAACCTGTTGCAGGGAAAGACTACGATTATGATTGCACACAGACTGCATACTATCCGCAATGCGGATCATATTATGGTCTTTGAAGATGGAAAAGCGGTGGAACAGGGAACACATGATGAGCTGGTTGCAAGAGAAGGAAGATACAGCCATATGTGGGATACTTACATCAGAGAAATGGTGGGAAAGGAGTGAAAACAGGATGCTGCGTAGTATTAAGAAGTTAATTGGTGATAAAGGCAGACAGTTAATCGTACCGATTGTTTTGATGTCACTGGATGCGATTGGAAGTCTTGTGATGTATCTGATGCTGTACTTTACAGTGGTTCATCTTTTAAGCGGAACGCTTTCAGGTGCACTTGTACGGAATTATACAATTGTATGCCTGGTAAGCGTGATCCTTCGGCTGCTCATATATAGAAGTGGATATTTTTTGTGCTTTTCGAGAGGTGCCAAGATGTGCAGTGATCTGCGATTGCAGCTGGCAAATCATTACCGCTCGCTAAGTCTTGGCTATTTTAATCAGAACAGCAGTGGATATCTGCTTACGACGCTGACAAAGGATTTAAGCAATTTTGAACTGGTACTGACACATACCTTACCATCGATCATTAAGACTCTGGTAATGGGAGTTTTGATTCTGGCTGGTACCTTTTTTATCAACTGGAAGCTGGCACTTGCGGAATGTGTGGTGATTCTGATTGCACTGCCAATCTTACACCAGGGCAATACTCTGGTCGAAAAATATGGAAAAATGAAACGTGACCTGACCTCTAAAATGGTATCTATCGTACTCGAATATATCAAAGGCATGAAAGTGTTTAAGTCTGCCAATATGACAAGTACACATTTCGCAAGAATGTCGGATACATTAGAGGATATCAGAAAAACAAATGTACAGGCAGAAGTAAAAACCGCTGTTCCGACCAGTATGTATTCTATCGTTGCAAACTTTCTCCTGCCTTTCGTACTGTTGATTGGAAGTTACCTGTTTTTAGGTGGTGCAATTGCTTCCGAACAGCTTGTGGCATTTATGCTCATGAGTCTGGCTTTGTCAGCACTTCTGATTGCGTTTGAACATTCTTATGGTCTGTTAAAGGAACTTAGACTTGCAACATCCAACTTGGAACAGGCATTTGACACCAAGTCGCTTCCTTACAAAGAAGAACAGGTGATATTAAAGCACTTTGATGTTGCGTTTGATCATGTAAGCTTTTCTTATAATTTACAGACAGAAGTATTACACGATATCAGTTTCTATGCAAAAGAAGGAAGTACTACGGCGCTGATCGGTCCATCTGGCTCCGGTAAATCCACGGTAGCAAATCTTATTGCACGTTTTTGGGAAGTTACAAAAGGAACTATCTGTATCGGAGGAAAAGATATACGACAGTTAAATCCAGATGGACTTCTGCAATATATCAGTGAAGTATTTCAGGAGAATACGCTGTTATCTGATACCATCTACAATAATATCAAAGCCGGACGTGAGAATGCGACAGAAGAGGAAATCATTACGGCTGCAAAGGTGGCACATTGCCACGAATTTATTGTAAAACTGCCGGAAGGGTATCAAACGAAGTTGTCCGAGGGTGGAAATACCTTATCTGGAGGAGAAAAACAGCGGATTGCGATTGCAAGAGCAATTCTAAAGGATGCGCCTATTTTGCTGTTAGATGAATCCACTGCCTCTTTGGATGCAGATAATGAGGCAAAAATCAATCAGGCACTTGATCATCTGATGAAAGGAAAGACCGTATTTGTAATCGCACACCGACTTAATACGATTCAAAATGCTGATCAGATTATTGTTCTAAATGATGGAAAAATCGAAGAAATGGGAACACATGATGATTTGTTGAAAAAACAGGGACATTATTATGCGATGGTGCAGGAGCAGCAAAAAGCAAAGAAATGGATCGTGAAAAGTGCATGAGTAATAAAAAAGGTTATGAACAGGAGAAAATTTCTATGAAAGATTCAAAAAAAATGATTGTTGGTACTGTTTTGTATGCGCTGTTATATATTGGAATCATATATGCATCACTTTGTCTGGGATATATTCATCCGTTTTTCTGGGTATATGCTTCGCTAGTTTCTTCTGTGTTTGCAGGGATTCCGTATTTGTATCTGACAGCAAGATGGCAGAAGTTCGGTGTTGGAACACTTTTTGCATTTCTTGTGGCTGGTGCTTGCGCTCTTATGGGAGAGGGAACGATTTTCAACTGGGGATTGATTTTGCTGATTGGAATACTGGCGGATATCATTCGCTGTGCAATCGGTAATAAAAGGATAGCCGGAGTGCGTATCTCATATCTTCTTTTAGCTTTGATCCCATTTGGCCGTACAATTGTAATATGGACAAATCGCGCGGAAGAAATTGCAGACCAGGCTGCAGAAATGGGAAAGGCGTATGGTGATACCATGGAGGCAATCACACCAATATGGATGCTGGTGGTTATGATTATTGTTACGATAATAGTAGCATTTCTTGCAGAACGGGTAGTAGAAAAATGCATGAAGAAATCTGCTTGTTTAATGGAAGCGTAATATATCAGTAATAGTGATTTTAGAGTGAAATGGATAAGACGCAGAGCATAGCACAAGGTGTATCGCAAAGAAGTAAAAAACTTTAATGCGATACACCTTTTTGATATAGGAAATTATAATGTATTCCGGCTTTGAAAGGTAAATTTAATTTATATCGAGAATGGAATTTGTACAAAATCCATAAAATGTCCATTTATGGAATAGTAGCTGATATTGTTTGTTGTGATATAACATAGTTGTAGTCTGCAATATAGTTTGAAATCAAGCTATATTGCAGTAAGAATTGCTTGAAGATTTACATTTTTATTAATGCGTTGTTTAACAATAGCCATGGAAGTGAACAATATGGGTATACAGACTGTCTGGAAAAAATGCAATATAAATTTTGAAATAATCAGTGCATATTTTACTTATCAAGATGTATCGAAATGAAGCGAGTCCTTTTTTGATGAAAAAGGAAAAATGTTTTATCTCAATCCAGTTGTTCCACAGCTTTTTTTCATGATGACAGTTGTACTTCTCATCCGTAACCACTTTCTAACTATGTTTGCGTAATCTCCTGATAGAAAAAGTATTCGAACAGACCTAAATATTAAGCTGTCACCTTTTTCAAGAGTGACAGCTTAATTATTACCACAATTCTAATGAGTCTTCTGCATCAATCCACATCTGTAAATTTCCATCAAGATACAACCTTGCATATTCAAGCGGTTCATCAATAGCAAGTGAGTTCAATGCACAGTCTGAACCAGGTGTAGTCTTTAAATTTTTTTCAGCTTCCCAGCAGTCAATGCGAAGCATATAGCCGGCACTGGTATAAACATCAATACTGTTGCACTGTGGATTGTATTCTGCAAATATTGTTCTCATCGTATCCCATCTCCTTATCATTCAATCAATCATTAGTTGTAAAAAATTAAGAAGCATTTCAATCAGTTCACCATGTCACTTTTATTTCGTGTTATAATATGTTATCAGATTTTCTTGCCCTTGTATTTTCCCTTATCAAAGTTCGTAAACTTATATGGGAAGATATAACACAAGGGAAACAATAAGGGAAAGCTCACCTGCGACAAATCCAGTGTTTTCAAGGGATTGCGGAGAATTTGATAACAAAATATAACAGTTATTAAATCTCTTAAAACAGGTGAAATCTCAATCGGAATTGAAATGTTGAGTTGTTTTCTGGTTTGTTTTGGGATAGCGATATATTTGCATATGATTCCAGAATTTTTAGCATTTACAGGAAGTTTTATGTTGTTACGGACGTATGCTGGTGGGGTACATCTGAATAGTTTCACTAGATGCTTTATATGTTCTGTTTTTGTACAAACATTAGTGTTACTTATTAGTAAACAATGTACAATTCTATTACCAATAGCATGGGTTATTATTTTTTGTGGATCCATTTTGATATGGAAGATTGCACCTGTAGAAAATATAAATAGAGAATTGGATACAGATGAAAAAGTACATTGCAAAAGGGTAACTATAAAAGTTTTAAGTGGTATAATAGTATTTACATTGGCATGTACGCTTTGTGGTATGAATGATATGGTATCATTGATTTCAGTGACTATTTTGATAGTTTTAATATCCCAGTATATAGGTATAGAAAAATATAAAATTGAAAAAAAGAGGCGGAAATAATAGATGTGATCTATTGTTTCCGTTTTTTAAATGATACAGTTCTTTATTATTGAAAAAGTAAGGTGGTATACATGGTGCAGTGATAAGATGCGGGAATAGTAGAAAATACTACGATTCTCGCTTTTTTAAGTAATAATTGACGGTTATTGAATAAAATATTTTGGGAAATTATTAAAAAATTTATTATAAAACCGAACATTTGTTATCGACTATTCGGGATAAGAACGAAAGGGAAAAGACCTTTCGCTCTTATCTTCAAATAGGAAGGAGGTGAACTCGATGGAGCAATCTTCTTCCTATAATAAAGAAACAATCCAGCATCAATTTGACCGTAAATGTAAATTGGCTTTGCAAGGAGAGAAAATAGATTATGAAAGGTATCTTTCTTATCGTCAGAAACACGAGATTTTGTTTTGTGAATTACCGAAAACAGAATTTTGGAAACTTTCTGCAGTAGATGAATATACAGCAGAAAGCTATTTCCTAGCAGATGAACAATTTGATGTGAAGATAAAAAATGAATTGTTGGCGAAAGCAATAGAAACGCTGACAGAAAGAAAAAAAGAAGTCATTTTTTTATCTTATTTTCAGGGAATGTCGGATGCTGCAATTGCTCGTAAGTTAAATCTTGTGAGAAGTACAGTATGTGAACATAGGACACGATCTTTAGAACTGTTGAAAAATACGATGGAGGAATATGGATATGAAAACTACAGATAAAAATGAAAAGAGTAGAAATGTGTTGCCATTTGCTGTTGTCCAAAAAGCAGTGGAAGGAGATATTGTATCAATCAATAAAGTGCTGAAACATTATGAGGGATACATATCTTGTTTGTCTGTGCGAAAAATGTATGACGAATATGGAAATGAGTATTACTGTGTAGATGAAACTTTGCGTAGCCGACTGGAATGTAATCCAAAAGTCGCAAAACAGATGAACGCATAATCGAATATTGTGTTAGATTTCTGAAATGATAATAACCCTTACGAATGGTGGTGACACTGTTTGTAAGGGTTGTTTTTATAGAAACTTACTAGATATTAGCAAAAAGAATAATTTCAGAAGAAGGAGAAGAAAGTCCTAATTTTATTGAAAACATTGTATTATTTGATGTATAATGAAATAATACAATAATATATTTGTTCGTGTTGGAGGAATATAGATGAGGAAAAATGAAAGAGATATTCAATTCAATGTTGATGCATATACTGCAAAATTAATAGGTAGAGAAAATGTGTCAAAATTAGAAGGTGCAGTTCTTGAAATTGTAAAAAATGCATATGATGCAGATGCGAAGCTTTTCTGTTTTTATTGGAGCGAGAAAAATAATTGTATCTATATTCTGGATAATGGAACTGGTATGAAGGAAGAAATATTACGAGAACACTGGATGACAATTGGGAATTCTTCTAAAAAAAGAGCGTATAGGTCTCAAAATAATCGAATTCAAACGGGTGCGAAAGGTATCGGACGTTTTGCTCTTGATCGTATTTCAGAGCGATGTGAAATGTTGACAATAACAAGTGATGGAGGACTAGAATGGATAGTTGACTGGGAAGATTTTAGTGATGCAAAAAAATTATCGGATGTAACTGCAAAATTATATGATTCTGATGAAAATATGTTAGAATATGTGAATGTTTCGTCATGGAAAAATCGAGCAGTAGCAGAAGAAATTTGTAAATTGAACTGGGGCAATACAGGGACAGCATTTCGATTATATGGGTTTCATGATGAGTGGAATGAAAAAACAATGAAAAAATTAAAAAATCATCTTGAAAATTTGCTTCCACCAGATGTTGTTAAAGATTTTGATATTTATTTTTTTGATGATACTACCTCAGCAGAGAATGCAAAAATTGTAAGTGCTCATATTGATTCGTATGATTATAAAATTCAGTTTTGGGTTGAAGAGGATCAATTACAAATTGATATTACAAGAAATGAATTTGACTTTGGGGAAGAGGAAAATAAAATTCTTAGAGATGCTCATATTGATGAAGAAGAGCAGAAATATTTTCATGGAGTAGTGAAGTCGGTTAAGTATTCATTTCCAGAAATCGGAGAAAAGAATAATGTTATAGGAAATTATAGTGGAATTTTATATTTTAATAAGATTTCAGCATCAAAAAACGATACTGAAAAATTTTTTTATAAGGATATAAAAGGAAGAAAAAATTTTACAAAAGAATTTGGTGGAATTAAACTTTATAGAGATCATTTTAGAGTTCGACCGTATGGAGAATATGGAGATAACGATTTTGATTGGCTAGAACTGGCAGCTAGAGTAAGGAGATCCCCAGCAGGTTTAGGGCATCCGACAGGCAAATGGCGTGTTGCGTCAGAACAGATAATTGGGTTGGTAGAGATTTCAAGAAAAAATAGAAATTTAGAAGATGCAGCAAATAGAAATGGTATTCAAGAAGGAGAAGGATTTGAACAATTAAAAAGAGTATTGATAGCTGTAATTCAGGAATTTGAAGCTGATAGACAATTTATTGGTCGTAAATTGGCTCAATATAAAAAGGAACAAGATGAACTCCAAGAACAAATTGAAAATATGCGTAAATTAGCAGAGGAAAGGAAACGTTGGGAGGCGGAAAAAAAACAAGAAGAGCAAGTTGAGTTGGAGAAAAGAAAAAATTTGGAGGAGAAAGAGCAAGAAGCTCATTTGAAAAATCAATCAGAGGCTCCTGCGATTAATCCGGAAGATGTGGAACGGCTTGTAGATTCATTACAGATACGTCAAGAAGAAGAAATTAAGGACTTACAAGATGAATTAAAGATGTTGCAAACACTTGCGACAACAGGAATTGTGACGAATATGTTTATGCATGAAATTCGTACTTTGACAAATAATATAGGTCAGGAGTTAGATGCAGCATACGAGGCAATAAAATATGATAGAGATATTGATGAGGCATTTGCAAATATTAAGCAAGCCATAGAATTTAAGAAGCATTTTGCTTCATGGTTTAGTGTTACAATAGATTCTATTAGAAAAGATAAAAGAAAAAGAAAAATTCATAATATTTCACGTTTGTTAAATGATTTTCTTGAAAATTGGAAAGCCATTTTAAAAAGAAACGATGTTGAATTGATAGTGGAATGTGATGAGGATATAAATTTTAAATGCTTTGCATTTGATATTGAAAATATTATTAGTAATTTGATTTCTAATAGTCTTTTTTCATTTGATAAGGAAAGCAATCAGGTTTTAGAAAGAAAAGAAATACATGTTTCTGTTGAGAAAAGAGAAGAAGGATTTATAGTGTATTATGAGGATACAGGGTGGGGATTGAGTCCGAAATATAAAAAGAGACCAGAACTTATAACAGAGGCATTTGAAAGTGATCGCAGTAGTTCTAACAAAGAAGAAGATGAAGATGGTACAGGAATGGGAATGTGGATTGTAAAAAGAACGATTCTTGAATATAATGGAGATATTGATTTAGATTCTAATAAAACAATGAAAACAGGTTTTAAAGCGATAATTAGTTTCGGAGGAAAATATGTATAAAATAGGTTATATTGATGATCATCCAGATCAGTATGAAAATTATAGAAAAAAAATCAAACGTAGATTTCCCGATATTGATTTGATTTTATTTGATGGTTGTAAAACAAAAGAAGAATTTTTGGAACGCATTTATAAAGAACAAGTAGATGTAATGCTTATTGATTATAAAATGGCAGGTACATTTTCTTTTGATGGTTCTACATTAATTAATTATATTAACGATCAAGTACGAGATTTAGAATGCTTTATTTTGACGGGCGTAGAACAGGATAAAGTCGCTGACGGACTTGTAGCAGAACGTAATCGTTATAGTAAAACTATTTTTGATACAGAAGGTGATGACGAGGAAAAATTAAAAAAATTTTTTGATTTTATAAATGTTCTTATTGAAAGTGCAAATGTGTTTCGAACACGTAGAGAGCAAAAAAAAGAGGAATATAAGGTTTTATATGAGAAGAGAAAGAAAGAGACACTTTCATTAAAAGAAGAAGAGGAATATTTGAGATTGTATAAAGTTTTGTCTTCATATGGAATGATAGAGGAACTGCCGAAGGAAGTTTTGACAATAGATTTTGAAGAGAAATTGGATCATTTACTTAGAATTGGTGATGCAATTCTTGAAAAACATAGAGAAGAATAGGTGAAAGAATTGTGAGAGTACATGGAGATAGAATAATTAGACGAAGATCAGGAATAACGAAACTAAAAAAATATTCTGAAGCACGTGAAATATTGGCGGAGGATTTCAAAAATATATGTGGTTACTGTGGGAAAGATAGTCACATAATGCATGAACGATTTCATGTAGATCATTTTGTTCCGGTGAGTCTTAATCCAGAAAGGGAGAATGATTACTATAATTTGGTATGGGCATGTCCTAAATGTAATTTGGTTAAATCGAATAAATGGCCAACAGAAAATAAAGAGATTGCTAATGATGGGAATAAAGGATTTGTTGATCCTGCTACAGAAGAATATGATAAACATATAGAGAGAAATGAGCAAGGATATATCTGTGGAAAGACATTGTTAGGAAGAAATATCTGCGAAAATTTAAATTTTCATATAAGAAGGACAGATTTGTATTGGAAAATACATAGTCTTTATAAAATACAAGAAAAATTAGAAGAATTGTTTGATAAACAAAAATTAAGTGAAGCGGAGAAGGATTTTTACATAGAAACCAATAAATTACTGAAAAGATATGTAAATGATGCTTTTGATGAAAGGGAATAAATGAATACGGATAAGGAAACGGGATCTTATTATACGCCATATGAGTTGGTAAGATTTATGGTTAAATATTTAAATGAAAAAGAACAAGATTTTTCTTGTGTATTAGAACCTTCTGTTGGAGACGGAAGGTTTCTTTCTGCGATTCTCTTAGAAAGCCAAGAAATAGATGCAATTGAATTGTTTGATAAAAAAGTAAGATATATTCGTCGGAAATATAAAAATCCCAAATTAAAAGTAATGAAACGTGATTTCCTTAAATATGCAATGACATCTCAAAAAAAATATTCTTTAATTATAGGTAATCCTCCATATATAAACAAGAAAGTTATGGATAAAGAAGAAATTATACGAGCAAAATTGTTGTGTAAACAAGAAGGATTACAAGAATCTATAATGCAAAATATGTGGCTTGCATTTGTGGTAGGTGCAATACGGTTATTAAATGAAAATGGCAGTATATTTTTCGTGCTTCCGATGGAATTTTTACAAGTACAATATGCAGAAAAACTCCGGGAATATTTAGAAAAAATTTTTAATACGATTCATATAATATCATTCCGCAAGAAAATTTTTTCGGATATAGAACAAGAAATATGTTTAGTGTATTTGACAAACAATAAAAAAAGTACACCTTATATTTCATATGAGATTTATCAGGATGCTACAAGTAGCGAGCCGATGATTAGCAACCAAATTCAAAAAAATAAGCCGTTAAAAAAATGGTCAAATGCTATTTTGTCTGACGAAGATATTGCACTATTAAAAGAAACGTCTAATAAATATTCGAAAATAGAAACAATAGGAGAAAGTGCGCCCGGAATTGTAACAGGGGGAAATAAATTTTTTATTCTGCCAGAAGACAAAATAACAGAATTGGAAAGCAAGGAGTATACACTTCCTATCCTACAAAAGAGCTCTTATATTAGCGAAAATTCAATTATTATAGATGATAAAACTGTTGATCATCTGAAAGAAAAGAATAAACCTATGTATCTTTTGAATTTGGCAAAAGTACAAGAAGAAAATATTCCGAAAAAATTAGGAAAATACTTGAATGAAATAAAAAATGCAACAGTGGGTAATAATAAGTTGATAGAATGTTATAAATGTGCAAACAGAACTCCATGGTATGGGGTTCCAATTGTTAACAAAGGAGATGTTGTTTTTTTTAAACGTTATCATATTGCACCAAGAGTATATATAAATCGAGCAAATATACATACTACAGATGCGGGGTATCATATTCGTTTAAAAGAAGGATTAGATAAAGATAGTTTAGTGTTCTGCTTTTATAATTCATTGACACTTGCTCAGTGTGAGTTCCAAGGTCGATATTATGGTGGTGGTGTAAGTGAATTAGTACCGACTGAGTTTAAAAAATTACCGATTCCATATTATGAAATTGACAAGAAGGACATAGAAAAACTTAACAGAATGTTTCAAAATAATGATGAAATAGAAAAGATAGTTGCTTTTGTAAATTCAAAAACATTAGAAAATGATTTGGATAATGCTATGCTTCAAAAAATAGAAAGCATAAGACAAAAGTTGGTAGAAAGAAGAATTTCGAAACATAAATGATTATAATATTGGAAGTAAAAGTATGGGAGTGGAATTAACGAATTAATATTTATATTGGGGAATAAAAATACTCCCCAACTTTATAAAAAGAATTTCCCAAATAAGAAAAAATGAAATTGAAATCAAGCAACAAATACTCAGAATTATTCCCCAACTTAAAAATTTGGGGAACACCGGAAATCGTTAATTAGCCGGAAAGAACAATTTCTTGAAAATACTGATAAATACATAGCTGTATTATATATAAGTAGCAATACAGGCAGGAATATAATTCCAAAGTTCACAAATCAGGCTGGAATGTAATCCAAAAGTCGCAAAACAGATGGGAAACTAATTTATCAATCGTTGGACTGATAAAAAGCGAATTAAATAGCGTATTTAAGCGGTTTCTAGCTATTTTGACAAGTGTTATAAACTACTGTAAAATCTCATAAAATATCGTGCTATTTTGGGTACAGATTGGGTAGAGTATTGGGTAAAGAAAATTACCCAACCTCTTAACGAGGAATTTGCTTGTTGTTTAAAATAGAAAGGGAACGCTGTGAATGTTGAGGGTGTATTGCGGAAGTGATATACCCTCTTTTTTGAAAATAACTGGTGTTAGATGTTAAAGAATATGGTAATATAAAAGAAATATACAAATGAGAAGTTGTAGGAGTGAAGCTATTGATTGAGATAAAAGAAGTTTGCAAACAAGATTACAAAAAAGCTCAGAAATTTGCAATTCAGGGAATGCATTTGGATTGGTATATGGATAGCAAAGTTATTTTAGATTTGTATGCAAAATATTTCTGGTATATGGAACTAAATCGTGCAACAAAAGTTTATGGTGCTTATGCAGATGATATTTTTGTGGGTGTTTTACTTGCAGAAATAAAGAATGAGCCAAAACGTTATTACAGCGTGTCAAAAGCGATTTATGTGAAGATATTTGATTGGCTTCAGCATCTTGTGGCGGGAAAAGGTGTTGAAGAATATGATGAAGCGAATAAAGATATGTATAAGTCTTTTTGTCAAAAGAATAAACCTGATGGAGAGATAATTTTTCTTGCCGCGGACCCTGATTGCAAAATTAAAGGTGTTGGAACAGCATTATTGTCTGCATTTGAAAAAGATGAAAGCGGAAAACTTATTTATTTATACGCAGATAATGCTTGCACTTATCAATTTTATGAGCATAGAGGTTTTGAACGTTCAGAAGAACGACAAGTTGTGCTTGACTTGGATAAAAGGCAAGTCCCTTTAACTTGTCTGTTTTATACAAAGAAAATTACTGAACAGTAATAAACTAGAAAATCCTAGTTTGTAGCAGACAGTTTTTTGATTAACTGTCTGCTTTTTCTTTTTAGTCATAATTGATAGTGGTGCTATAAAATGGTTCATATCCATTATGAAAAGACCATTTAGAACGGTGTAGATTGATTGTAAGGGTGGTGGGAGTTCCGTTGATTTGATTATGCTCTGCTTCGATTTTGAATATTCCTATAGTGGTTCAGTTGTCAAGACAAAAATCTAAGCTTTTTATAATGAACTGATATATGTAACTGGGTAGGGGAGAAAATCCCCCCTTAGGCTGCATGATCATCCAGTAA
>OASV01000245.1_pt1 | contig 24287 bp, 25 predicted proteins | sample 1494921 | NCBI WGS metagenome assembly OASV01 (sample SAMEA2579918, study PRJEB22360) | human gut metagenome
CACCCACTGGGCGGCATTCAGTGCGGCACCGTTTAACAGCCAGGCGGTGGCATCAACATCTACCGGTTCGATTAAGCCGCGTTCAATCAGGTCGGAAAGGCTCTTACGCGTAGCGTCGAGGCAGTTATTCTGGCTCGGCCATTTTCCCGGGTCCCCAAGAAAAGCCGGACCATCAAGCAGAACGATGCGACGGACTTCTTCATCCAACGCCATCTCGATATAGGCTATCCCTTCTGCCAGAAGCTTTTGCTGGTCATCCTTCACATGCGCCGCTGCACTTTTGGCGCTTTGCGCCATTTCAGAATCAATCTGGGTAACGACAGCGGCAAGTAACCCCTTTTTATCGCCAAAATTATGATACAGGGCCCCGCGCGTCAGGCCCACGCTGGCGGTTAAATCATCCATCGAGGCTGCGGCAAACCCTTTTTCGGCAAAGGCTTTACGTGCAGCCGCAATCAATTTAGTGCGGGTTTCTTCCATCGTTTCGGCGCGGCGTTTGGCTGCCATAAGAACTCCTTGCAATCTACACCACGCAAGTCGTTTGACATACGCGGCGTATGTGTGATTAAGTTGACATACGCCGCGTATCTTAATTCATTTATTTATGCCGCGCATCCACTGTCCCTGTCCAAAGAAAGGATCCGTTATGAACCAACCGAAACCCGTTTTCCCTGCAAATCGCCACGCGCTGTATGAGCAGCACGGTTATTCTGCAGCGATCCGCTCTGGTGATTTACTGTTTGTTTCCGGACAGGTGGGTAGCCGGGAAGACGGTACACCCGAACCCGACTTTGCAACGCAGGTAGAGCGTGCCTTCGATAATCTCAAGGCCACGCTTGACGCTGCAGGATGTACGTTTGCCGATCTTGTTGATGTGACCACCTTTCATACCGATCCGGAGAATCAATTTCCAGCCATTATGCAGGTGAAACAAACGCTTTTCCCTAAGCCACCGTATCCGAACTGGACAGCCGTGGGCGTTACCTGGCTGGCGGGATTTGATTTTGAGATAAAGGTTATCGCCCGGATCCCTGAACATCAGGAATGAACACGTTGCACACAGCTATCAGAAGAACCGGTATCTGTGTGTAAATGTGAAACCGGGGCCGACATAGTGAGTGTTAGCTCAGAGTGACGCTACCTTACAAAGGGCGGTTAGCATGTTACCCGCGCATATCGAAACCGGATTTTTGAAAATCTCTGTAGACTTCCGGATTGTTGAATGCCGGGAATTTGGCTTTTTGGGCTGCTGATTTTATCGCTTCACAATAGGCTTTATTGCCGTTGCTGGTGGATATGTTTAAAGGCGTGCCATCCTGAGCAAATTCAATATGCAGCCTGCATTTTTTCCCTTTCCAGTTTTGCGGCTCATCCAGTTTGGCATTTATTGCCGCCCTGATTGCCCGCGCTTGCGCGCCCCACTCATCCTGATCGTCCCAGCGTCCTGAGCTGCAACTGCCCGTTGCCGTGGTCTTATGGCATCCAGAAGGATGTAACGGCGCACATCCTGCGACCATGTTCACCACTAATGCCACCATAACAATTTTCTTTATTGTTTCAGACACGCTCACTTCTTGCCTCTCAGTCCATTTAAGCATCAGAAATAGTGATCTATTTTTCTGTATTGACTGGTCATGTTTCAACTACCAATTTTTCACACAACCCGATGCTTCCAATGAACCTTTTTATGGCGCAAGGATAATAACCTGCGATGTCGTCGTTCATCATGCACGCTAAATCACTACCAAAGCGCTCACCTCCCCAGTGCCTCAAGAATTGCATCCTCCATTTTCTCGGGCGTCGTCATCGGTGCAAAACGCTTGAGGGGTATCCCATCGCGTCCGATCAGGAACTTCGTGAAATTCCATTTGATCCGTCCTCCCAGCACGCCAGGCAATTCCTTTTTCAGATAACGAAACACCGGGTGCGCTGCGCCACCGTTTACCTCAACTTTCTCGAACATGGGGAAACTTACGCCGTAGTTAATGTAACAAGTCTTCGAGATTTCATCGGCGCCGCCGGGCTCCTGCTTCCCAAACTGGTTACAGGGAAAGCCAAGCACCACTAACCCTTGACTGGCGTATTTCGTGTAGAGCGCTTCAAGGCCCGCGTATTGCGGCGTGAAGCCACACTGGCTGGCAGTATTCACGACCAAAACCACCTTACCCGCATAGTCGTCCATTGAGATAAGACGGCCATCCAGGCTGGTGGCGGTAAGTTGATGAAAATTCGTCATACTGGCATCCTTAAAAGAGAAACGGTTCGGCGTGAAATCTGGTTAACCCACAGGTTGAATCACGAGTGATGATCCCTCAGGAAAACGGTTAACACATCCTTAGGAGGGGTTATTCCCGTTTCTGAAAGCATCCAGCCCACCGCGCCGCGATGATATGAACCGTGAAAAAGGACATGATTAAGCATATCTCCTGCCTTCATTTCACCATACCCACCATCGACGAAACGAAATTTAACGATTTCAGAAAGATCAGACGTGTTCATTATTATACCGACGTGTTGAATATACCATTTAGTGCATTCAAACATCTTTGTCAGAAGCTCGTCTGCAGTCGGGGTTTCTGGCGTATTTAACGCGGTGTATTGGTGCTTTTGGCCAGTAATGTTGGCTCTGAAAATCATATCAACGACATAAACATGGTTCATAAGCCTGAGCATCAGATGATGCTTATCAGCATTCGCTAACGTATCTACCTGTATAGAAAGATGTTGCGGATTGCAAGACACCTTAATGCCCAAGTAATGGATGATGATGGTACGATTTACAGTGACGAATCGCAGTGGGAGTATGATCCGTCAACTAACGCTTAACGTCTGCTGTTGGCTCGCAGAGGCCAGGCTGGCTGGTCTTCAGGTCTGCTTTGAGCGATAAGCAGATATTCCCTTATGGAGACCTCAGTGTAATCAACCTTGTCAGTTCACGGATTCACCTGTTCTGTAAACAAACCTGGATTGATGAATTGAATTAACAGAAGCTTTTAGTCTGGCTAATCACATATTGTTTTTTGTCGACAAAACTTAGGGCTGATTTGCACCTCAACCATAAGGACAAAGTATGTCAAATAAAAAACGTGTAGCCATAACCGGTGCTTCAGGGAAAATTGGCAGGGTTACAGTAGAGTGGCTTGAGAAAGCGGGTTATAAACTGTTTCTCATCGATAAAAAAGACCCCGTCACCGATGCTCATCCAGCTATGATCGCGGATTTAGAGGATTTTGGTGCAACGCTTGATGCACTTTCCTCCGTGGGGGAGGACGTTTATTCACGACCCGAAGCGGCAGCCTTTGATGCCGTGGTTCATCTTGCCAGTATTCCTCATCCCCGAATGATCCCTGATTCTGACGAGTTCAGAAATAATATGCTGGCCACCTTCAACGTGTTTGAGGCATCCAGGCGGCTGGGAATAAAAAATATTATCTGGTCGTCGAGCGAAGTTCCTACCGGCGTGCCTTACGACAAGTGGGATGCCCCCTATGTTCCGGTGGATGAGCACTACCCTACCCGCGGATTAAGCATTTACGCGCTAACTAAAGTGCTGGGTGAAGAGATGGCCCGTCAGTTCTGCCTTAATAACGCTGACATACGCATTACCTGTCTGCGACTTTCTAACGTTATGGCACCGGAAGAATACGCGCAGTTTGAAAGCTGGCAGGACGAACCTGCCGTCAGGCAATGGAACATGTGGACCTACGTGGACGTTCGGGACGTTGCTCAGGCGATTGAAAAAGCTGTTGAATATGATGTCAGGGGCAAAGATGAGTTCTTTATTACCAGCGATGTCACCTGTATGCGGACACCTACACAGGAACTTCTTGACCGTTACTATCCTGACGTTGAACAGCGTAAAAAATTAGCAGGTAATGAATCCGTGCTGAGCAGCGAAAAGGCAATGCGCGTCCTGGGATACCGTCCTGCGCATCGCTGGACCGATAGCGTGTGATGCTAATTGCCCCCTCATTTTGCCACCGGCCTGTACAGGGCCGGTTACCCCTTTAACCGGAGAATCATATGAGTGAGAAAAAGCTGGCTCTGATAACTGGTGCGAGCAACGGTATCGGCCTTGCACTTGCTGAAGAATTTGCAGCTAACGGATACGATCTTGTCATCGTCGCCAGGGATGAAAAAAAACTTTCAGCCGCGGGTGAAAACCTGCAAAAATGTTTTTCAGTTAACGTACACGCGTTCAGTGCTGACCTGAGTGAGTATGACCAGATAACAGATCTCCAGGTCAGAATGGATGAGGCCGGTTTAGCCCCTAATGCACTGGTCATCAACGCCGGTCAGGGGCTCGGCGGCGCGTTTATCGACGGTACCGATCTTGAAAAAGAGCTTAGATTAATCCGGCTCAACGTTGATGCTGTGGTACATCTTTCTAAAATATTTATCCCGCGGCTCGTAGAGAAGGGTAACGGGCACGTTCTTATCACTTCGTCGCTTTCCGGCTCGGCGCCCATACCTTTCGAAGCGGTTTACGGGGCGTCAAAGGCTTTCGTCAACTCCTTTTTTTACGCCATACGTAACGAGCTGATGGGGAGCGGTTTATCAATGACGCTTCTGATGCCTGGGGCAACGGAGACCAATTTTTTCAAAAATGCAGGACAGGCCAGCACGACCGTAGGTTCGATGAAAAAGGACGATCCGAAAGAAGTGGCAAAACGTGCCTGGTATGCCCTGATGACAGGACACGAATTTGTCTATGGCAGTGAGTATGCCGAGTATGAGGGCGAGGTGATGAACAAAATGATGAGTGAGTCACATAAGGCTCAGCGTCACCGCATCATTTCTGAACCCGATTCTGCCACCAAAAAGTAAACCCGCACGGCGCCGGGCATCAGCCCAGCGCCTCTTTCAACAGCGTAAATACAACACTGAAAGCATGATTGCTGACAGCCGCATTGTAATGCGTTTTGCCCGGAACATCGGCCTTAGGATAGGGAAATGAGTGAACCGCACCGGCATAGTTCGTCAGCTGAAAGTCACATCCGCAGGACGCCATTTCACCGGCAAAAGCTTTTATCTGCTCTGCGGAAACAAACGGATCATCGGCCCCATTTAACACAGCGACCTTGCCCCTGATATCCCCTTTCTCAGCAGGGGTGCGGGTATCAAGCGTCCCGTGAAAGCATGCCGTGACGGCCAGAGGCGCACCGCTGCGTGCCAGTTCGAGTACGCAATGTCCACCATAACAGAATCCTACAGCAGCAAGCTTATCCTCATTCACGCACTGGAGCTGCGCCAGTCGTGCCAGCGCTGCGTTAAGAATCAGGCGTTCGGCTGGCGAGTCCTTTAATGAGTTCATACGGTTAGCTGCATCCTCTGCCGAGTCAGGCAGGCATCCATAAAGATCGGCAACGAGTACAACGTAGCCTTTTTTTGCAATGGTACGCGCGTGTTCAATACTCGACGATGCGACACCCATCATATTAGGGGCGAGAAGAACGCCGGGAAGAGGTGCGTTCCGGGAATCACGAACCAGTACGCCCGTAAAGATCTTTCCCTCGGCGTGGTAATGAATAAATTCTTCTGTAAGCGACATGGCCCTGTTCCCTGTAAATTCATATTTTCGGCAACCTGCCCCAAAGCATCCTACCGATGGCATATTATCTTTTCATCCAGCGTTCAAAAGCCGACTTCCAGTCAGGGTGCCAGCGCGACAGGGCAGGGCGGTTGTCCAGCATATCCTGAGCGGCCCACATAATCCGTTTGGCATCCATCTCGCTGGTCACAGCGTTATCAGGGCAGATGATATAGAAATCACCCCGCACAAATCGTGGGAAGAAATAGTCAATGACCTGTGCCGCCGTCCACGCTTCATCAGGCTTTTTACCGCTGCGCTCGTCCATGCCTGGATCGTTCATGTCGGTCCAGGTATAGCCCGGGACCAGAAGATGAGCGGTGAGTCTGGTCCCGGTTTCCTTCAGAAGCTGATGGGACAGCTGTTCTGTCAGCACCTTCACTGCTGCCTTTGAGGCGTTATAGGCTGCGAATCCTGGCGGGGTGGTAATGCCTTCCTTCGAACCGAGGTTAACAATCGCCCCTTTCTCGTCCATTTTTAACATTTCTGGCAGAAAAATATGTTGTGTAGCGACCATAGACAGCAGATTGACCTCCATCTGCTGTCGCCAGAGATTGGGGGAATCCGAGGCTCCGGCTGCTATCTTCACTCCGGCATTGTTAAACAACAGGTTCACTTTTCCCCAGGTGTTGTAAACGGTGTCTTTGAGCTGCAGCTGGTATTCGTTACGGGTTATGTCGCCAGTGACAAGCAGCGTTTCAGCCTCCAGTTCGCCAGCCAGCTGCTCAAGTGCCTGTCTGTTACGATCGAAAAGGCAAAGCTTCATGCCTTTTCGGGCCAGCTCCCTTGCCGCAGCGGCGCCAATACCCTTTGCCGCACCGGTTATTACGGCAACGTTACCTGTCGCGATGACTTTATCGTTCATGATTTACTCCCGTCAGTAATGCGTATCGATAAGAACATAAGCAGAAGTGCTAACAGGGAAAAAGCAGACCCAACCCACCCCGTAGAGATCCAGCTTCCTCCCGAAGCGATAACGAGCCCTCCCCCGGCTGCGCCGATCGCATTGGAAATATTAAATGCGCTGTGCGTAAGGGACGAGGCCAGAGTCTGTGCCTCACCAGCAATGTTCATCATATGGGCCTGAAGCGCCGGCACGAGTGAAAATCCGCAACCGAGCATAAACAGCACGATGAGAACCGGGGTCTGCAGCGTTCCCGAAAGGGAAAACAGACCAAGAAAGACGATGTTCCAGGCGATGATGCCAAATATGGATGGGATCAGCGCAATGTCCGCCAGTCTGCCACCAATAATGTTGCCGACAACCATACCCGCCCCCCAGAGAACCAAGATCCATGGCACGGCTGAGGTTGAAAATCCGGCAGACTCCGTCAGCGCCGGAGTGATAAAACTGTATACGGCAAACATTCCGGCAAAGCTGACTGAAGCGACGGCAAACGTCATCAGGATCCGTGGGCTCTTTAGCGCGCCAAGTTCCTTGAGCGGTGAAGCGGACCTGTCGGCCGGCACGGACGGAACAAAAAGCATAACCATTATGGACGTCAGCACCAGGCCCGTTGCCACCATCCAGAAAGAGATTCTCCAGCCCAGCGTCTGGCCCGCCCATGTGACAAGCGGAACGCCGGCAACGTTCGCTACGGCCAGTCCCAGCATAACGTAACCGATATACCGGGCTTTGTGCTGTGGCGAAACCATTGAAGCCGCCACGAGCGCGGAAACGCCGTACCATGCGCCATGAGGCATACCGGAAATAAAGCGGGCTACCAGCATGGATTTAAAGCCCATGGCCAGGGCGCTCAGGGCATAACCTGCAAGTGCAATAATTAACAATATCAGCAGTAGGTTTTTACGGGCCAGGCGCGCTCCAAGCACCGCAATCGCCGGGGCACCGACCACCACGCCTGTAGCATATGCGCTGATATAGCCACCCGCGGCAGGGATTGAAACGCCGGTTCCCCGCGCAAGATCCGGCAGGAGGCTCATGGGGGCAAACTCGCCCGTTCCGATGCACAGTCCGCCCGCGCCCAGCGCAAGCATGGCGGGGAAAAGACCCACAGGCGGATGAATACGATCACCCTGTCGTGAAAGCGTTTGTTCTGACATTGACTATGACTCCTGATCTCTTTCACTGCCGTATGCAAAAAAGAAGAACCGCTACCTGTCGGGTAACGGCTCTCAGCTATGTGCAGCTTATGGGTCACAACGTTCTGAAAAGAACGGCAACAGGCAATGGTATATTGAACTGAATTAAACTATAAGCCCTTCCTTTCGGTTATTGATGAATCAGATAGTCAGTAACGGTGAATATTATTCAACAATTCTGCTGCTTGTTTCGCCATGAAGGGTGATAAGCGTTATTTCGGCGGGTTTCCCTAGCCGGAAGGGAAAGCCGTTCCAGATACCGGAACCGTTGCTGACGTAAAGCTTCAGGGCCCCTACTTCGTACAGCCCGGACACAAAACCGTTATTAGCAGGCGCGACCAGCCTGTCCAGACCAGCGATCATACCGCCGTGAGTATGTCCGGAAAGCTGGAGGCTAACTCCACTTTCTGCGGCCTGGACAGCATTTTCAGGCCTGTGGTCAAGAAGAATGACGGTTTCCCCCGGGCGGGAAGACTTGAGGGCCGTGGGCAGGTCAGGGCCCGGCAGACCATATGTTGGCGCAACGGCATCCGTCACACCCGACAGATACAGCGAGTCGCCGTAACGGCTTACACGGTAACCGGCATTATTAAGAAAATGCAGGCCCAGTTTTTCAAAGGCCAGGATCCAGTTTTCAGCGCCAAAGTAATATTCATGATTGCCCGTGACGGCAAAAACGCCGTCCTCAGCCCGCAACTGGCCAAGCGGTTCAATGTCGGAGAAACGCGCTTCTGGCCAACCATCAATCATATCCCCCGTAACCACAATCATATCCGCATCCAGCTCCCGGGTGCGGGTAACAACATCCTGTATCCAGCTTCGCGGCAGCAGTCTGCTGGCGTGCAAATCCGTAAGCTGAACTATCCGGTAGCCTTCAAAACGGGGGGGCAAGCTCCTGAGCGTGATCTCTATCTTTTTCACTTCAGGAACCCCGGTACCATTTTTCAGGGCCTGCGTTGTCAGCATGGCCGCCAGAACAGGCAGGATAAACCAGCAAGCTGCATGCCATTTCATCCGGCGTCCTGATACCAGTCGATGCAGTATCCAGAATAGGTCACGCAGTACCAACAGGACAGCCATAAAAACGGTCATACCGAAAAGCCCGGTGGTAAGCAGCAGCAGCAATTTTGGTATCTCGGGAGAAAACATATTCCCCGTAAATAACTTCGTGATCAGGTGAAACTCGGAAGCCAGAATCATTGCGCCTGCGACGGCAATTTTTACCGTAAGCGGGGCGGGAAGCGGCCTGATAAACCTAAACAGCACGTAAAGCGCAGGAATGAGGGTCCAGATATGAAACACTCGGAAATCTCCCGGGAATGAAAAACTTTAAGTTTGCCGTGGCGTCGGGTTGCAACGTTTTGTTGAATGAATCTAAACTTACCATCCTTCAGGAACGATTCCATTCAATGTCATTTGACATTGCATTGAATTTTAATCAACGGTTTAACGCCATGTCCTCCAGACTGTCTACCACGCTAACCCGAAGCGATCTTGCTGAGCTCAACGCATTTCTCATCACTGAGAAAAGGCGCAGTTTCACCAAGGCCGCCATAGAACTGGGAATCACCACCTCTGCACTGAGCCATACCATACGCAACCTCGAGACGCGCCTCGGTGTCAGGTTGTTGAACAGAACAAGCCGCACGGTCTCTCCGACCGAAGCGGGCGAAAGCCTGGCACTGCGCCTTGAAACAGGATTTAAAGAAATTGGCGACGCGCTTGAGGAAATTAATCGCATGCGCGATCGGCCCGTGGGAAAGCTCAGGCTTAATGTGCTGAGTGATGGTGCTCGCCTCATTATGGCGCGACATCTTCCACGCTTTATCAGCAAATATCCTGAAGTGGAGCTCGAAATCAGCGTTGATGACAGGATGGTAGATATCGTCAAGGAAGGATTTGATGCCGGGATCCGCTTTGGCGGAACCGTTCCTGAAGATCTCGTTGCAGTCCGACTGGGTGGAGAACTCAGATGGGTAGCGGTGGCATCGCCACGCTATCTTTATCAACATACTCCGCCTGCCGTGCCTGAGGATCTGCGCCTGCATAACTGTATTCAACTGCGCACCGGGCAAGGCGTCATCTACAAATGGGAATTCCGTAAAGGAGAAGACTATCGCGTGGTTGACGTCAGGGGGCAGCTCTGTGTGAGCGAAACGGCGCTGGCAATTGAAATGGCATTAGCTGGCGTGGGTATTGCTTACTGCCTCGAAGACCGGGTGCGTGATGACATTCGTGAAGGCAGACTAAGGGTTGTTCTTCCGGAATGGGCTCCTCTGGAAGAGCCGATGTATCTGTACTATCCAGGTCACAGACAAGTTCCCCAAGGATTAAAGGAACTTATCGAAATTCTGAGAGAAGAAATAGAACTAACACGTGCAGTTTCAGCCTGAATCAGGCTCAGGGGTTTGCAAATCACCTGAGCCTGAGTTTCATAACCTGTTATGGATGTTTTTGAAGCAATTTCTTAAGGTTATGACGTGAGGTCGTAATGATAGTCCAGGGATCTTTTGGCGCGTCATGCTCAACAATATACCACTCAACACCACTGTTTCTCCCCGCACTAATGATTGAGCGCCATTCCAGCAAACCTTCACCTGCCGGAGTGAAATTCATTTCGTCATCACGAATCCCGATAGCAGCGTTATCTTTTGCATGAATCGCATAGATGCGTCCTGAATATCTTGCAATTATTGACGCAGGATCCTGTCCTCCACGCGCAGCCCATGCCACATCGAGTTCAAGACTAAGATTATTTTTGTGGGTGTGTGTCATAATCAAATCCAGAGCTGTCATATCATCATACTTCTTCATCTCAAAGTTATGATTATGGTAAGACAACGTCATCCCTTCATTTCTTAACGTCTCCCCCATACGATCAAGCCTCCTGGAGTAATCTATCCATCCCAGTTTTGTCGTAGGTCGTTCATTAACCTCAATCCATGGGACAACGAGGTGAGAGTTTCCTATGCCTTTGTTAAACGCAACAATTTTTTCGCGCTCGCTCTCTAGAGCAGATAGCTGTACATGCGATGCAATAACGTTAAGCTGATATTTTTTCAACGTTTCCTGCATTGTCGGTAAATCCACGTGATGATCACCGACAAGTTCTACATGTGAAAATCCCGCTTTTTTAGCCATGGCAAACTGTGCATCAGTCTCACCAACATTTCTAAGCGTGTACATCTGAATAGCAATATCATCCTGCGCTTCGGTGCGGGCATACCCCACTATGCTTGCCATCATAAGGACTCCACAAAAAATCGAGTTTTTAATCATTATTGCTCTCATTAAAAAGTAATCGATTACAAAATATAATTCGACAGTTTTTTAATACAACAAACATCCATAAAAATGTGAACTAAATCACTGAATATGATTCTCCATATGAAGCAAAAAAAGATTTTATTTAACATTTTTGTTGGAATTTCAGCAGCATTAATCCGACTTATTTATTGATTTCGTTGAATATGCGGTCGGTATAGGTTTGGCATTTTAAAACTGGCTGAAATTTCTGCAGTAGTAAGATCAAACTATCTGGCATCCCAAAGGTACTGACTAAAGTCGGTTTCCGGTTAGGGCGAAATATCAATGATGTGAAAATGAGCCCCAAGCATGCCTTTTACTATGATCCTGGATGAGTGGAAAAATACTATAAGTTGGGGTACTACCAGGCTCATTAACCATTAGTTCATGCGTAACGTCCGCTTCTGGCACAAAGCGGACCTCCCCCCTACACCGCCGACTTCGGCCTTAAATTCTCATCAAACATCAGTCGCTTCCGGTCAGACTCAACCTCGCGCAGCGGCTCGACCTGGTGCATCGTCAGCTTGCAGCGCTCTACCAGCACCTGATACTCCCGCGTGCCCTGCTGCTTCCAGGCCAGTTCCTGCTCGCTCAGCTCGCGGATCGCTTTGGCTGGACTGCCGATAATCAAATTGTTAGCGGGCATCTCCGCTTTCGCCTTCACGAACGCCGCCGCGCCGACGATGCTGTTTTCACCGATGACCGCCCCATCCATTACCACCGCGTTCATGCCCACCAGCGCGTTACGGCGGATAATGCAGCCGTGCAGAATGGCACTGTGGCCGATATGCCCGTCCTCCTCCACCACCGTGTCCTGCTCCGGGAAGCCGTGCATGACGCAGTTATCCTGAATGTTGGCACCATCTTTCACAACAATGCGGCCAAAATCACCGCGCAGGCTGGCGTTAGGGCCGACATAAACGCCTTTACCCAGAATCACGTCCCCAATCAGCACCGCCGTTGGGTGGACGTAGCTCTCGTCAGGCACCACCGGCGTCAGACCGTCAATTTGATAAACAGGCATCTTCACTCCTTATGCGCTTGAAAGACCACCAAAGCGTTGATAGTAGAGCGTGCCGGGCACGGGCAGTTCGCCGACGGAGGTTTCCCCCTTCTCGCTGACAAACGCCAGCGCCCCCGGTGCGACACGCTGATAGATATTGATGCAGAGCTGTCGGGCGCTTTGTCCCGCCCAGTGCGCAGGCAGTAACTCCTCCGGCAGCAGCGGGTCTTTCAGCACCACACGACGATAAAAGTGAATCAGCAGCAGCTGGATCTGGAAGCACCGTTCCGGCGTAAGCTCCTCCGGTGCGGCCTCTTTTAACAGCGGCAGAAGCGGCCGGAACGAAGTAATAAACGACTCATACATCGCGTTTTGCTCGGTTAACTGCCAGCACTCTTCTACCCGTGAACGCAGCGCCGCGCGGGAGAGCGCCAGCGGCGAGTGGGCTTCAAAGAAAATGACGTTCTCCGCCACGCCAGCATCGTGAAGCAGAGATTGTACATCCGCCAGATGCTGCGACGGCGAGGCCATCAGGCTCGGCGCCAGCGTGCCAAACCCCTGCCAAATCAGCTGCTTTTTGACGTCGGCAAGGGTGGTTTTGTCCAGCCCTTCGGAGAGCAGCAACAGCCATTTTCCGTCCCAGGCGGGCAGTTCGGCGCGGTAAATCTTATTCTCCGCGCGACGGGTCAGGCGCAGCCCTTTATCGCTCAGGCGGTAAAAGCTGCGACGCCCGATGCGCGAGACGTCCAGCCAGCCCTCTTTGTTGAGGCGAAACAGCGCGGTGCGCACGAAGCGCTCGCCAAACCCCATGCCTTCCAGTAAGGCGGCGAGGCTGCCAAGCCAAATCTCGCCGCCGCGATGTGAAAGCGCGTCACCGTATAATGAGGAGATAAGCGACGTTCCGCTAACGGGAACCGAGCTAACCGCGTGCTGGATAAAGGCATCGAGTTTATTCATGTGATTCATTCTGTTGTTATTTTTGGTCTGGATGAATCATAGCATATTCCCCGCACCCTAACCCTCTCCCAAGGGGAGAGGGCTGACTTGTGGGAAACTCAACCGTTGGCCGCGACTTTACGCAGATCAAACACCCGACAGGCTTTGCCCTCTGAACGCGGGATGCTGCCGCAGTTGACTATCATCACATCGGTGGAAATCCCCACCATCGATTTAATACGATGACGCAGCTGGTGGCACACCTGGCAACGCTGCTCGTGGGTCAGCGTTAAGCTGCTCTCTTTCAGCTCCACCTTCACGGAAAGTGAATCAAGATGTCCGCGACGGTTCACCTCCAGCTGGTAGTGGGGTGAGAGATGTTCAAACTTCACAATCTCCTCTTCCAGCTGTGACGGGAAGACGTTGACGCCGCGGATGATCAGCATATCGTCGCTGCGACCGCTGATCCGGTCCATGCGGCGCATGGTACGGGCGGTGCCGGGCAGCAGACGCGTCAGGTCGCGGGTGCGGTAGCGGATCACCGGCAGCGCCTCTTTAGTGAGCGTGGTGAACAGCAGTTCGCCCTGCTCGCCGTCGTTCAGCGGCGTGCCGTCGTTCGGGTTGACGATCTCCGGATAGAAATGATCTTCCCAGATGGTCGGACCGTCGGCGGTTTCAATACACTCCATCGCCACGCCCGGCCCCATCACTTCGGAGAGGCCATAAATGTCCAGCGCCGTAATCCCCAGGCGTTTTTCGATTTCACGGCGCATGGCCTGTGTCCACGGCTCGGCGCCGAATACCCCCACGCGCAGGGAACAGGTGCTGGCATCGCCGCCCATCTGACGTTCCAGCTCCTCAATCAGGTTGAGGCAATAGGATGGCGTCACCATGATCATGTCCGGCTGGAAATCACGGATCAGCTGCGCCTGTTTCTCCGTCTGGCCGCCGGACATCGGGATCACCGTCGCCCCTAAGCGCTCGGCACCGTAATGTGCGCCCAGCCCGCCGGTAAACAGACCATAGCCATACGCCACGTGTATTTTGTCCTTCGCGCTACCGCCCGCGGCACGCAGGGAGCGGGCCACCAGGTTGGCCCAGTTGTCAATGTCGCCCTGCGTGTAGCCGACAACGGTCGGTTTGCCGGTGGTACCGGACGATGCGTGAATGCGCACCACCTGCTCCATCGGCACGGCAAACGTATCAAACGGATAGTTATCCCGCAGGTCCTGCTTGGTGGTGCACGGGAATTTGCGGATATCCGCCAGCTCGTTGAAATCGTCAGGGTGAACGCCCGCGGCGTCAAACTTGCGTTTGTACATCGGCACGTTGTTGTAGGCGTGATGCAGCGTCCATTTCAGACGCTCAGTCTGCAGCGCCTGTAACTCGTCAAGGGAGGCTGTTTCAATCGGATCAAGCTTTGTTGTATTTGTCATTGTAGGGTGCTCACAGTGAAATTTGATCAAACACGCTCAAGGATCATGGCAATGCCCTGACCCACACCGATGCACATCGTACAGAGCGCGTAGCGCCCGTTGCGTCGATGCAATTCATTACTCGCGGCCAGCGCCAGTCTGGCCCCGCTCATTCCCAGCGGATGGCCCAGCGCAATCGCGCCGCCGTTCGGGTTAACGTGCGCGGCATCATCCGGCAACCCCAGCTGACGCAGCACACCCAGCGCCTGCGCGGCGAAGGCTTCGTTGAGTTCGATGACGTCCATATCGTTGATGCTGAGACCGGCACGCTCCAGCACCCGGCGGGTGGCAGGCACCGGTCCGAGCCCCATTAAACGTGGCTCCACGCCTGCCCTTGCCATCGCCACGATCCGCGTGCGGGGGATTAATCCCTGCGCCAGCGCCATTTTCTCGCTGGCGATGATTAACGCCGCCGCGCCGTCGTTGACGCCGGACGCATTCCCCGCCGTCACAACCCCGTTCTTACGGAACGGCGTTTTCAGCCCGGAAAGCTGTTCGAGCGTGGTCTCTGCGCGCGGATGTTCATCCACGCTGAATTCGGTGACCGTCCCTTTTTTACCCGGTACCCGTACCGGCACGATTTCCTGCGCCAGAATGCCGTTCTGTTGCGCCAGAGCGGTTCGTTGCTGGCTGCGCAGCGCGAACGCGTCCTGATCGGCACGGCTGATATTTAACAATTCAGCTACATTCTCTGCCGTTTCCGGCATACTGTCAGTTCCGAATTGCTGATGCATGAGCGGATTCACAAATCGCCAGCCGATGGTGGTATCAAAGATCTCCGCCTGGCGCTGAAACGCGGCGGTGGCTTTCCCCATCACAAACGGTGCGCGCGACATGGACTCGACGCCGCCCGCCATCAGCAGGTCGCCATCACCTGCTTTAATAGCGCGAGCAGCGAAGCCTATTGCGTCCAGACCCGAGCCGCACAGGCGGTTAACGGTGGTTCCGGATACCGTCTGCGGCAGACCGGCAAGCAGCGCCGACATTCGCGCCACGTTGCGGTTATCTTCCCCCGCCTGGTTGGCGCACCCGAAAATCACATCATCAATCCGTTCCAGGTCGAGCTGCGGGTAGCGGTCCAGCAGCGCACGCAGCGGTACGGCACCGAGATCGTCCGTTCGCACGGCAGAAAGCGCGCCGCCGTAGCGCCCCACTGGCGTTCGAACGCCATCACAAATAAATGCGTCACGCCGCCGATGCGGTGTGATTTTCCGCGGAACAGGGCGACGGTTTTCTGTTGCTGGTTCTGAATTTCAATGTCGTACACGCCGGTCAGTTTGCCCTGATGCATCACCCGCGCGGTGGCGGTGAGCTTATCTCCGGCAAAGCCCGGACGCAGAAAATCGATCGAGCAGCCGGAGGCCACCGCCGCCAGCCCCTGGCTGTTGCAGGCGTAGGCAAAGGCGGTGTCTGCCAGCGAAAAAAGTTGGCCGCCGTGACAGGTTTTGTGGCCGTTGAGCATCTGCGGGGTGATGGTCATCGTCACCACCGCGTAGCCCTCGTCCATATCGACAATGTCCATCCCCATCGCCTGCGCGCAGGCGTCCTTTTCGTACATCGTGCGGGCGTTATGCCAGGCGTTATGACTCATAGCTACTCTCCAGAAGCGCCCGCTGGCGCAGCAGTGAACAGGGGCGATAACGTTCTTCGCCGTAATGTCGTTGCAGGTTCTCCAGCAGGGTCAGCAGGCGCTGCCAGCCCAGACGCTCGCCCCACGCGATCGGGCCGCTCGGGTAGTTCACGCCCAGACGCATGGCGGTATCGATGTCCTTCTCGCTGGCGACCCCCTTTTGCAGGGCATCCAGCGCTTCGTTAGCAATCATTGCCAGCGTGCGCCAGACCAGCAGACCGGGATAATCGGCAATTTGCACCACCCGGAGACCCTGCTGTTGCAGGTAGCGGATGGCTTTTTGCGTCGCGGTGTGCGGGTTGCTGGCGGCAGCGCCTGGGTGGCGCGCGACCGCCACAACCACCGCCACGTCACGCTCAATACGGTCCACCACCACTACCGGGCCGTTGAGGCGCAGCGCCAGTGCCTGAGCGGTTTCCCCCTGCGTTTCAACCAGATACACATCATCAATTTCTGTGACACCGTCACGTCTTTTTTCCACGCGCATCGGGCTGTAGCTGTCATTTACGGTCTCAACCCACTGCACGACGGGTTTCTCCCCCTGCCACTCGTAAACCCCTTTTCCGCTCTTTTTACCCAGCCTTCCGGCCAGCACCAGCTCCTGCTGCACCAGCGAAGGCAGGAAACGACGCTCCTGCCAGAAGGCGTTAAACACCGAGCAGGTCACCGCAAAGTTCACGTCCTGACCAATCAGGTCGGTCAGCTCCAGCGGCCCCATCGGAAAACCGCCGCCCTCGCGAAGCGCAGCGTCAATCACCTCCGGCGGGGCGACCTGCTCTTCAAGCGCACGCCAGGCTTCGGAATAAAACGGGCGCGCGACGCGGTTGACGATGAACCCAGGCGTTGACTGGCAGCGAACGGGTTGTTTACCCCAGTTCAGCGCCAGTTCACACAGCGCGTCTGCCACTTCCGCAGAGGTCGCCAGCCCGCTGACCACCTCCACCAGCTTCATCACCGGCGCGGGGTTAAAGAAGTGCAGCCCCGCCACGCGCTCCGGATGATTCACGTCTGCCGCAATCGCCGTGACGGAAATGGACGATGTGTTGCTGGTCAGCAGCGTCTGGGGCGGACAGATCTCCGCCAGCTGCGCAAACAACGCCTTTTTCACCTCCAGCCGTTCGGAGGCCGCTTCAATCACCAGTTCGGCCCCAGAAAGCGCGGTGATATCCGTCACCGGAAGCAGTCGGGCCAGGATCTGGGCGCTGGCATCGGCGGAGAGCTTTCCGCGCGTTACCCGGGAGGCCAGACGCTGGCGAATCCCGTCGATGGCGCGTGAAATCGCATCGCCGGCGATGTCGTAAAGCAGAACCTGATGGCCGTGGCTGGCGGCAACTTCGGCAATGCCCGCGCCCATCGTGCCGCTGCCAATCACGGCGACCGTGCGTATGTTCAGCATCTTATTTCCCCGTAAAGTTCGGCGCGCGTTTCGCCAGGAAAGCGCTGACGCCCTCGCGGTAGTCGTCGCTGCGACCGGCCAGACGTTGATAGTCGCGCTCCAGGTCAAGCTGGGCATCCAGGGTGTTGGTTTCAGCGGCGTTAATGGCCTGCTTGATCAGCCCCAGCCCAAAGGTTGGCTGAGACGCAAAGTGCAGCGCCATCTGCTGCGCGGTAGTGGAAAGCTGGTCGTCATCCACCACCTGCCAGATCATTCCCCACGCCTGCGCCTGTTCGGCGCTGAGTTTATCGCCGAGCAGCGCCAGTCCCATGGCGCGGGCACGTCCGGCCACGCGTGGCAGCAGCCAGGTGCCGCCGCAGTCCGGCACTAAGCCGAGCTTGCTGAAGGCCATCACAAAGTTGGCGGAACGGGCGGCAATCACCATGTCGCAGCCGAGCGCCAGCGTGGCGCCCGCGCCGGCCGCTACGCCGTTGACTGCACAAATGACTGGCTTCGGCAGTTTTGCCAGGCGGCGTACCAGGGGGTTATAGAAGGTTTCAACCGACATCCCCAGGTCCGGTGCCGGGCCGTTGGGGTCGACGTTGCGGTCGTTCAAATCCTGCCCGGCGCAAAAACCGCGCCCTGCGCCGGTGATCAGCAGGCAGCGGATGGTGTCATCGCGCTCGGCCTGTTTCAGGCATTCGGCAAGCTGCTGATGCATCACGTCATTAAAGCTGTTCAGACGCTCCGGACGGTTCAGCGTAATGGTCATTACGCCCTGTTCTACTTGACTGAGAATACATTCCACAATTAGCGTCCTTTAAAGTCGGGGGTGCGTTTTTGCAAGAAAGCGTCGATACCTTCCCGGCGGTCTTCGGTGGCAGAGAGCAGCGTAAAAAGCTGGCGCTCCTGCATCAGGCCAGCCTGCAGTGGCACCTCCTGAGACTGGCGAAGCGCCTGTTTCGCCGCCTGCAGCGCCAGCGGGGAATGGCGCGCCATCACTGCCGCCTGCTTCAGGGCATACTCCAGCGTCAGGGATGCCGGGAAGACATCGCTGACCAGCCCGGCGCTCATCGCCTGCTGCGCAGTAATGCTCTCTCCGGTCAGCACCATTTTGCTGGCAAGGGATTTACCGACGCTGCGGATCAGTCGCTGGGTACCGCCCGCCCCCGGCATAATGCCTAGGGTGATTTCCGGCAGGCCAAATCGTGCGTTATCCCCGGCAATCACCACGTCGCACAGCAGCGCAAGTTCACATCCGGCGCCCAGCGCGAAACCGTTGACGGCGGCGATCAGCGGTTTGTTAAACGCGTTAATGCGCGCCCACAGTTGCGGGCGGATATCGTTCAGGGTGGCTGGCAGGTCTTTCTCTGCCATTTCGTTGAGATCGGCCCCGGCGGCAAAGCAGCGTTCGTTGCCGTAGATCACACAGGCCGAGATGTCGGCATCAACCGCAGCGCTTTCCAGCGCGTCGGCTAATTGCGTCAACAGGGCGTTATTCAGGGCATTACGCGCCGCCGGACGGTTCAGCGTCAGCTGCAGCACGCGGCCATGACGGGTAACAGTCAGTTCGCTCATGCCATCCCCTTTGCGTCAAAGTCGACGATCACGTCGGCGGTGAGCGGCAGTGACTGACAGCTCAGCACATACCCGGCGGCCAGCTCGTCCGGCTCCAGACTGTAGTTGGTCGCCATGTCCACCTTCCCGCGCAGCACTTTGCATTTACAGGTCGCGCACACGCCGCCTTTGCAGGCATAAGGCAGGTCCGCCCCCTGACGCAGGGCAGCATCGAGGATGCTTTCGTCGTCTGCCGTCAGGGTAATTTCGCGGTCGCGCCCGTCCTGTCGCACGGTCACTTTCTGCCCTTCCGCCTGCACGTTTACCGTGCGTTTCACGGCGGTCCCCGGCGTATTAAAGCGTTCAAGATGAATGGATTTTTCCGGCATCCCAAGCGCCTTCAGCGCGGCTTCGGCCTCGTCCATCATCGACGACGGGCCGCAGATAAACGCGTCGTCGTACTGACGGAAGTTGATCAGGGTTTTCGCCAGCGCCTGCAGCTTTTCCCCGTCGATGCGGCCATACAGCAGATCGCTGTCCAGCCGCTCCTGGCTGAAGATGGAGACCAGCTGCAGCCGCTGCGGATATTTATCTTTCAGGTCCGCCAGCGCCTGGCGGAACATCATGCTCTGACTGCTGCGGTTGCCGTAAATCAGAGTGAAATGGCTGTTCGGTTCGGTGGCCAGCGTGGCGGAGAGGATAGCCAGCATCGGGGTGATGCCGGAGCCTGCGGCTATCGCCAGGTAGTGGCCTTCACGTTCGGCCTGCGGCTGATAGCCAAATTGCCCCTGCGGAACCATCACCTCCAGCGCCATGCCTGCTTTGATCTCATCCCGGGCATAGCGGGAAAAACGCCCGCCTTCGATGGCTTTGACCGCCACGCTGATCTCACCCGGCGCGGTACTCCGGCAGATGGAGTAACAGCGGCGCAGCTCGTCCCCGCCCAGCTTCGTTTTCAGCGTCAGGTGCTGTCCGGGGCGAAAGCGGTAGGCTTCCTGCAGCGCCTGCGGCACCGCAAACGTTATGGTCACCGCGTCGCGGGTTTCGGGTTCCACTTTTGCCACTGTTAATGAATGAAACGTTGTCATGGCAGCCTCAAATGCATTTGAAATAGTCGAAGGGTTCGCGGCAGGTGTTGCAGCGGTAAAGCGCTTTGCAGGCCGTCGAACCAAATTCACTGATTAGCGCGGTGTCGGTGCTGGCGCAGCGCGGGCAGCTCACCTCCAAAGGTGCGTGCGCGTGGCAGCTATGCCCCACGGGCGGGCTGATGCCGTAAGCCCGCAGGCGTTCGCGCGCGTCGGCGGTCATCCAGTCGGTGGTCCAGGCAGGGTCAAGCTGGAGCACAATGTGCACCGGGGTAAAGCCATGCGCGGTCATCACGTCGCGGATCGCCCCCAGCAGGTGTTCCGTTGCCGGGCAGCCCGAATAGGTTGGCGTGAAGCCAATCACCCAGCCTTCCCCCTGTGCCTTCACGCTGCGCACCATGCCTAAGTCGGTGATGGTTAATACCGGCACTTCCGGGTCCGGGATCTGGCTTAACAGCGACCAGATCTGCGGGATTTGCGCCGGAGCGATGTCGACGAGACGTTGCATAACCTTCTCCTTTACCACTGCTGGCCGGGATACGCGCGCTGGAGATACTGCATTTCTGCCAGCATCGGCCCCAGATGTTCGGTATGCAGTCCCTTCTTACCCCCGCTGCGGTACGCCACCTCGTCGGGTATGCTCAGGCTGGCTTCTTTAAGACCGGCATACACTTCGCTTTCCCACGGCTGGCGCAGGGTGCGTGGGTCCACCGCCACGCCGGAATCTATCAGCGCCAGCTCAACGTCATCGGCGTCAAACAGCTCTGCCGTAAAGCGCCACAGGTTATCGATGGCCTGCTGCATTTTTTGTGCGGACGTTTCGGTCCCGTCGCCCAGGCGTACCAGCCAGCCGCGGCTAAAGCGCAGGTGGTAGCGCGCCTCTTTGATCGCTTTGGCGGCGATGGCGGCAAGCTGGCCGTCAGTGCTGCGGGTCAGGCGCTCATACAGCGCCACGTTCCAGGCATCCATCAGGTACTGACGGGCAATCGTGTCGGCGAAATTGCCGTTGGGTTGCTCCACCAGCAGGACATTGCGGAACTGGCGCTCGTCGCGCCCAAACGCCAGGGTATCTTCGTCGCCCTCACCTTCACATTCAGCGGCGTAGGCCAGGAAATTGCGCGCCTGGCCCAGCAGATCAAGACCGATATTGGCCAGCGCGAGATCGATCTCCAGCTCCGGCGCGTGGCCGCACCAGGCACCCAGACGCTGGGAGAGCACCAGACCGTTATCGCCCAGACGCAGGGCATAGGCTGTGACTGTTTTCATCCTTCGCCTCACATGTGCTCGATGCCATCGGGGATGGTGTAGAACGTCGGATGGCGGTAAACCTTGCTTTCCGCCGGATCGAAAAATTCGCCGCTCTCTTCCGGCTGGGAGGCAATAATCTCGCTCGCCTTCACCACCCAGATAGAACATCCTTCACTGCGACGGGTGTAAGCATCGCGCGCATTTTCCAGCGCCATGCGATCGTCGGCGGCATGCAGGCTGCCCACGTGACGGTGGGACAACCCTTGTTTGCTGCGTACGAACACTTCGTACAGCGGCCAGTAGACATTGCTCATGATTATTTCCTCTTATGCGGCCTGACGGGCGCGTTGTTTTTCTGCGTGGGCCAGGGCGGCTTCCCGCACCCACGCCCCGTCTTCCCAGGCTTTACGTTTCGCGGCCAGCCGTTCGTGGTTGCAAATGCCGCGCCCGTTAATCACCTCTTCAAATTCCTGCCAGTCGATTTCGCCGAAGCGGTAGTGACCGCTCTCTTCATCAAAACGCAGGTCGGGATCCGGCACCGTCATGCCCAGCATCGCCACCTGCGGCACCGTGTTGTCGACAAAACGCTGACGCAGCTCGTCGTTTCCGAAGCGTTTGATTTTCCAGGCCAGGCTGCGGGCGCTGTTTGGCGAGTTATCGTCGTTCGGCCCGAACATCATCAGCGCAGGCCACCAGAAGCGATTGATGGCGTCCTGCAGCATCTGGCGCTGCGCCTCACTTCCCTGGGCCAGTGCCATGCAGGCTTCAAAGCCCTGACGCTGGTGGAAGCTCTCTTCTTTGCAGATTTTCACCATCGCCCGGGCATACGGACCGTAAGAGGTGCGGCACAGCGCCACCTGATTGACGATGGCAGCCCCGTCCACCAGCCAGCCGATGACACCGATGTCGGCCCAGCTCAGGGTGGGATAGTTAAAAATGGAGGAGTACTTCATCTTGCCGTCGAGCATCTTCTGGTAGATGTCTTCCCGTGCGCAGCCCAGCGTTTCTGCCGCGCTGTAGAGGTAAAGTCCGTGTCCGGCTTCATCCTGTACTTTCGCCAGCAGAATCGCTTTTCGGCGCAGCGTGGGTGCGCGGGTGATCCAGTTACCTTCCGGCAGCATGCCGACGATTTCGGAATGCGCATGCTGACCAATCTGGCGGATCAACGTTTTACGGTAGGCGTCAGGCATCCAGTCCTGAGGCTCAATCGCCGTCTCCTGCGCTATGCGCTGCTCAAACCGTTGTTCTTGCGTCACGTCATCACCTTTATGATTCGTTAGTTTGCAAATTAAAGCGAAATGATGAATCACTTTGTTTTTTAAAAGTTACACAAAGGTTAAATATAACCCCAAGAATTGTTTCCTTGTTTTGTGATGGTGCTCGCAAGGCTTTTGCTTTCGCCCTTGCAGAAAGCGCTATGACGGGCTGCAATTCATCAAGCCAGATCACAGCATTAACAATTCATTAAAATCTCAGCTTGCTTTTTATGATTCATAATTAAACTATTAATGATGAAATTACGTAACACTTGGAGATAAGCGATGCAGCAGTTAGCCAGCTTCTTGTCCGGTACCTGGCAGTCTGGCCGGGGCCGTGAACGCGCCATTCATCACGCCATCAGCGGCGAAGCATTGTGGGAAGTCACCAGCGAAGGGCTGGATATGGCGGCCGCTCGTCGCTATGCGATTGAGCGCGGTGGCGAAGCGCTTCATAAGATGACCTTTATTGAACGTGCAGCCATGCTGAAAGCGGTAGCGAAACACCTGCTTAGCGAAAAAGAGACGTTCTATGCCCTCTCCGCCCAGACCGGGGCGACGAAAGCGGACAGCTGGGTGGATATTGAAGGCGGGATCGGCACCCTCTTTACTTACGCAAGCCTGGGCAGCCGGGAGCTGCCGGATGACACGCTGTGGCCGGAAGATGAGTTGATCCCGCTGTCAAAAGAAGGCGGTTTTGCCGCTCGCCACGTTCTGACCTCGAAATCCGGCGTAGCGGTACATATCAACGCCTTTAACTTCCCCTGCTGGGGGATGCTGGAAAAGCTGGCGCCGACCTGGCTTGCCGGGATGCCCGCCATCATTAAACCGGCCACCGCCACCGCGCAGGTGACACAGGCGATGGTGAAATCTATCGTGGACAGCGGACTGGTGCCGGACGGCGCCATTAGCCTGATTTGCGGCAGCGCGGGAGACCTGCTTGACCATCTCGACAGCCAGGACGTGGTGACTTTTACCGGCTCCGCCAGTACCGGGCAAAGCCTGCGCGTTCACCCGAATATTGTGGCGAACGCGATACCGTTCACCATGGAGGCCGACTCCCTGAACTGCTGCGTGCTGGGTGAAGACGTCACGGCGGAGCAGCCGGAGTTTGCCCTGTTTATCCGGGAAGTCGTTCGCGAGATGACCGCCAAAGCCGGACAAAAATGTACCGCTATCCGCCGTATCATCGTCCCCCAGAATCAGATTGATGCCGTCAGCCAGGCGCTGATTGCCCGGCTGGAAAAAGTGGTGGTGGGTGATCCGGCGCAGGACGGGGTGAAGATGGGCGCCCTGGTGAATGCCGAACAGCGCGCCGACGTGCAGGAGAAAGTGGACCTGTTGGTTACGGCGGGATGCCAGATCCGTCTGGGTGGCAAAGCGGATTTACAGGCCGCGGGCGCGTTCTTCCCACCGACCCTGTTGTTCTGTCCGCAGCCGGACGAAACCCCTGCGGTGCACTCAACTGAAGCTTTCGGCCCGGTCGCGACGCTGATGCCGTATCGCCATACAGAGCACGCGATGGCGCTTGCCCGCGCGGGCGGCGGCAGCCTCGCAGGAACGCTGGTTACCGCTGATTTAGCCCTTGCCCGCCAGTTCATTGCCGGTGCGGCACGTGCCCACGGTCGTATTCAGATCCTCAACGAGGAATCATCCAAAGAGTCCACCGGCCACGGCTCCCCCGCGGCCCCGGCGGGGGCAGGCGGGGCCCGGCTCAGACAGG
>OASV01000249.1_pt1 | contig 23618 bp, 33 predicted proteins | sample 1494921 | NCBI WGS metagenome assembly OASV01 (sample SAMEA2579918, study PRJEB22360) | human gut metagenome
GGCCGACCGCATCATGGATGATATAAAAAAAGAATGCAACATACCGTATAACTTCGCGATGCACAGCCTGCGTAAAACGTTTGGATACATGTACTATAAAAATGGTGGTAAGCTGCTGACACTGCAAAAAATGTATAACCATAGTGATTCTTCGACGACGCTGTTATACATCATGTGGGATGCAAATGATGTCCAAAAGACACGCCAGTCTATTTATATAGGAGGATAAAGAATGCCAAAAGAAGATGAATGGATATCGGTAAAAGAGATGATGCCGATCTTTGCAGGATATGCAGTATTAGCAACGTTAGAAAACGTATATGGACAGCGGAAAGTAGAAAAGATATTTACAGGATATGGATATGGTAAGCAATGGCATTGCAATAATAAATGTATCGACAGGGAAAATTGGAAAGTAATCGCATGGCAGGAGCTGCCGGAAACGTACAAAGGAGAGTAGAAAAGATGCTGAAAAAGCTTAGATCATGGATAACACAGAAAGGGAACAGGCTATGAATGAATATCAAGAGTTATATGAAGGTATCGAACTGATGTGCCTATGCACAGATACATACGAAGATGCGGAAGAATATCTGAAACCATTAAGAGAGTTAATTGAACATTACATAGTGTTGGAAGATGCATTCACAAGAGCATGCGAACATATCAAATATGAGAATGCAGAAGGAAAGATGGACGATACATCTGCATGTCCAAAATCCATATATGCCTTCACACCAAACCGCTGCAGGAAAGATAAATGCAGGATGTCAAACGAGAAGTGCTGGAAAGAGTGGTTTTTATACCTGGCAAAGCAGAAAAATCGGAAATGAAAAAGTTTGCACATATTTTTTGATAAAGGGCACCGTGAAATGAGCGTAAAGCCTTTATACATCAGCTATTACACACATCATGAGACATCCAAAAATACGTTACAGTTTTATAGTGTATGTAACATATTTTAGAGAGGAGGAAACAAGGAAAATGACATTGGAAAAAGCGCTGGAAATCATGCAGAATATCATCGTTGAGAAAACAACCTATATCAATACACTAAAATATCAGGAGCAGCAGATGAAAGAAACAGATCTGCACGCTGCATCTGTCAGAACGGAATTAGTTAAGACCAAAGAAGAAATCAAGGCCATTGAAACAGCAATGAAAAGGTTGTTGGCATTGAAGTACGCTGCATAGCAAGGAGGAAAAGAAAGATGAATTACGATATTTTTAAAGATTTATATGATATGAAGTTTCATGGAAAACTTTATACTGTGATTTTAAAATTGTATCAGTATACAGATACGGATACAAACAAGAGATGTATTAAGGCAGAAGTATATGATCCTGAGGACGAAGGCTTAAAGACAATCAAGGCACCGATTGAGGAATTTACATTCCCGAAGAGGAAGGCTACATGCAAAACATGTGTATATCACGCAAAAGGCTACTGCCACAAATTTGAAACTGCCAGAAAGAAAGATAATGAAGCATGTGAAGATTATCTTGAATGTGATGAATGATGTAATCACGCCGGAGGATGCCGTGGAGGAAGTATATAGGATGTCGGATCCAGTAGTAGATGTGCGTGTGCCATTTGATGAAATGGTGCTTGTCACACGCGCATCTGGACATGTGGATTCATACGATGCGCTGCAGTTAACAAGAGAGTGGATGCAAACGCCGGAGCATGTGTTTGCCAAGCAGTATGGTTTTAAATGGAAACCGCCGGAAACATGCATAAAAACGGTATTGGGAAAGGAGAGCAAAAAGTGGAAAGATTAAAAACATTATCAAGGATCATGTTTATCATAATATTTACAATGATTTATATTTACTCATTGTATAAGGTTGTTAAGGACATAAAAACCTGGAACAAAGGCAGAGAGCAGCTGCCGCAGCACAAGCTGGCATTATCTACGCAGGCCATGGCTTTGCTTCATGCTGCGTTTGCTGTCGCTGTTCTAGTAACATGGTTCCTGTGGGCATTCGAAATATAAGGAGGACCATCATGGTAAAAGTAACTGATAAGTATTACATTGACGCAGATGACAAGTGCTTTAATGTCGTGGAAAAAATCGTAAATCAAAAAACTGGAAAGGTAACAACCTGGAATAGGGCAAGTTTTAAAAAAGTACAGGATGCAGTTGCTGAAGTTAGGGAAATCGTGCTGCGGGACAAAATCATAAGCAATGAAATACTTACTCTTTCGGATTTGCGCAGTACTGCACTGAATATTGATAAATATATTGGTGACCGTATGTGGGAAGAGGAAAGGAAATACGATGCGTAAGGACGACAAGCGGATAAAAAAAGCGGAGAAGTTGCTTTACTTATATCCGCACACGGATACCTGTTATAAAAAGCTACAAAAGGCTGTTGATAATATAAAAAGTGATAAGTATTACGATATCATCGATATGAAATACAGGGAGATTGCAGAGGAATTAGGACTGGATGATAACACTGTATATAAGCATAAACGAAGACTTGTGGAGTTAGTGACTGATGTATTATATGCGGACGATATTGTCAAAGAAATCATGGGAGAAATCGAAGATGAAAAGTTGTGAGTAAGAGGATGCGAGAAATTTGCATCTTTTTTTTATTCAGATAGATAAAAACGGGAGAAAAACAGGGAATAAAAAGGGATAAATAAAGCATAAAAAAGGGACAAAAGTAAGGATATTCCTGTGTATTGTGGAAAATGCATATATCACTTATGATTCTGGCATCGACGGAACTACTGTTCCACGAAGAAAAGGAGAAAAGCAATGGAAGAAGAAAAGAAAGTTATCCAACCTGAAGGAACAGGCGTTGAGCCAGCAACGATTGCTAGAACGGCATGTCTGTTCATTGCACTTGTCAATCAGCTCCTTGCAGTATGCGGAAAGGGCACCATTGGTATTGCTGATGATACAGTGTATCAGTTAGCGACAGCAGGCTTTACGATCATAGCTGCACTCATATCATGGTGGAAAAATAATTCATTTACACGCGAAGCAAAGGCATCTGATCTAGTGATGAAGCAGTTAAAAGGAAAATAGCTGCATGGAGTTGCTCACATTCGTCAAAGACTACTGGGCCATTTTAATTTTTCTCGGGACTATGTTTGCATGGATATTAAAATACATCATAGCTTTACAGGATGGCATCAAAGCCATCCTGCATGACAGGATCATACAGAAATGTGAGTATCTGATCAATCGTGGATATGTCACTTCCGACGATTTAGAAGAGCTGGAGTATTTAAATGGACCATATAAAGCATTAGGCGGAAATGGCACGGTAGAAGTCATGCTCAGAGAGGTTCACAAATTACCAAAAAAGAAATAGGAGGATATATATGACAGCTAAAGAATTTAAAAAGAAGGTCGTAGGAAAAGCTTATGATGTAGACTGTGCATTCGGTGCACAGTGCTGGGATCTATTCGCATATTTTTGCCAGTTAATGAAATATCCGATTTTTAACTGCACGACAACAGGGTACGTTCCAGATCTCTGGAATGACCGTAAGAAGAACGGGATTCTGAAAAAGTTTGTAGAAACACAGAATATGCAGGAAGGGGACTGGTGTATCTGGGGTAAATGCGCAGCTGCACCGGATGGACATATCGCGATGTATCTGTCAGATAACGGAGACGGCACAGGGCAGTTCCTGGGCCAGAATCAGGGCAGCAAGGTGGCAAACGTAATCACGATGCCATATGCTGGCTCACTCGGGGCTTTGCGGGCAAATGATTATGTCAAAAAGCCGGCAAAAAAGACACCGGCACAGAAGGCTGGAATTGCTGCATCTGGAACGATGGTTGCTACCGTGGATCGCATCCGTGTGCGTAACAGCGCATCTCTCAGCAAAGGAGAGACCGGGTTGTATTACGATAAGGGCATGGTGCTGAATTATGAATCCGTAAAAGAAGCGGATGGACACTATTGGTTAGTCTACACATCTGCAAGCACAGGAACGACACGTTACATCGCCTACGGAACCACCGATGGCAAGAAAAAATTCTGGAAGAAAAAGTAAGTACGAAACACATGTACTTCCCAGATTTAAGGAAATAGCCGAGTGGTGTAGACAGGGAGCAACTGATAAAGAATTGATAAAGGCACTTGGAATAGGAAAGAGTGCCTTCTATGAATATTTGAAAATTTCGGAGTTTTCGGAATTGCTCAAAAATAGCCGTATCAGTACCGTGCAGGAACTGAAATGTGCGATGTTTAAACGGGCTACGGGATTTACGTACACCGAGACAGAGAAGACTGTGGAACGGATAGAATTCGATAAGTCCGTTAAAAAGATATTGCTAGAGAATGGTGTCGATGTGGAAGCACTGGAAAAACCAAAGCTTATAAAAACTAAGATATCAGAAAAACATGCTCTTCCCGATCCGACATCGAATCTCATATTGTTGAAACACTGGGACAAGGAAGCAGGATGGACATCGGATCCACAAACATTGGAATTGAAGAAGCAAGAATTTGAACATCGAAAAAAGATGGATGAAGAAAAAATGTTTTAAGAAAGGATGATGGATATGGCAGATAAGCTAAACGGATTTAAGGATAATCACAGTCTTGCAGAAGCTGCAGCAAAGGATACGGTATACACAAAACAGGAAATCGATGCAAAACTGGCAGCACTTCCGGTATTCCGTTCTGGCACTGCAAATCCAGATAATTCCGTCGGAAAAGACGGAGACTTTTATCTAAAGTTGGAGCAGTAATATGGCATGGAAAGAGGTATGGAATAACAGCTATTACAAAATAGAAGTAGAATATACCATGACGAAGAATGTCATAGCGAACACAACGACATTTACTGCTAAGCAGATACGGATAACATCTGTAAATTCATATTATAGTTGCAATAATGCAGCTGGGACCGTAGGTATCGGTGTACGATCGGATATCAGAGGTACGCAGACAAAAGCTATCAATGTTGGAGGTGGGCGCTCACAGACGATCGACCTTTATGATAAGACATGGACTATTGGCCATAACGGGAGTGGCGCGCCGAACAATAATCCGGTCTATGTACATGGATATTGTGATGTGGGACTAGGTGGTAGCTATCATACACCTGCTGGTGGATGGAAGACAGCTGCAATATCTGTCCCATCTATAGATCGCAGCGGCGGATCAGCCGGAATATATGTATCATCAGTATCACAAAACGCTATAACCTGTGTAATCAGCTCAAATGTAAAGACAACACTGGGACGTTATCGGATAGATGGTGGAGGTTGGACTAATTTCACACCTTCTTCAGCTCTTGCTGTAACGGACGGTGGTTCTATGAGCAAAACATTCAGCGGATTCTCGCCTAGCACATATCACACGATAGAGGTACAGTTTCGCCGTGATTACAACGAAGTATGGGGTTCGTCTGCTTCTACTGGCGCAACGACGCCGAAACCACCTGCACCATCTGCCGGATCTATCTGGGTGACAGGTAACACTACGAATTCTATTTCAGTTCAAGTTGGAGGTTTCAGTTTTGGTGGATACGGAGCGACGTGGGGAGCGTATTTCTTCAAACGTTCTATTGACGGGAGCTGGACCAACAACGGCTCTGGATCAACTAGAACATTTACAGGACTTTCACCTGGTACTTCGTATACACTCCAAGCATTATTGCAGGATAACTATGGCACAAATTCTGGTGTTGCAAGTGTCACAGCCACGACACTTCCGGCAACACCGGTCGCGGGATCATTATCCTATTCAGGGTTGCTGTTTGATCGCTTTACAGTATCAGCATATGGATACAATATTGCGGCAGGAATAAGCCGGTTTGAATGGCAGATCAATGGCGGTTCATGGGTATCATCTGGAACAACAGCCAGTAAAGCATATACAGGGCTGAATGAGAAAACAAGGTATACAGTCAATTGTCGTATTCTGGATAAATTAGGAAGGTATTCAGGGGTTTTTGGTGTGACCATCACAACGCCGGCGGAGCCAGCAGGACATATATTCTTAAAAGTCAATGGAAGGTATCAAAGATACAATATTTATAAAAAAGTCAATGGAAGATATATAAGAGCGACGGACATCTTCTGCCGCACTAATGGAACATATAAGCGAGATGCAGGGTGAGAAATATCGTAAGTATATATTTTGCTGATATAGACCAATATGGATCGTGCAATTCAGCAAGTGATGAAAATGAACTGATCCTATTTTTAATACCTCTACCATCACAGAAAACGAATCTGAGAGTAGAAGTAACCAACCGATCAGGAAGCGTAACCACTAGCTCCGTCTTGCAGCTAGAAGGAGGATATCTGAATTATAAAATAGATAAAACCTTGTGGTATACAGCAGGAACGATGAAAATGCGCTTGTTGAGTAATGAAGGAAATACTGGATATGTAGAGTTCAGAACACTTGTGACAATAACGGATAAAGATGCAGCAATCTGCAAATTAGACGCAGGATTCTTCAGCATATCGAAACGTGCAGAGCAGGCAAGTGGAAGCTGGCCTATCGGTTCAATTTTTGAAAGTGTCCGCAATGTCAATCCGGCAGAATACTTCGGTGGTATATGGGAGCGTTTTGGGAAAGGGCGTGTCACCGTTGGCGTCGATGAGAATGATGCAGATTTCAATACGGCGCAGAAGACTGGTGGAGAAAAGAAGCATACGACAACAGTGAATGAGATGCCAACACATACACATAGTCAGAATTCACACAATCATAGTCAGAATGCTCATGGACATAGTGCTTCGTCTGGGTCAGCAGGAAGTCATAATCATTCAGGGTCAACAGGGAGTGCAGGAAGCCATAATCATACGATGTATACGAGACAGAAAGTGCCAGGCGGTACAGCTGGTAAGTGGGCTACGATGGGATGGTCGAGTGATTATGACGGTACTTCCACAACGGCGGCACAAAGCGCAGGAAGCCATAGCCACAGCGTGACTATCAATTCAGGAGGAGCACACTCACATACAGTGAATGTAAGTAGTAATACTGCAAGTAATAACGCAACAACCGCAACGAACAACAATGCCGGTGGAGGAGCTGCGCATAACAACCTGCAGCCGTACATCACAGTATACAGGTGGGTGAGGACAGCGTAATGTTCAGAAATAAAAAGGAATTCTATAATTCGGATGAATTTGCCAGCCTGAAAGAATATCTTATCGATGAACGAAAGAATCCAGACGATGGGATGGTCTATTGTGAGCACTGTGGAAGACCTATCATCAAAAAGTATGATATGGTCGCGCACCATAAGAAGGAACTTACAGACCAGAATATCAACGATTATATGACATCACTGAATCCGGAAATGATCATGTTAGTGCATTTTAAATGTCACAACGAGATACATCGCAGGTTCGGAAAAGAAGGATATCGCAAGGCATATATCGTTTACGGTCCACCGTGTGGAGGAAAGACGACATTCGTACAAGCCAATGCAGGACCGAATGATCTCATCGTCGATATGGACAGCATCTATCAGATGATCACCATAAACGATAGATATATAAAGCCGGACAGGATGAAGATGAATGCTTTCGCCGTACGAGATTGTTTATATGAGCAGATCAAGTATAGGACAGGAAAGTGGGAGAATGCGTATGTAATAGCAGGGCTACCAATGGCGATGGAACGCCAACGTCTTGAAATACGTCTGAATGCATCCAGCGTATTTATTGATGTAGATAAGGATACATGCAAGGCACGGGCACAAGAACGTAGCAATGCAGAAGAAACTATTAGATATATAGAGGAATGGTTTTCTATGTATACAACATGAGATGAGGAGGAAGTTATATGAGATATAAGGATGAAGTGAAAGGTTCTACGGAACTGAATTGGCTGAATGATCTGTTAGAAGCGCAATCGATCGACACAATCATGATCAATCGTAAGACAGCGGAAACATTACTTAACTATGCGGATAAGGCACTGGCTACACAGGCGAATGAGCAGGCAGGTAGTTACATACAAAGTGCCAAACCATTACCGTCACTGGGATTGCAGGTGCCGGAGCGTGGCGTGTGTGCTGCATATGATGTTGCATTAGATATGATCGAGCTCAACATGCTGGTCGATCTGATACAGGAACAGTTAGAACGAACTGAGCTGGATAAAAGTTTTGGGAAACAATATGTGTTCGATCTAATGTCATTGAATCATAAACTGCAAGTCGAACACATGAAAAGGAGATAGTCCCCCCGGGTTAGGGATTCACTGAAGCTGAAAAGGGACTGTAAGGGATTCAGTATTGTCACCGAAAGCGAAAAAATGAGATTTTTGAAGAAATTTTCCGGAAATTTAAAAAGTGATTTTTAAAGACCGAAAGATATTAGACAAAAGGAGCTGACAGGATGGAACGTAAAAAAGAATTGCTGAAACAACTTCCGGATGATGCGACAAGAAGTCTGATGGAGCCGCTGGTCGATGATATCATCTTCCTTGAAAAAACGCTCTATTCTTTGAAAAAGCTTCCATTCATCCGCGTATCGGATAAAGATCTAAACCGGCAGAAAACGACACCGGCCGCAAAGCAGTACAAGGAGCTGTTGCAGCAGTACAATAACTCGCTGAAAGTGCTGCGCTCTGCGATCAACCATACGGATGAAGGGGAAGACAGCTTATTCCGCCAGTGGTTGAAGAAATTACATGAAGTATGAAGATACATGGCTGTGGAAATATAGGGAATCGATAAGGAATGGAGACACCTATGCGAGCAAAGCGTTCATAGCAGGGCTGGATCATCTCATTCAGGAATGGGATGATGAACAATACCGTTATGACACGAAGGAAGCTGATCTGCGTATCGATTTCATCGAAAACTGTGTAAAGCTGACAAAAGCACCATTTCACGGAAAACCGATGATCCTGCTGTTATGGCAAAAAGCATTCATAGAGGTCATATATAGCTTTAAGATCAAATCGATAGACACCGGAGGATGGGTGGACAGATTTCAGGAAGTGCTGCTGCTCGTTACTAGAAAGAACGGAAAAACAGTATTGATCGCCGCCCTTGAACTTGCGGAGTTGATGATCGGACAGCCTGGGTCTAATATCATATGCTCAGGAACAGATGATAATATCGCCGACCTATGCTATCGGGAGATCGATGCAATGAGGATGACGATAGATCCGAAAAGCACGGATACATGGCGCAACCAGAAAGGGATCAGCTGCAAGTTCAATCATAATCTTCTTTCCAAGCTATCGGATTCCAGCCGTAACAAAGAAGGCCGGAACATCGATATGGCGGGAATCGATGAGGTATGGGCACTTCTGGATGATGGTATCTATAAGCCGATCCAGCAGTCTACTAGCACGAAGGATAATTATAAGATCTTCATGTTCGGTTCGGAAGGATTCGTCGCAGATGGTTTTCTGGATAAAACGCTGGAAGAATATCGCCGGATCAACGAGCGCGAAGACGGCCGGGAAAGCGCAAAGCGTAAACTGCCGTGGCTGTATACGCAGGATTCCGAAAGCGAGATATGGGAAACGAATGAACAGGGGATCAATCCTGCATGGCAGAAGTCGAATCCATCCATCGGAGCTGTTAAAAAATGGTCCTATCTCCGTGACCGGGTGGAAGAAGCGAAGCTCAGCAAATCTGCCCGCATGTATGTCATGTCGAAGGATTTCGATTTCAAGGTATCGGAAGCTGAAAAATGGCTGATGGATGAGCAGCTGAATTATGTAAAAGGATTCAAAATAGAAGATTTCAGAGGAAGCGTGTGTCTGGGAGCTGCCGATCTGGCAGAGACCACAGACTTATGCTCCGCAAAGCTGCTCATGATGCGACCAAAGGATAAACATAAATATATCGCATCGATGTACTGGATACCGGTCAGTAAACTGGGAAACAGTGATGATGTTGAAGCCGGTGCAAAGTATCAGGAATGGGCCAGAGAAGGTCATCTGCGCATCGTGGATGATAATGAAATAGATGTATCATTTGTCGCAGACTGGTTCCTTGAAATGCATAAGGAGTACGAGCTGCGGATGCTGGAATGTGGATACGATAACAAATTTTCAAAGGAGTTCACAAAGCGGTTGGATAAAATAGGATATAGCTATGAAGCGATACCGCAAAATCGCTGGGTGATGAGTACACCAACGAAGCTGACGGAAGAGGAGATCCGGCAGGAACTGATCGAGTATAACAATCCGATAGATACATGGAATTTGAAAAATGCATGTGTGAAGGTATGGGATACCGGACATATCATGTTGGTCAAAGAGAAGAACATGGCAGGAAAGAAAATAGATGGTGCAGTTAGTCTTGTCATATTGAACGAGATATGGAGAAGGATGAAGGCTGATTTTATGGCAGCGGTAAGGAGATGATGGAATGGGGATATTGAAAACTCTATCCGATATGTTCGGTGTTGAAAAACATCCCAAAAATTTGAATTATGGAACGATGACGAATGGTGTTACCCCTATCTATTCCGGGAGAAGTCAGAACATCTTCGTAAACGATGTCGTCCAGCAGACACTGGATGCGATCGTGAATGAATTGAAGAAGCTGAGACCACGCCATATCCGGTATGACGGATTCGACCCTATACCGGTCAGAGGCGCTATGCAGCGGCTGTTAGAAGATCCCAATCCACTCATGACGACAAGTGAGTTCATTGAAAAGTGGGCATGGATGCTATTGCTTACTTATAATTCGTTCATCTATATCCAAAAGGATGAGAAAGGAGCGGCAAAAGGTCTATGGCCTTTGAATCCACAACAGGTCACCTTCATGCAGGATCCGGCAGGAAGGCTCTATCTCAAGATGGCATTTGGTAGCGGCTATGAATCCACAGTGCCGTATGATTCCATCATCCACCTAAAATCGCATTTTGCACAGAATGACCTGATGGGTGGTGATGAATTCGGAAGACCAAACCATCAGAATATAAAAAAGACGGTGGAGATCAATGATGATCTGCTGGAAGGCATCCGAAAGGCGATGAAGATATCGTTGACGATAAACGGCATCGTGAAATATAACACTCTGTTGAGGATATCAAAAAATTTGAGAAGCATTTGATGGATTCAGAAAGCGGGCTCTTGCCGCTGGATCTTACGAATGAGTATATCCCAATTACGCATAATGTGAAATTGATTGACAAGGATACATTGCAATTTCTGGACAGCAAGATCACCAGAAACTGGCACACACCAGCGGAGATCATAACCGGGAAATATACATCGGAGGATTACGCTTCATTTTATCAAAGTGCAATAGAACCGATTGCTATATCAGCTTCGCAGTCCTTCACAAAAAAACTTTTCACAGAGCAGCAAAAGGGTGGATACAGGAATGAGATCGTGTTCTATCCGAAAGAACTAGTCTTCATGAATCCACAGCAGACGCTCGCTATGGTCAAGGAATTGGGACAGACGGGAGCACTCTTTGAAAACGAGAAGCGTGTCGCATTTGGATATGAACCGATGGAAGAGCTCAAAGGAATACGTTACCAGTCACTCAACTGGGTAAGAGTAGAGTATGCACAGCAGTACCAGATCAATCAAGATAAAACGAAAAGACAAAACGATGAAATGCAAGAACTCGTGAATGTTGAAGATGCACTGAAAATACAACGTGGCGAAGAATAGAAAAGGAGGAGGTGAAAGGAATGGATGAATTTGTAAGAAGAAGTTATATGTGTGAAGTCCGTTCGGAGGATGGCAATTCGGAGAACGAGCGTATCATCGTAGGCCGGCCGATCGTATATGAAAGTAAAACAGATATGGGGTGGTATGACGAAGTGATCTGCCGTGGCGCACTGGATGAAACAGACCTTACGGATGTGAGCTTTTTAGTTAATCATATGACCGGTATGATACCGATGGCCAGAAGTCGAAAAGACAATATAAACAGCACGATGCAGCTGAGCGTCGATGTCAACGGTATGGCGATCCGAGCTGGCGTGGATGTCGTAAACAATGGGACCGCAAGAGAATTCTGTTCTGCTGTGGACAGGGGAGATATATGCGGCATGTCCTTCATGTTCGGGATTCGCAAACAGCGTTGGGATGATTTGGATTCTGAACATCCAACAAGGTACATCGAAAAGATATCTGTCGTAATGGAAGTTTCAGGTGTGACATGGCCGGCCTATGAGGAAACAGATATATCTTTGCGGGATAAAGGAAACTGTGATGAAGCCCGACAGGCGTTCGAACACGCAAAAGAAGAACAGGCGCTGAGCAGGAAAGATACAGCCTGCGTGAATAAAGCGAAAGCACTAGTACGTATGTACAGGAAAGGAAAATAAGATATGAACATCAAAGAGTATTTGAACAATCTATTGAAAGACTTCAGAGAACAGAGAAGTACCCTTCGCGCATCATTGGTTGCAGCTGAGACGCAGGAAGAACGCCAGGCGATCAATGAAAGTCTGGATGCTGTGGAGGAGCAGATCGAATCCGTGAATGAACAGATTCGGTCCCTGCCGCCTATTGATGAGGCTGGTGATGCAGGAAATGGCGAACAGCGAGGATTCAATCCACTGGCAAGCTATGGATTGAGTGCAGGAGGTACAGCTGCGGCTGCTGATGAAGAACGTGATGCGGGTCCAACAGGAACGATGGAATATCGAAAGGCATTCCAGAAATATTTCCGTACAGGTGAGATGGATGAGGTCCTGATCACGCGTGCTAATGAAGCGAATACCAGTGAAGACCTGGGCGTCGTGATCCCTGTCACAGTCATGCAGACCTTTATCACAGAAGTGGAGAAAGTCCGCGGGCAGCTGTACACAAAAGTCAAGAAAACGAATGTCAAGGGTGGAATGAAATATCCGATCGGAGCATTCGGCGCAACCTTCAAACGAATTACAGAAGGTACGGTAAGTGACCGCCAGAAGGGTGGAAAGACTACTGGGCATGTCCAGTTCGGATATAATATCGGTGAGATCCGTATCGCAAAGACATTGCTGGAAAGTATCCTGGAGACTGCTGCGTTTGAAACTGAACTGGGAAAAGTGATTGCGAAAGCATATGTAGAAGCGATGGATAAGGAGATCATCTCCGGAGTTCCGGCAAACAATGAGATGGAAGGTATCCTGACAGAAGCAAAAAAGGAAAGCGGAAGCCGTATCCTGCCAGCGAACATCATTGCGTTTACTGCAGACGATATTAGTGACTGGACAGCATGGGAAAAGAAACTGTTTGCGGAAATCCCTATGGCAATGGAAAAAGAACGTCCGGAATTCGTGATTGCGAAGCAGACATATGTCAGCAATCTCTGTACGATGAAAGATACATCCGGACAGCCAATCAAAAAAGCAGGATTCGACGCTAGCGACAAGCTGCATAAATTCAACGAATACGAGGTGAATCGTGTAGAAAAAGATATTTTCAAAGACTTCGACAGCTGCGCGGATGGAGAATACTTTGGTATGTTCTGGGTTCCGGAGATGGCTTATGCAATCAATTCCAATATGGAATTTACGCTGATGAGATATTTCGACCATGAAACGAATCAGTATGTCGATAAGGCGCTGGTCGTGAATGACGGTAAGGTGTTGGATCCGGCATATATCTATCTGCTGAAGAAATCTGCCCCTGCGCAGGGATAGGCAGGGGGTGACCATCCATGGAGGATGTACTGATCCTTGAAAAAGTAAAGACAGCACTGGGCGTTACAGGTACCTATCAGGATGGTACGATATCGTTCTATATCAATGAAACGAAGGCTTACCTGAAGAGTGCCGGAATTGATCAGCGTGTGATTGATTCGTCGGCATCCTTCGGGGTGATTGCCCGCGGAGTTGCGGATCTATGGAACTATGGAAGTGGATCCGGACAGCTGTCACCATATTTCAAGGAACGAGCCATGCAGTTGAGCTTTGAAAAGGGTGATAGCGATGTATAGACCTAAAGATCCATTCACAGTTCCTATGCTCATTTTGAAGCCATGTACAAAAACGGTGAAGATGGTCGCGACAAAGATATATCCAAAACCGTCAGAAGTCTCTATTGATATGCAGGTATATGCAAGCTTCCGCACTTTTGGTGGTACGGAAGTAATGTCGAACGGTATCGTGACGACCATAGACACAGCTGTCATAGAAACTTGGTTCCGGCCGGATATCACGGCAGATTGTCAGATCTATGTATGTGAAACAGGAAAGACGTATGATATCATCGGAACGCCGGAGGATATCGATATGCGGCATCAGTTCTTGAAGTTTAAAGTAAAAGTTGTAGGCGGTAAGCCATGAGTAACAAGATGGCATGTAACTTTACCGGTTTTGAAGAAATGCTGGAACGTCTCGATAAGATAAGCGGCAACATAAAACCAGCGGTGACTGATTGTCTTGTAAAAGGCCATGAGTTAGTGACAAAAGAGGCTGCTGAAGCCATCAAGAAGCATTATAAGACTGGAGCAACAGAAAGATCTCTTATTGATAAGGCATCAGTGATATGGGAAGGAACTAATGCGCATATAAACGTTGGATTTGATATCAAAAACGGCGGTATGGCATCCATATTTCTTATGTATGGAACGCCAAGGATGCAGAAGGATCAGCAACTATATAACACATTCCATGGTAAGAAGATAAAGAAAAGAATAGAGGAGATACAGAAGGATATCATGCAGCATTACCTGTCAATATCTGACAAGAATGGAGGATAAGATGAAAGATGAACTAGAAACATTATTATTGACATTCGGATATCCGGTGAGATTACAGGGATCAATGTCAGAAGAAGAAAGCTACCCGCCTTCCTTCTTTACAGTATGGAACAACAGTACGGAAGATGTGACATTCTACGATAATGCTCCAGATGCCTGTATCTGGGACTTTGATATCAACTTCTATTCATTAGATCCTGCACTTGTCAATGAGGTTCCGTTGTTGGTGATTCAGTTGCTGCGCAGGAAGGGCTTCATTATAGATGGAAAAGGATATGACGTGATGAGCGATGAAATATCGCATACAGGAAGAGGGCTAAACGCTCTCTATGAACAAAAAAGAAAGTGAGGATGGACGATGGAAACAGTTCAGGAGTTCAGAGGTTGTGAGAATCTTTGTTATGCTATGATCACAGAAGATTCGATTGAAAAATATGAAACAGGGCAGGTGAAGATGCTGGCGCCTCTTGCAGAGATATCAAAAACAACAGAAACAGCCAGTGCTTCAAAGCCATATGATAACAAGATCGCACTGATTATCAAAGCAGAGGGTGCTGATACGATCACAGTATCGGTGCCAGCCCTAGATATTGCTACACAGGCGGAGATCATTGGAAAAGATGTTGATCCGGAGACCGGTGCGCTGATGGATGATGGAACGGTCAAACAGGCATATTTCGCTTTAGGATATATCCTGAATAAGACAGATGACACGAAGCGGTATGTTTGGCGATATAAGTGTTCGGCAAACATACCGGAAGAATCTAGTAAAGCGAAAGGAGCAGATACAGACAGCTCTGGGCAGAGCCTCGTGATCACCGGTATCAATACGATTCATAAGTTCACGAAAAAAGGGAAGACGCAGAAAGCACTGGTAGTTGATGAATCAGACAATCTTGCTGATCTGACGACATTCTTCACCGAGGTAACAACTTGTGACACATTGAAGCCGCTGACGACGCCAACACCTGAATGATAAGGAAGAGGAAGGGTCATTATGGAACTGAAAATATATAATAAACATCAGGAAGTAGAAAAAACATTGACCTGTGATAACTATGATCTACGATGGGGGACAGTGGAAGATATGATATCGATCATCTCGCAGGTCGAAGATATGGGAGAGATGTCTGAGGAAGAAGCTACGGAAGCACTTTTCCGAATCGTAAGAAGTAAGATGCAGATGATTGAGGAACTCCTAAAAGATATGTTTCCGAAGATCACTGAAGAGGATTTTCGGAAACTGAAAACAAAGGATATCGTCATGGTGATAGCTGCCACGATGTATTATGTAAAACAAACGTTCATAGGTAATGATTCCCCAAACTAGGTAAGGGACAGGGTAGATCCCTGTCCCTTTATGAACTTATGTTTGAGATATCAGACCTCCTGTGCAGCAGATACAGTAGTTTGAATCCGTTTATGATACGCCGTGAGAAATCAGGAGAGGTATTCCTACTGATAAATCGTGTAATGAAACAGAGAAAAGAAAGCGAAGATTTGAAAACACCGTTGAAACAGGGCGATCAGGTGCTGTATGACGGAAAGGGGAATAAGATCATACGACGCCCCGCAACAGATGATAGTTGGTACTGATGAAAGGAAGGTGAAGACATGAGCAAAGAAACAGAATCTACGATGAAGTGGAAAGTTGATATAAGCGATTTGAAAGCGAGTATGACGCAGGCGCGCCGTGAGATAAAACTGTCAAATGCGGAGTTCAAAAATGCGACAGCCGGAATGGACGACTGGGGTTCATCGGCGGATGGTCTGGGTGCGAAGTTGCGTAATCTGGATAAGAACATCGACGCACAGAAGTCCATCCTGGAGGCTCTGAAACAGCAGTATCAGATGGTATGTGAGGAGCAGGGAGAGACCAGCAAGGCTGCACAGGATCTTCAGATCAAGATCGAGAATCAGTCTGCTGTCGTCAAGAACAGCGAGAAGCAGCGGGACAAGTATCGGCAGCAGCTGGATGATATCACGAACGCATCAAAAGATTCCGATTCGGAAGTCGATAAGCTTACAAAGACGATATCAGAACAGGAAAAGGTACTTGATGATCTGAAACGCCAGTATCAGGAATCAGCTTTATCAAAGGGGCAGGATTCTGATGCAACCAAGGAACTGGGGCAGAAAATATCGGGACTTTCTACAGACCTGCAGACAAACAAGGACAAGTTGAAGGATGCTGCCTATGCAGGAGATGAATTGTCGGATGCTCTGGATGATGCCGGAGATTCAGCAAAAAATTCTGAAGGTGGGTTCACAATTCTAAAGGGGGCAATCGCTTCTCTGGCAGCGGATGCGATACGTGCTGCAATCGACGGATTCAAGGAACTAGCCACGGAATCCGAACGCGCATCCGCATCCTTCTCAGCTTCTACCGGTATCAGTGCCAGTAAGATGAAGGTCTATAATGACCAGATGAAAGAACTGTATAAAAACAATTACGGTGACAGCTTAGACGATATCGCGGAATCGATGGGTGAAGTGAAACGGCAGACGAACGAGCTTGATCCATCCAAATTGAAGGACTTTACAAGGGACGCTATTGCACTACGCGATACGTTCGGATGGGATATCCAGGAATCGGTACGCTCTGCGAAGATGCTGATGGACCAATTCGGAATATCATCTGAAGAAGCCTACAATCTACTGGCTCAGGGCGCACAGAATGGTCTGGATAAGAACGGAGACTTGCTGGATTCTATCAATGAATATGCTGTTCATTATGAACAGATGGGATATTCTGCGGAAGAATTCTTCAATAGTCTTCAGAATGGAACACTGGATGGGACGTTTTCCGTGGACAAGTTAGGAGACGCCATGAAAGAGTTCGGTATCCGGACGAAGGACACTGCACAGACGACGACGGAAGGATTCGAACTGTTAGGGCTGGATGCTGACAAGATGCGGGAAGCATTCGCCAAAGGTGGCGAATCGGCACGCGACGCTACAGAAAAGACGATAAATGCCCTCTTCTCGATGGACGATCAGGTAAAACAGAATCAGGCCGGTGTAGACCTTTTCGGTACGATGTGGGAAGACCTTGGAAAAGACGGTGTACAGTCTTTAACGATGGTCAATGGATCCGCAGATAAGACGAAGAAGACCATGCAGGAGATCAACAAGGTAAAGTATTCGGATATTGGGAATCAGTTCAAGGAATTGGGCAGGAGCGTGAAAACTGACCTGCTTATGCCACTTGCTGAGCAGATGTTGCCAATATTAAAGGACGGAGTGCAATGGACAATTAAGAACCTTCCGACGATCATACCGGTCATAGAGACGGTTGGAGCTGCGCTGGCGGCTGCATTCACAGTCCAGACGATCGTAGGATTCAAGGACGATATCATTCATGCAGGGGAAGCGTTGTTTGATTTGGGAGATAAGGTGCCACTTGTAGGTGATGCAATGTCTTCACTGGGGGCATCCATCGCCGCGAATCCGTGGATCGCATTGGCGACAGCTATCGCCGGTGTGACACTGGCAATCGGCGGATTCCTCATAAAATCGGCACTTGAAAATGATGAACACCGCAAGAATATGGAAGCTATCCAGGAGGAGATCAATGCCCGTAATGACCTGCGAAAGGCTCAGGAGGAACAGCTTTCCGCAAATCTGGGAGAGATTGAGAACACACAGTCCCTGTACAGCGAGCTGAAGAACCTCGTAGACGGAAACGGGAAGTTGAAAGGGAAATATGAGGACCGAGTGAAATTCATCCTGAACGATCTGAATCAGGCGCTGGGAACGGAAATGGAACTGAATGATGGAGTTATAACCGGATACAAGGATCTGAGCGGCTCCATTGACAATATGCTGACGAAGAAACGTGCAGAGATCATTCTGGAAGCGCAGCTGCCAGCATATAAGGAAGCAGTAACAAAATCTATTGAAGCGCAGACAAAGGCCAATGAACTGAGCGCACAGATATCAGATAATAACATGCAAAAGAAACAGCTAGAGACAGAACTGCTGAAAACATATGGAGAAGAGTGGTATAAAAATGCAGATGCAGTGAAATCGAGCACTGCGCAGCAGATAGCATTGTTGACTGATGATACAGTAAAAAAGCAGGAAGAGTTGAACAAGCAGAATGAGTTGCTGAAGGGCTACCACGAAGATATCGATAGCTATGAGGTAAATTCTATGCGTTTGCAAAGTGGAAAACCGGAGCAGATTGCAAAGATAGAGACGGATGTCATTGCATCTAAAGGTCAATCCTATGCGGATCAGAAAGAAATGATGACAGCGCAGCTTGAATTTGAAAAAGGATCGCTGAAAGAACTCAAGGAAAAATACAAGCAGACCGGTGATGAGACCCTATTGGAGATGATCAAGAGCAAGGAAGCTAAGATCGAGAACACACAGAAAGAACTTGAAGGTATGAAATCCACGGTGGATGAGAAGAAGCCGGGCATCGTAGGGACATTTGCTGATATGGCCAGGCAGGCAGTCAAAGCGTTGGACAAAAAGGAAGAATCGAAAGACAAAGGTAAGAAAAACGCTGATGGCTTTGCATCAGGGGCTGAATCAAAAGAGAGCACTGCCTATAATGCGGGCGCAACGCTTGTCAATGGTATGCTGTCAGGAATAGGTGGAAAGAACAAAGATGTGCAGAACAAAGGCGAAAAGAGCGGTGAAAAATTCAAAGATGGAGCGGAATCCGTATCGATGTTCGGTGTTGGAGAGAATTATGCGATTGGCATATCAAATGGTACCGGGGCCATCGATATATTCAGCGTGGGATGGGATATAGGAAATGCCATAAAAAGAGGTACTAAGAGTGCATTGGATGAACATTCACCGTCTAAAGAAGGTGAAAAGATCATGGATTTCTATATGCAGGGCCTTGGCGGAGGTGCTTATAAGAATATGCACAAGGTGCTCGATCCAATAGATGATATGGGTATCTCTATGATTCGGAAAACAAAAGAAGCGGCTGCAGCGGCTTCTGGTGCGTTGTCTTCTGTATTTAGTGGAATCAGCGCAGCGAATAATGAACTGACGATAAAACAGGTTCAGCTGATGCAAGTAGCTGCCCCAAAGAACACGGGATCTGAAGCTGGCGAGCAGATGGCCCAGCCTGTATTCAATCAGTATAATTATTCACCGAAAGCACTGTCACGCAGGGAAATCTATAGACAGACGAACAGTGCATTCAATTTTTACAATATGATGAGCAGAGGTGGAAAGAAATGAATGCAGTCGTGGCAGTGGAAAATAAAAAAGGTGAACGGTTGGAGCTGACAAAAGACCCGGACTATATCATTGGACAGATTGACGGTCTTGGACCACCGACGGCACAGATCAATACCTCAAAAATGGTAGGATATGATGGGGAGACGTTCATTTCTTCCACGGCCGGATCGAAGCACCTAGATATCTATATCTATTTTCAGGGGGATGTGGAAGACAGCCGCATCCGGCTGTACAAGTATATCCACAGCAAGGAATATTTAAAAGTGTATTATCAAAATTCTCACCGTGATGTATATATCGAAGGATATGTACAGGATATAAAGATCGATCACTTCGCAGATATGCAGCTGGCGCAGGTGTCGCTGCTATGCCCTGATCCGTATTTCAAGAATGTCATTGAACAGATAGATGGCGGTTCTCAGATCATCGATGAATTTACATTTGAGTTTGTATGCGATGAAGGAGAAAGCTTTGAATTTGGAACGATGATGGAGATTCCGGAGATTGTCGCACTGAACAGAGGAGAAATTACGAATGGGATCACCTTCCGCATGAGGATGAATGGAGTAGTCACAGATCCTAAGATATTCAACCGTGCAACAGGTGAATCATTCGGGCTATCTTATACCTTTCAAGCCGGTGATGTCGTTACGATATCGACACGTGTCGGGAATAAAAGCGTGAAGCTTATGCGTGATGCGCAAGAAATCAACATCTTCAATTCCATCATGCCAGGTAGTAAATGGCTGCAACTGGATATCGGAGATAATGTATTCATCTTTGAAGCTGCGGCTGGGCAGCCGTTTATTGAACTATCCATCATCCATCGTGATGAGTATGAGGGAGTGTGAGCTATGGAACTTGTAATCGCAGACCGTGATATGAGGAAGCTCGGTATCGTTGAGACGGCATCCGTCATATGGGTAAGCCGCTACTATGATATTGGTGATTTTGAAATCTATATAGCGATGGATCAGAAGGTAAGAGAATTGTTACAGAAGGATTTCTATGTGATACGCTATGATGATCCGTATGTCGGAATCATCGAAGACATCGACATCACAGACGACGGAGAACAAGAGTATCTACAGGTGACTGGAAGGTTCGCGGAATCCCTGCTGACACGTCGTATCGTATATGACCAGACGCAGATCAGAGGTACCGTGGAAAGTGGTCTGATAAGCATCATTAAGGACAATATAACTGATCCGAAGATCATGTCTAGAAAGATTGAACAGATAGGTATAGCAGCACCGAAAGGAATGAAAGAACGGATGGACGCACAGTACACCGGTGATGAGATTGCGAATGTAATCATTTCCGTATGCCAGGCGAATGGACTTGGATTTCGTATGCCGGTGGACAAAGGGCGGTTCATGTTTGAACTTTACAAAGGGATAGACCGCTCTTATGCGCAGGATATGAATCCCTATGTGGTGTTCTCGGATGAAAATGACAATCTAGTATCAAGCGAATATAAAGAGGTGAATTCTCAGCATAAGAACTTCGCGCTTGTCGCCGGTGAAGGAGAAGGTTCCCAGCGCAGGAAGATGCCGGTAGGAACAGCGTCCGGCATCGACCGCAGAGAGATGTTCGTGGACGCCAGAGATATCTCATCAAACGATGGAGAGGTGTCGGATACAGATTATAGCAATGCATTATCAGAACGCGGATACGAGAAACTGGGAGAGGTCAGCATGACAAAAGCCTTTGGTGGAGAAGTCAGTATGAATGTGAATTATCAGTACAAGAAGGATTATTTTCTTGGCGATGTGGTAACGATCGAGAACGCCAGATGGGGGATGTCGATAAATTCACGGATCATAGAAGTTATGGAATCAGAGGATGAGACCGGATATCTGGTGACACCGACATTTGGAGCGTAAGGAGGGAAATAATATGACGATAAGATATGGATTTTTTAACAGCGTGAATAAAGATAGGAAATACGATGCGGACGATTTCAATTATCTCCTGCGGAAACTGATTTCGAATGGCGTATTCGCATCACCCAGCAACAACCTGCAAGTGACGGCTGGCACAGGCATGAATATCATTATCAAAAAAGGAGAAGCTAGACTAGACTGGAAATGGTTTATTTCTGATTCAGATGAAATATTGCAGATTGCTGCATCGGACGTATCTTTAAACAGGATGGACCGCATCGTGATCCGGATAGACTTCACGGCTCGAACGATCGGGTTTGCGGTAAAAAAAGGAACCGGTGCGACGAATCCGGCCATTCCGGATGTTCAGAGAGACACGACAATGTTCGAGCTGGGACTGGCTGTGGTCAGCGTACCAAAGCAGACAACGACGATCACCCAGTCACTCATCACAGATACCAGACTGGATGCAGGTGTGTGTGGTGTCGTTACCGGATTGATTGACCAGGTAGATACCACAACACTCTTCAATCAATATCAGACAGCTTTCCAGGAAGACCGCACCTTTAATAATGCAGCGTTCAATACATGGTTCTCCGGAATAAAAGAGCAGATGTCCACCTCAACGCTCATCCGGAAGTTTACGAATATCATGACCAGCACAGCTGGACAAAAAGTATTCGATATCGGTGTAACTGGATATAACACTACATTAGATATTTTGGAGGTATATATCAATGGATTGCGGACAGCTGAGACAATAGACTACACGCATGATGCTACGCGGATAACCTTGACAAAGGCACTGGACGCAGGGCAGCAGGTGGAAGTTGTGGTGTGGAAGTCGATCGATGGTGCGGATGCAATCACCGTTGTAGAAGAGGTTGAGCAGTTGCAGAATGAAAAGTTGGATAAAACTGGCGGAGAGGTAAGTGGACCTGTTATATTAGCCCTCGGTGCAGCTCTTGACGGAAAAGATAAAAGTGATAATGTGAAACGTATAGCCGCCATAAGCTCCGATAATATTATATATATAGGAGATAGTAGTATTGGTTTAGCTTTACGCGGTTTAAATAAATTACAATATAATGGTAAGCCTGTAGCTACTGAAGAATACGTGAATGCAAAAATAGAAGAACTCATGGCTCAAATTGATGCGTTAAAAGGAGTTGGATAATGATATGAAAATATCGTTAAAGCTTATTAATTGGATAAGGTTGCGCAGAGGTCTCGGAGAGTATAGCAATAAGTCAGTGAGACAGCAGATTTTTGACCATAACAGTGTCATTTATGTGTGGCTATATGATCTGAAAAAAGAAACATCGCTGGCATATGGCTGCATGGGCTGGCAGGATGCATCAGAAAGAAAGGTCCTGGAATTTGAAATAGTACCAACGGATAAGATAAAAAGATTGAATTATGAAGAAGCTTTGAAACAAGCACAGAAAAATACCGGTTCTTCTGTGTATGTCAATATAGACAAGAATATAAAAATGATTGCTATTCCGGAACCGAAAGAATAGATATAAAAAATCTACCTCTTCAAGAGATAGATTTTTTAACTATATTCCAAGCTTCTTAATAAGCGCATCCTGCAGGGTTTGTGAATAATTGATGTTGTTTTTATCAGCGAGATCATTCAGCCACGCTGGAATTGTAAGCGTCTTTTTGACAGCTTTGTTGTTATACCGCTTGGCCCATTCGACACCATCATATTTGATCATTAAAACAAAATCACGCCCTTGTAATTTGATATCACTTGGATTTGACGGTTTCGGAAATTCCTGAGCTGGTTCCAACGGGTTTGGCGCAAACCAGGTACCCAGTGCATCTTCTGCCATTTCTGCAGCTTCTTCCAGTGTTTCGCCTTGTGTTAAACAACCAGGCAAATCAGGAAA
>OASV01000268.1_pt1 | contig 21578 bp, 20 predicted proteins | sample 1494921 | NCBI WGS metagenome assembly OASV01 (sample SAMEA2579918, study PRJEB22360) | human gut metagenome
GGCGGCAGGAAGAATTAGAAAGGATCTATATAATAAAAGGGGAATCAATCTGTGGGTTTGCGGGGATCAGATCAGAAAAGGAGCTGCTTTAAACACCTTACAAATTGCAGAATATATGATTGCTCATGATATGTTTTAGTTGATAGGACAGCAGTTTATACAGAAAGAAGGGAAAATCATGGCAATAGCAAAGTTTGGACGAGTTATAACCGCAATGATTACTCCATTTAAAGAAAATGGAGATGTAAATTATGAAGGCGCATCTTCTTTATCTAAATATTTAGTTAATCATGGATCTGAGGGAATTCTTGTCGGTGGAACAACCGGTGAAGGTGCGACCATGTCCAGTGAAGAAAAACTAAAGCTGTATAAGATGATTGTTGATGCGGTTGGTAAAAATGGAACAGAAAAGAGAGTATCTGTTATAGGAAATGTAGGCACCATTGGGACGAAGGAAACAATCGAGTTTTTAAAAGAAGCAGAAAAAACAGGGATAGATGCGGCTCTGGTTATTGTTCCATTTTATGTTAAACCGACGCAGGAGGGGATGTATCAACATTTTAAAGCCATTGCGGAATCTACTGAACTGCCAATTATTCTATATAACGTACCGGGACGTGTCGGTGTTAGTATCCAACCGGAAACAATCAAACGGTTGACAGATGTTTGCCCCAATATAGTAGGCGTGAAGGATGCTGCCGGGAATTGGGATCAGGTAACAAAGGAAAAGATTCTGCTTCCAGATGATTTCATGATATACAGTGGAGATGATGCATTTACTTTGCCTGTTTTAGCAGCAGGCGGTGTAGGTGTTATTTCTGTGGCGAGCCATGTGATCGGAGAGGATCTTCTTTCTATGATTGACGCTTTTGAAAAAGGAAACTTGGTTGCCGCGCGGAGACTGCATTTGAAAATGTATCCGATTATGAAAGGAATGTTTTTTATTGCAAGCCCTATTCCCGTTAAGACTGCTGTTAATTTAATTGGACAACCGGGCGGAAATTTCCGGCTTCCCATGGTTGCCCCGACAAAAGAAGAAGAGTCACATGTGCGGACTCTATTAGAGAATTACGGATTTCTTCTATAAAAGGAATCATAAAACTTTACGCTACAATTGTATCTGATAAAAAACGGTCTGTCATGTTGAGGTTTCCTATAACAGGCCGTTTTTTTATAAGTGCTTATATGGATATTTTGAAATCTTCCGGAATTACAGTGACAGTAGATTGGTGGGTATAATTGACCAGTCCGGGGGGACTGTTGGGAATCTTTTTGACATATTTTATACGAGTATAGTCAACATTAACCTTTCCGGATGATTTTCCTTTGCTGTAGAAGGCAGCCAGTGCAGCTGTTTTTGCAATTAATTCCTTAGGAATAACTTGTCCTTCCGTTATTAGAACAACATGGGATCCCGGAAGAGCTTGTGCATGAAACCACAAATCTTCTTTTCCTGCTTTGTGAAATGTCAAGTATTCATTTTGTACATTATTTTTTCCGAGGAGGACATGAAATCCATCTATAGTCAGTGAGATGAAAGAAGGTTCTTTTTCTTTCTTTCTCTGCCTGGAAGAGTGACGCTGAATAGTTGCTCCGGAATCTTTTAATTCATCCTTTAATTGAATAAGCTCATTTTTTGTTTTTATATTCTCAAGGAAATAAGAAATATTTTCCAGATAGCGGATTTTTGCAAAACATTCATTTAATTTATCCTGTCCGACTTGCAATCTTGTCTTCATTTTGGAATATTTTTTAAAATATAACTGACTATTTTGACTTACCGATAAAAGCGGATTGACAGGGATGCTCTCATCTGTCGGAGGTTCATTAAAAACATTGCTTACTGTTAATTCATGCATTCCGTTAAGTTTTTTATACGCATAAATGGAAAGCAGTGTTCCCCAAAGTTTATAGGTCTCCGTTTTTTTCGTTTCTTTCAATTCATCTTTTATTTTATTCATCTTTCTGGTCTCTTTTTTTAAGAGAGAGGATATCTTTTGGGACATCTGTGAAGTTTCAGCAGAGAGAATGCCGCCATCTTTTTGCAGTTCTTCACGAATCCATCTGTCAGCAGAAATTTTTCTGATGGGTTCTCCCGCAGAGAGCGTAATGGGCGTTGCCCAGGTTTTGTTATTTGGTTTCTTGTAAATATAAAGAGCTTTTGCACTTAAGATCTCTTGCGCTATATCGTAAATTGTATTTGCCAGGATAGTAGATTCTTCCTCATTTAGATGATTTAGTGGCAGATCAGCTTTAATTTTTGTTCGGGAAAATAATTCCTCTGCCAAAAAGCTGCTGAAGCCATTAAACGTATCAAAAATCCACTGCTGAACTGAAGAATCTTGCAATTGGCCGAATTTCAATATTTGGAGGATTTCTTCTGCTGAAAAAAGAAGAAAGTTATTTCTGCTTGCATATGAATTACGGACATAGGGTTTTCCCGGTGCAAGAATTCGTTCCATCTTTTTCCCTCGAAGACAGGCATCAATAATTACATTATCTTCTGTTAAAATTAAATTGGGTGCAGAGGGAATTAATTCCATACAGAGGGATTTGGTAATAATCTTCCCACCTGCTTCTATACGATCGAAATTAAATTTTAAGAACCGATCAAAATCCGGTTGTTCAATGGATGAAAGCCTGGAGCCTTCCAGCTGTTTACGCAATGTCATGCAAAACGTTTGAGAGGGCATATATCCGGTGTCCTTTTTTAGGTTTTCGGTGATGTAGATTAAAGGGCGGTAAGTGTCAAAAATTAAGTGTATAGGTTTTTCGTATGAACGAAATAGTTCTATGTCAATAATCCGGTTATCTATTTGATGAATTTGGCGTACCTGTGCCGGTATGATTTTAGCTGCCAATTCTTTTCTGAATATGTAAAGAACTGCACTGTCAATTTGCATGAAATAACTCCTTTCTTGTTCTGAATCAGTATAGCATAATCCATTGGGGAGGATAGCCTGTTTTCTGTAGAAATATGCTCGACTCTGTTTAGTATAGATGTTAAAATAAAAAGCTAATGAATGATATGCAGGAGGGGATTATGCATTTTACGAAATGGCAGGCCTGTGGAAATGACTTTGTTTTTGTCAATGCAATGACAATGGATATCCGGCCAGTGGTAAAAAAATGTGTTTCTATTTGTAACAGAAATTTTGGTATAGGTGCCGATGGAATAATCTTTGTTCTTCCTTCGGAAAAGGCAACGCTTCAGATGAGAATTTTCAATAGTGATGGAAGTGAAGCAGAAATGTGCGGTAACGGTATTCGTGCTTTTGCCAAGTGGGCTCATGAGCTGGGGCTGGTATCAAAGCATCATTTTTCCGTAGAAACCGGTGCAGGGATTTTATTCCCTGAACTGCTTCCGGATGGAAAGGTTCGTGTCGACATGGGCGTGCCGCATTTAAACAGCAGTGAGATTCCTGTGACAGGATTTGGTGACGGTATGGTGGTGAACCGGAAACTTACAAATGACTTGCATACATACCGTATTACTTGTGTATCAATGGGGAATCCACATTGTGTTATTTTTACTGACAATATTGATCGAATTTCGCTTGAAGAAATCGGTTCCCGATTAGAAGCAGACGCTCATTTTCCGCGAAAAACAAATGTGGAGTTTGCGCAGCTCCTGAAAAAAAATTTACTGCGCATGCGTGTATGGGAACGTGGTACTGGTGTTACGATGGCTTGTGGTACAGGAACCTGCGCGACTGTTGTTGCTGCAATCCTGAATGGACTTGTAGAAAAAGAAGCAGAGGTTATTCTTGACGGAGGAAATCTTCATATTTCATGGGAGGGTGATAGTTCTGCGCATGTATTTATGACAGGACCGGCAGAAAAAGTATTTGAGGGTGAATATATAATTTAATTATTTGGAAAAGGGGCGTAAGTATGAAGAGCATGACCGGTTTCGGGCATGGTACGGCAACTGGTACTAAGGGAATGGTAACGGCTGAAATAAAAACTGTTAACAATCGATTTCTTGAGTTAAATATACGTACTGACCATTTTTCTGCAGCCGCGGAAGAAAGCATAAAATCTTTAATCAAAGAACAGGTACACCGAGGCAAGATATACGTTAATCTCACATTCACATCAGATGGAAGCAGAAAAAACATTCATGTTTCTTTAGATGAAGACCTTTTATCTGCTTATTTGGATGTATTTCACATGCTGAGGCATAAAGATGAGATCAGGTGCCGGAAACCTTCAGTTTCCGATCTTTTATTGTTGCCGACTCCTTTTCTTCATGTAGCAATAGAATCCATTACTGATGAAGAATTGATTTCTCTTGCCCGCAAGGCTGTATCTGCCGCACTAGCTGGAGTGAATGAAATGAGGCGTCGGGAAGGAGAAAATTTAGCGGCTGATTTAAATAAAAGAATTGATCTATTGAGGGAAAAACTTCTGTATCTGAAAAGTAAACAAAATATCATTGTAGAGGATTACGAAAAAAGGCTTCGCAGCCGCATGATCAAATTATTGGAAGACAGTGGGAGTGCTTGGGATGAGACACGTTTATTGCAAGAGGTCGCTGTTTACTCTGAAAAAACGGATTATACAGAAGAACTTACCCGGTTTGAGAGTCATTTAAATCAGTTCGCTGCCGCCTTAAACAGTATGGAACCTATAGGACGGAAGCTTGATTTTCTGCTCCAGGAAATTAACCGGGAAATCAATACAACCGCCTCAAAAGCCAATGACATCAGTGTGATTGACTGTGTTATAATAATCAAAACAGAATTGGAGAAAATCAGGGAACAGGTTCAAAATATCGAATAAGGAGATAATAATGGGAGTTCAGCTTATTAACATAGGCTTTGGAAACATGGCGGCGGCAACCAGAGTTATTGCAATTATCAGTCCAGAATCGGCACCGGTCAAACGAATGATTCAAGATTGCCGAGACAAAGGCGAGCTGATTGATGCTACTTACGGGAGAAAAACACGGGCAGTTTTGATTATGGACAGTGGGCAAACTATTCTTTCCGCTGTTCAGCCTGAAACAATTTCTCACCGTTTAATGAATAAGGAAACGGCAATTATGGAAGCGGCTGATGAGGGGTAAAGGTATATGGGGAAAAAGGATGAGGGAATTCTGCTTGTCGTTTCCGGTCCGTCGGGAGCAGGGAAAGGCACTATTTGCAATGAAATCAGAAATATTTATCCTGAATTGAATTATTCCATTTCTATGACAACCAGAACGGCAAGAGTGGGGGAAGAAGAGGGGGTCAGCTACTTTTTCAGATCAAAGGAAGAGTTTGAAAGACTGATAAAAGAAGAGGCCTTTTTGGAGTATGCATGTGTATACGGCAATTATTACGGAACACCAAAGAAAAGTGTTCTTGATCTAATTGAAAGAGGAAAATCAGTTTTGCTTGAAATTGATATCCAAGGTGCTATGCAGGTTAAGGAAAGATATCCTAAAGGTGTTTTTATTTATATAGTTCCACCATCCTTAAGGACGCTTTCAGCGCGTTTACACGGCAGAGGGACAGATTCGGAAGATACCATCCAAAAGCGTTTGGCTCAAATCACCGGTGAATTATCTATGGCGCATAAATATGATTACATAGTCGTAAATGATGTACTGAAGGATGCAGTTCATAAAACCTGCGCAATTATAGAGGCAGAAAGATGTAAACTATCCAGGAATCAGAATCAGATAGAAACAATTTTTCAGCAGTATATAAATAAGGAGGTTCCTTTAAAATGATGTGTTATCCAGCAATTGATGCTCTTGTGAAAAAGGTTGATACAAAATATACCCTTGTCACATTGGCTGCCCTGAGAGCGAGAGAATTAACGGATGGAGCTCCGGCATTACTTGATGATAAAGGGAAAAAAACGGTGACTGTGGCGCTTGAAGAGATATATCACGATAAGATTTCTTATTATGAAAATAAAAAATAAATTTACGGTGTAATTACTTGTTTCTTACTCACCTTACTGAAAGGATTTTTATGATGTTTATAAATAAGCATATTGTCGTAGGAGTTTGCGGCGGTATTGCGGCGTATAAAGCGGCCGGACTTGTAAGCCAGCTTAGGCAGCGCGGTGCAGATGTACATTGCATTATGACTGAACATGCAGCAAAATTGGTTACACCTATTACATTCGGAGAACTTTCAGGTAATGATGTTACTGTCGATATGTTTGCCAATATCAACAAATGGGATGTAGAGCATATTTCGCTTGCCCAATTAGCGGATGTTTTTGTTATTGCTCCTGCAACAGCTGATATCATTGGGAAAATAGCCAATGGAATTGCTGATGATATGCTTTCGACAACAATTATGGCGACAACTGCAAAGGTTATTTTTGTTCCGTCCATGAATACAAACATGTATGAGAATCCTATTGTCCAAGAGAATATTAAAAAGTTGCGCAAACTTGGCTATATATTTGTAGAACCTGAAAGCGGACACTTGGCATGTAATGCTTCCGGTAAAGGCCGGTTCCCTTCGCTGGAAAAAATTATTTTCCGGATTGAACGGATTTTATCGGGAAGGCAGTTGTTAAAGGGGAAGCGTGTAATCATAAGCGCGGGTGGGACAAAAGAGAATATTGATCCGGTACGTTATATAGGAAATCGTTCCAGCGGACGGATGGGTTATGCTATCGCCAGGGCCGCTGCAATAGAAGCAGCTGACGTGGTTCTGGTAAGTTGTACGGAAGCACTGCCCGCGCCGGAAGATGTTAGAATGATTTATGTTCGGGATGCCCGTGAATTGGATAAGGCAATGAAGAGTCTCTATGAAGAAAGTGATATAGTCATTATGGCAGCGGCAGTTTCAGATTACAGACCGATTGTTGCGGCGAATCAAAAAATTAAAAAAGAAGAAAATGATGATCTTATGATTCACCTGTCGCTTAATCCGGATATTCTTTTTGATCTGGGGCAAAAAAAGACTCACCAGTTCCTTGTTGGTTTTGCAGCAGAAACGAATGATGTTATTGCCCATGGTCGAAACAAGGTGGAAAGAAAGAATTTAGATATGCTTATTGCCAATGATGTGGCAATGCCCGGCGCAGGATTTAATGTAACGACTAATATTGCCGCCATATTATATAAAGATGGTACATTACAGCAATACCCTAAAATGGCAAAAGAAGAATTAGGAAAAATCATCATAGAGAAAATTGCGGAAAAATGTAATTTATTATTTAATAAGAGAAGACATCCTGTTCTTGAACTGCGTAAATCGTAGGAGATACCTTTGTTGTAAACTCTATTGATTAATTTCAATGATATGATATAATAAATTTCATAATACTCATCGAGAGCAGCGGAGGGATTTGGCCCCATGATGCTGCAGCAACCATTCTATATAGGGAAAAGGTGCTAATTCCATCAGCATTTGCTGGCAGATGAGAGGAAGTCCTCCCTGCGCGGAGGAATTTTTATTTTACATAATCGGAGGATAAAAATATGCCGAAAAAAGTTTTATTTACGTCAGAATCTGTTACAGAAGGGCATCCGGATAAAATAGCTGATCAGATTTCAGACGCCATATTGGATTCTATTCTTGAGCAGGATCCCAATGGTCGTGTTGCTTGTGAAACCATTGTCACAACCGGGCAGGTGCATGTGTTTGGCGAAATAACAACTGATGCCAAAGTGGATATTCCACGGGTGATTCGCAAAACGATTGGGGACATCGGGTATACTGATGCAAGTTATGGATTTGACAGTGAAACCTGTGCGATTCTGATTTCTCTGGATGAACAGTCTCCTGATATCGCAATGGGGGTGGATCGTTCTCTGGAATCAAAGGAAGCTAAAGCGGATTTTTATGATATCGGAGCCGGCGATCAGGGAATGATGTTCGGTTATGCATGCAATGAAACTCCTGAATTTTTACCTCTTCCTATTGCATTTGCACACAGACTTTCACGCCGTTTGGCAGAAGTCAGGAAAAATGGACAACTCGCATATCTCAGACCAGACGGGAAAACACAAGTAACCGTAGAATATATTGATGGGAAACCGGTGCGTATTGATACGATTGTTATTTCAACGCAACATGCGCCGGATATTACACAGAAAGCAATCAGAGAAGATATGATTGAGCATGTGATAAAAGCCGTCTTACCGGCCCAATTTATTGATGAAAATACAAAATACCTGATTAATCCGACAGGCCGCTTTGTTATTGGTGGGCCGCAGGGAGATGCGGGACTCACTGGACGGAAAATTATTGTTGATACTTACGGCGGAATGGCTCGCCATGGCGGCGGTGCCTTCTCCGGAAAAGATCCGACAAAAGTGGATCGCTCAGCAGCATATGCTGCGCGTTATGTGGCAAAGAATATCGTGGCAGCAGGTCTTGCGGATAAATGTGAAATTCAATTGGCTTATGCAATTGGTGTAGCACGTCCGGTATCTATTTTAGTCGATACATTCGGAACAGGGAAAATTGATGAAGAACAAATCGTAAATCTGGTTGAGGAAAATTTTGAACTTCGACCTGCCGGTATCATTGATATGCTTAATCTACGTCATCCGATTTATAGACAGACTGCAGCATATGGACATTTTGGAAGAGATGATATAGATTTACCGTGGGAGCATACAGACAAGGCGGAATCATTGAAAAGACAAGTTGGGATATAATTTTTGAGAAACTTCTTTGTGGTGACAGAATCGTTTTTTATCCAAAGAAGTTTTTTATTGTCGTGAAAAATATCCTGCCGCATTAAAATAAATAATGAATAAGGATAGCATTTTATGATAATATATAGACATCGTTTTATATCGATATAAAAGAGTTTCTTTAGGACTTACGAAATAAGGAAAATGATCGATGATTGGTACAATTGCGGAGATATTAATTAATCGGCCTTCGAAACATTTAAACAAAACATTTTCTTATAAAATCCCGGATCATCTCAGTTATGTGGGTTCCGGCTGGCGGTGCATAGTACCGTTTGCCGGCAAGCAGGAAGAAGGAATTATTCTATCATGTCATGAAGAGGAATTCTCTCATATTTCTTACAAGTTGCTGGAAATTTATGATGCCATTGATTCAGTACCTTGGTTTACGGATGCAATGATTAAAACAGCAAAATGGATTTCACAATATTATATGTGCACATTGATAGATGCTCTTCGTCTTTTTTTTATTGATAAAAAAGGAATACGAACAGAGGTCTTATATGAGATTAATTGGAAGGAAATTCCGGAATGTGAGGATATATGGGGACTGATCGATATCTCTGTTGAAATCATTTCGAAAGAAGACGCGGTTTTAGTTTTGGGTAAAACTCGTTGTAACCGATAAGGATTTATAAAAGAAACAGAATTATTGCAAAAAGTCTATAAAGAACCATTGGAAGAATGGTTAGCCATTAATAACAAATCGGAATCGGAGTCCATGAAAAGAGGGGGAAGACAAAAAGCCTTATGGTCGCATCTGTGTCAAATCGGGCAGGATTCGATTTCAAACCTGATATCAGCGGGTTTTTCACGGGATGTTATTCGACGCTTTTGCAGGAATGGCAATGGACATCTATTTTATCGAGGGAAGAAAACGTTTTCGCTTGTGGAAAACACAAGGAGCGACAACCCACGCAAACTAACGGCGGAACAAAAATATGCGGTAGAATATATAATCGGTGCTGTTAATGAGGAAAGATACAAGGGTATACTCCTTTATGGTGTAACAGGAAGTGGGAAGACGGAAGTTTATCTCCGCGCGGCTGAGAGTGCGATTGCAGCAGGGGGAACAGTGCTGCTCGAAGTACCTGAGATTGCTTTGACGAACCAGATGGTTTCTTATTTTGCCGATTACTTTGGCGATAAAGTGGTTTTTATGCACAGTAATTTAAGTAAAGGTGAGCGGTATAATAATCGTCAAAGAATTGCAAATGAAGAAAGTTCTATTATTATTGGTTCCCGTTCTGCCCTTTTCATGCCGTTTAAGAATCTGAAACTTATTATTGTTGATGAGGAATATGATTCATCTTATAAACAAACGGAGACTCCCCGCTATAATGGCAGAGATGTGGCGAAGGTAATGGCTGTTATTTATAATTGCCCTATTGTTCTTGGGGCGGCTACGCCTTTTTTTGCGGCTAAAAATAAGAAGATTGAATTGCTGGAAATGCGGCAACGTGTTCATAGAACACCACTGCCTCAAATATATGTTTATGATATGCGGAGCGAAGCAGATATAGGGCATGCGACCAACTTATCAAGACCGATGATTGATCTTTTGAGAGATACGGTTCAAAAGAATCATAAGGCGATTCTGCTGCTGAATCGAAGAGGCTTTGCACCGACTTTGATGTGTAAACATTGCGGATATGTATTCAAATGCACCCATTGTGATGTTCCGCTTGTCTATCATAAAGATAAACATCGATTGAACTGCCATTATTGTGAGAGTACATTTCCTTTGCCCAGGCAGTGTCCTGTGTGCAGTTCTCAAGATATATTATATTTAGGATGGGGAACACAGCGGATTGAAGAGGATTTGAAAAAATTACTTCCGGAAGCGAAATGTTGCCGCTTTGATGTAGATAGTACTGCCAGGAAGTATAGCGCTGCAAAAATATTATCCAATTTTCGAGATGGAAAATTTGACATCTTATTTGGCACACAGATGGTAGCCAAGGGACATGATATACCGGGCGTGCAGTCTGTAGGGATCCTTTCTGTGGATAGCACCTTGAATATGCCTACTTATCTTGCAGCAGAACAGACTTTTAATCTGATTACACAATGTGCGGGGCGGGCAGGCAGGAATTTGGAACAGGGACGAGTCATTCTTCAAACATATAATACAGAACACTATGTTATATTAACTGCTGCAAAACAGGACTATGATGCTTTTTATCAGCAGGAATTGGAATATCGAAGAACTCTTCATTATCCGCCGTTTACCAGGCTGATGAAAATCACCTGTTTTAATAAAAAAGAGAGTATCGCCAGAAATCATGCAGAAAAGATTTATCGTTATATTCGGGAAATGCTGCCTGGCATACCGGATTATATTTCTGTAACACCACCTTATGATGAACCTGTCAAAAAGGTAAGAAATATATATAATGTTTCCTTGCTTATAAAAGGAAAAACACTAAGGCGTTTGAAGCTTTCCATGCAGAATTCTAAGATATTTCAGGAAAATGATATAATTATAGATGTAGATCCCCTATAATATTTTAGTGAAAGTGAAGGGAAATGAATTGAGTAAAATAATTACTGCAGGCGATCCGATTTTGAAGTCTGTTGCAATGCCTGTTACCGCATTTGATAAAAAACTGAAGTTCTTAGTTAATGAAATGAAAAAGACAATGTATGAATCTAACGGAGTAGGATTGGCAGCACCGCAAATTGCTGTTTCAAAACGTGTTTTTGTTGCTGATGATGGAGAATCCGGATTTGAAGCTTATATTAATCCGAGATGGACTCCTGACGGAGATGAGAAAGTAATTGATACGGAAGGTTGTTTGTCTGTTCCAAATTGGTATGGAGAAGTAGAACGTTATGCTAATGTGACTGTAAAATATCAGGATATTCACGGGAAAAGAAAGCAAAAGAAAGCAACGGGACTTCTGGCACGTTGTATACAACATGAAACAGATCATCTGAATGGGATTCTTTTTATCGAAAAGGCAAACTCGTTGCATAAAGGAGCGTCTGATGAGTAATCCATATCGGATTATATTTATGGGAACACCTGATTTTGCGGCTGTGCAATTAAAAACACTGTGTGAAAATGGATATAGACCTATTGCTGTTTATACTCAGCCTGACAAAATAAATGGAAGAGGAAATAGGATAACTTTTTCTGATGTAAAAAAATTAGCAATGGAAGAGAATATCCCGGTATACCAACCGACGACTTTTAAAAGTGAAGATACTATTTGGGAATTGGCTGCATTAAAGCCAGATCTTATTATTGTAGTGGCTTATGGGAAAATTCTTCCGGTCGCAGTTATAGATGCCGCCGTTTATGGAGCGATTAATATTCACGCCTCTCTTTTGCCGGAGTATAGAGGCTCTGCCCCTATACAAAGGGCTATTATAGACCGTAAAAGTGAGACTGGTATCAGTATCATGAAACTTGATGCCGGGATGGATACAGGCGATATCATTCGTATGGCTCCATTGAAAATCCTGCCGCATATGACAGCGGGTGAATTATTTGAATCACTTTCCGTGTTGGGGGCGAAAGAGCTTCTCTATGTCTTGAAGAATCTACCTGAAAGTATGGCTGGTGCGAAACCGCAAGATCATGCTAAAGCAACTTATGCGGAAAAAGTTACAAAAGAGATGGGGCATATTGATTGGGAGCAAGAGGCATCGGTTATTGATGCCCTTATTCGAGGAATGTATCCTTCCCCGGGGACATACACCTATTTTCATGGCAAACGGATAAAAATCCATGCTGCTTTTTATGAGAACAGCGATACCGCTGCGATCCCCAAGGGAACTGTTGTTTCTTTAAAAGATGGGAATATAGGTGTTGCTGCGACGCATGGAATCATATACTTAACAATGGTTCAACCGGAGAATCATAAGCGAATGAAAACGATTGATTTTATCAATGGATATCAGGTAAAAACCAATGATTGCTTCGAGTACTGAAAAAATAAAATCAGCGAGAACATTGGCATTTGAGGCACTTTATGAAATCTTTGAAAAAAATGCTTACGCTAATTTAACGATTCAGAGTATTTTGCGGTGGTGCCCTTTAAAAAAGGAAGAACGACATTTATTGACGGAACTTATTTATGGGGTTTGTCGTAAATATAATTATTGCCTTTGGCTGATTAGTTTGATAAGTGACCGGCCGATGTTTAAAATTCATCCTGCAGTACGTATTCTTTTAGCCCTTGGGATATATCAGATTGTCTTTTTAGATCGTATCCCTGAGTCTGCAGCTGTCAACGAAACAGTAAAAATTGCAAAAAAAGTAACTCATATCGGAAATGTAAAATTTATTAATGGAGTTCTCCGAAATTTTCTTCGCCGAAGGGGATCACTTACGTTGCCGGATAGAACTTCCAACCGTGTCTTTTATGAATCTTTAATCTATAACCAACCTGAATGGCTGATTCGATTTTTTGAAAAAGAATACGGTATGGGACAATCTGAAAAGATTCTGAAAGCCTTTAATACTATTTCGGACACATGCATTAGAGTAAATACGCTTAAAATAGAAACGGATGATATCAAAAAACAGTTAAAATTAAGAAATATAAGTGTAGGAGATATTTCTTATATGCCGGAAGCACTGGCAATAAAAGCGGGGACGGATATTCTGTTTTCAGAGTTTCTGCAGACAGGACTTATATATATACAGACGGCATCTTCCATGATTCCTGCCAAAGTACTTGGACCGGATGCAGAAGACCATGTTCTTGATATGTGTGCGGCTCCAGGAAGCAAAACAACGCATATAGCAGCGTTGATGGGAAATAGAGGCAGTATTGACGCTTGGGATGTTTATCCGCATAAAGTCAAATTGATAAAAGACAATGCAAAACGTTTGGGAATATCTATTATCCATACAGAGGTAAGAGATTCCGTCAAACCGTTACCATTCCTGTATGAAACTTATGATAAGGTCCTTTTAGATGCACCTTGTTCAGGATTAGGGGTCTTAGGACATAAGGTGGAACTTCGGTGGAGAAGAAAGGAAAGTGACTTATCCGTATTTCCACCATTACAAAAACAATTAATTGAGCAGGCGGCTAAATATACAAAAACAGGCGGCGTATTGGTTTATAGTACTTGCACACTTAATCCTGATGAGAACGAACATATTATTAATGAGTTTCTTTCTTTACATTCGGAGTTTGCGCTGGAAGAATTTAACTTTCCCGTTTTGGGAAAATCTTTAAATGGGATGATGACCCTTTATCCTGATTTAGTCAGAAGTGATGGTTTTTTTGTGGCAAAATTAAGAAAGGTATCTCATGAAGCGTAATATATGGGGACTAAATTTGCAGGAGCTAGAAACATGGGTTGTGGGAAACGGGTTTCCCCGTTTCAGAGCAAAGCAATTACGAGATTACCTATACAAAAGGCATATATTCCATTTTGATGAAATGACTCAGTTTTCGCAGAAAATGCGAGACTGGTTAAAAGAGAACGGACAGATTGATAAGCCGGTCATTATAAGCCGGGCGCAATCCGATGATGAAAAGACTATAAAATTACTTCTTAAATTAAAAGATGGCTCCTTGGTTGAGACCGTTTGTATGTGTCACCATTATGGAAATTCTATTTGCGTCTCCACCCAGGTCGGCTGTGCAATGGGATGTATATTTTGCGCTTCCACAAGAAAAGGGTTGGAAAGAAATTTAACGGCAGGAGAAATTCTTGCACAGATGTATGCATTTAAAGAACTTTACGATATACCGTTCCATTCCATCGTTCTGATGGGAGCAGGGGAACCGCTTACTAATTATGAAGAGGTTTTGCATTTTATCCATCTTGCGAATGATCCTGAACTATTGAATATCAGTTATCGTAATATAACTATTTCTACATGCGGGATCGTACCTCAAATTTATCGATTAGCTGATGAAAATATCCCTATTACCCTTGCTATTTCTTTGCATGCGCCGAATGATCGGATTCGTAATGTTTTGGTTCCTATAAGTAAAAATTTTAGAATTAAAGATGTAGTGAGTGCGGCAGAATATTACTTTAAGAAAACAAAGAGAAGGGTCACTTTTGAATATATTCTTATCAAGGATATGAATGCAAGTGTGGAAAACGCAAAAGAACTTTGCCGCTTAATAGGTAAAATGCCGTGCCATATTAATTTAATCCCTATCAACGGTACAGAGCATATTAAATTGTATCCGCCAGAATGGAAAGAAATCAAACGATTTCAGGATATTTTGCTGAAAAAAGGAAAGGAAACGACTGTGCGCAAACAAATGGGGGATGAAATACAAGCGGCTTGCGGACAGTTAAAACGGAGATATTTAAACAGTGTCACTTAGTATCCTTAAAGGCTTTTGTTGACTGTGTTTTTTCAACATGCTACTATGAATTGTAAATAGCATTTATTGTATTTGAGTTATAGAAAGAATCTGGCATCTATGTTTATTGCATACGGCGATTCCCGTGTCGGACTGATTCGCAAAGTAAATGAAGACAGTATTTCGGATTGTTCCGGTCCCGTTTTTATCTTAGCGGATGGCATGGGAGGCTACGTAGGTGGTCAAGTGGCCAGTAGGCTTGCTGTTGAAAGTGGAACCGGCTTCTTGAAGAATGTACCTTTGGAAAAAATTTCAGAAGGACTCTTGAAGGAGTCTATTTTGCATGCAAATCAAGTTGTTCTGACCGAAAAAATGAAGAAACCTGAACTTGATGGTATGGGAACAACCATGATTACAGTAGGTATCAATGATAATGTGCTGAGTTGGGCACATGTCGGAGATAGCCGATTATATATTTATCATAAAGAAATTCTCCAGCAAGTGACAACAGACCATTCTTTTGTTATGGAACTTCTAAGAAAAGGCAAGATTACCGAGGATGAAATGCATGAACATCCACGGAAGAATGAAATTACCCGTGCTGTGGGAATCAAGAAGGCATTAGAAGTGGATACAGGTACAATCCGGTTAAAAAATAATACATTAATACTGCTTTGTACTGACGGATTGACAGGGATGGTGGATGATACACATATCGCAAAAATTCTGTCGGAATATAGAAATTTTACCAAAGAAGATTTAATGAATTGCGGAGAACATTTATTCAATGCCGCTTATAATGCAGGTGCGGCAGATAATGTATCTCTTATATTAATTGACTACTGGGGTAGAAAAGGCGGAGAAGGCTAATGGTTGGTAAAACACTTGACAATCGCTATAAATTGGAAAAGAAAATAGGCTCGGGGGGCATGGCAGATGTCTATATGGCTACCGATTTATTACTTGATAGGGTAGTTGCTGTAAAAGTGCTTCATAGCAGTTTTGCAGAAGACAATGATTTCATTGTACGTTTTCGACATGAAGCGCAGTCTGCAGGGAAACTTACACATCCTAATATTGTGGGGATATATGATGTTGGGGATGATCAGGGAGTACATTATATTGTTATGGAGTATGTCGAAGGGGTGACCCTTAAACAATATATTCAAGATCACAGCAGTATATCTGTCGATATGGCTGTACGTATTGCTGTTGAAATCGGCAGCGCACTTGAAGCAGCCCATGAGAATGGTATTGTTCATTGCGACATTAAGCCGCATAACATTCTTCTGACTGAAACCGGTAAGGTGAAAGTGACTGACTTTGGCATCGCACGAGCAATCAATTCTGCAACAGTAATTGATAAAAAATCTATTTTGGGATCTGTTCATTATTTATCACCAGAACAAGCGGCTGGGGATAAAGTTACAGAGAAAACAGATATTTATTCTTTAGGTGTTGTGCTCTATGAAATGCTTACACACCATTTACCGTTTGAAGGTGAAACAGCAGTCAGTATTGCACTGCAGCATATGCGCGGAGAAGTACCACGACCAACTAAATTTAATCCTGCCATTACGCCCATGCTGGAAGAATGCGTTTTGACCGCGTTGCAGAAAGATCCTGATAAGAGATACAATTCTGTTTCTGATTTTATTTCTGAGTTAAAAATGGCGCAGGGATTTACTACGTCCATTTATAAACCTGCACAGCCCGAGTTTGCTGCGATGACGAAACCAATTGCACAAAAAACAGAAAAAATTGCACGAACAGAGACGGAAGGCAAGCTTTCTCATCTGATTACAAATTTCCCTCAAAAGTATATTTGGATCGCCATGGTGCTTTTATTTATTTCCTGTTTTTTGTGGGCATTTTTTAGCTTTGGAAATTTTTGGAGTACCTCAAATGTAACAGTACCCATGCTTGTCGGAGAGCCTGTGGAAGTGGCACAAAAGACACTGAAGGAAATGAATCTTAAGTTTTCCATTGATGAAATTGCCAGTGATGATATTCCGGCCGGACAGGTAATATCCCAAACACCGGTTGGCGGAGCAAGTGTAAAAGAACAGAGGATCATTCATCTGACAGTCAGCAAAGGTGGAGCTGTTATTTTGGTTCCCGATTTAAAAGGGCTTACTTTAGATCAGGCAAAAGAACGGTTAGAAAAATTGGATCTTGCTTTAGGGGCTGTTGAAAATGGTAGTGACCAATCCCAGCCGGCCGAAATCATTATCTCTCAGAGCCCGCAGTCTTTCTCGAAAGTAGCAAAAGGAACACTTGTCAATATTGTTATTAACTTGCGCCAACCGGTAAATGTTCCTAATTTGGTAGGTATGACATTGGCAGATGCAAAAAATGCATTGGATTCCGTACATCTTACATTAGGAACTATTTCATCTTCTGACGGGGTTGCTGCAGATGATTCTGCTGTTGTTTTGGCGCAGAATCCCACCGGTGGCGTATCTACGAATGAATCTTCCGTAAATCTTACTATCGGGAAAAAAGAAAAAACGCAGAAAAAAACAGGGAGCGTTAATATTACTATTCCTAAAAACGGCAATTCACGCCATGTGGTTATCTATATAATTGATGATAATGGTAAATCAGTCTCCTATGATCAGCAGGTTAAACCGGGAAGTACAGTTAATCAATCTGTATCAGGGATAGGGAATGTTAAGGTTCAGGTACTTATTGATGGAAATATAGTCCAAGATCGGGAGCTATAAATTTATGGAAGGGACTGTCCTGAAAGATCAAAACGGATATTTTACCATATTGGGAAATAATCAGGTACTGACTCGCTGCCGTTCACGCGGAGCGTTGAAGAAAAAGACCGATGTATTAGTGGGCGATCATGTAGAATATGAAACCAATAAAGGGTTCGAGGGAATCATTACAAAAGTTTATAAACGAAAGAATCAATTATATCGGCCGCCGGTTTCAAATGTAGATGAACTCGTACTGGTGTCATCCATTTGTACACCGGATCTTAATCGCGGTCTTCTTGATAAAATGATATTACTTGCGGAAAATGCGAATATGTCTCCTGTGATTTGCATCAATAAGTGCGATTTGGATGAAGTTTCTGCCAAAAGAGTATGTGAAGAATATGAAAAAGCGGGATATCCCTGTGTTTATACATCTACATATACTCAAGATGGCCTTGACGATTTAAAAAAACTTTTGCGAGGTCGTATCATCGTATTTTCCGGACCGTCTGGAGTTGGAAAGTCCAGTATTCTAAATTATTTTTTAGGGCAGTCATACTTTACCTCCGGTGCGGTCAGCGCTTATACAGGAAAGGGGCGGGCAACAACCCGGCATGCAGAATTAGTGCCATTTAAGACGGGAGTATTTCTTATGGACACCCCAGGGTATACGCTTCTAGATATAGATTTACTGGATATTGATGAATTAGGTTTTTTATTTAAAGACTTTCCGGCACTTTTCCGAGCCGAAGTGTGCTATCCGGAAGGCTATAGAAGACGGGGTTGTTCAAAAAAGAAGATATGAGTCCTATTTACAAATATTTCAGAAATTGAAGTATTCCAAAAAGTATTGATTTGATTTTGCCAGGAGAAAAAATTATGAAGATTGCTCCCTCGGTCCTCGCCGCAGATTTTTCCAATTTAGAATGTGAGTTGAAAGATATTGAAACGGGTGGTGCTGATTTAGTTCATCTTGATGTCATGGACGGTACCTTTGTACCCAATATTTCTTTTGGTCCACCGGTCATTCAGTCACTTAGAAAAGTCACGTTGCTGCCATTTGATGTTCATTTAATGACATATCATCCTGAATATTATTTTGATTCACTTGGAAAAATTGGTGTTGATATGATTTCCTTTCATCAGGAGGCGGTGATTCATGTGGATCGTACTATTCACGATATAAAGTTTCGTGGAATTAAAGCGGGTATTGCGCTTAATCCTGGCACATCACTGTCTGCTTTGGAACTTGTATTGCCTCTTTTAGATTTTGTACTTATTATGTCCGTTAATCCGGGATTCGGCGGTCAGAAGTTCATTTCCTATACTTTAGATAAAATAAAAGTATTAAAAAAGATGATGAAGAATTTAAATCTTCAAATTCCCATCGAAGTGGATGGAGGAGTTTCTTCTGCTAATGCTGTTTTGCTTAAAGACGCAGGCGCAGATATTCTTGTAGCCGGTTCCTCCGTGTTTGGCGCGGCTGATAGAAAAAAAGCGATTGATGTACTGCGTTCATAGGGTTTTCTTTCCGTATTTTATCCGCATAGTCTGTTTTTATAGGCTGTGCGCTTTTTGTTCTCATTGATTTTGTTGTAAAATAAACATATGATGCAAAGATTTGATATCTAAATTTGTTCAAATATTCAAGATATCCGGAGAGAAAATTGATTAAAATTAATACAATTCAACATTATTTAAGCATGTCAGGAATTCGTATAACTGTTTCTGATGTTTCTTCTGCTGCTGCAAAGGTACAGGAGTTACATCATCTGCCTGCTTTAACAGCAGTGATTATGGGGAAAATTCTGGCCGGTACATCTGTACTTGCGACGGATTTTAAGAATCATGAAGGAATCAGTATTCTTTGGCAAACAAATTCTATTTTGGGATCTATTCATGCTGATGCCTATGAAGGGTATTTTATACGTGGTTATGTGGACACTGCTGATGATAATCTTCCGGTGACATCACATAATGAAAAGCTCCTCATCAGTGATAAAGCACAACTTACCGTTACAAGATATTCCTTAGTACGGACTCCTTATAGTAGCCGTATAAATTTATCTTTTGGTAATATTTCTGAATGCCTTGGACAATATTTAAAACAGTCTGACCAAATAAAATCTTTCATTTTTGTTACAGCAGCTGTATCACCGGAGAAAAAAATAACGCGTGCCGCCGGTATTTTTGCCCAGCTGCTGCCGGAAGGGAATAAGAAAAAATTCACTCAATACTTCAGAAATAGAAACCATTTATTTTCCAAGGAAGGATTATTCCAGGGGCACGAATTGGAAACACTTATAAAAGAAGGCGGGTTTTCAATAATTAAAGAGGCACCGGTCGCATTTTGCTGTACGTGTTCGGAAGAACGGATAAAAACGGCGCTTGTGGCATTGCCGAAATCTGAAAGAGTTTCTTTGCTGAAAGACGAATATATTGAAATTTCATGTCATTATTGTGGTAAGATCCGAAAAATATCAAGAGAGACGCTTCAACATTGGTTTCAGAAGGAAGGAAGTATAACGCAATGAATAAACTGGCATTTATTGGTGGTACCGGCGTGTATGATGCCGGGATATTATCCGATATTCGTTCTGAAATAATAAATACCCCTTTTGGACAAGCGGCTTGTCAAATTGGGTATTTTAAGGGGAAAGAAATCGTATTTTTAGCCCGGCATGGTACAGAGCATACTATTCCTCCGCATAAAATAAATTATCGTGCAAATATTTACGCGTTAAAAATGTTAGAAGTTTCTTCCATAGTTTCAACTACTGCGGTAGGCTCTTTAAACACGGAATATAAACCGGGCGAACTTGTACTGATTGATCAGTTCTTAGATATGACGAAATCAAGGAATGGAACTTTCTTTGATGGAGAATTCCGTGGTGTTGCTCATATTGATATGACAAATCCTTACTGTCAAACCTTAAGGAATGTGATTATTCAAGCTGGAATGAAAAATGAAATTGCTATCCATCCTAATGGTACATATATATGTACGGAAGGACCACGATTTGAGACTCCGGCGGAAATAAAGACATTTAGGCTTTGGGGAGCAGATGTGGTAGGAATGACCAATGTACCGGAGTGCCAATTGGCAAGAGAAGCGGAAATGTGCTATGCGACTATTTCAATGGTTACCAATTTTGCGGCGGGAATTTCACCGACGATACTTACTCATAAAGAGGTCGTTGAGTGCATGGATCGGAATATCGAAAGCTTTCGTAAAATTACGATGATGATTTGCGAATCTTTTGATACAACGCTTGATTGTGAGTGCCGTCATGCAGGTAAGGATTTCGGGGGATTCTGCTTATGATAATACATTCCTTGGAATGGAAAGATAATAAACTGTATTTGCTTGATCAAACACGTTTGCCTGGAACATATGTATATCTGGAATATAGTGATTACCTAAAGGTGGCTGATGCCATAAAAAATCTTGTCGTAAGGGGAGCTCCCGCTATTGGTATAGCCGCTGCTTATGGAATGCTGCTGGCTTATCAGAATTTATCAAGAGATTGTCAAGATATCGCCACAATTGAAAAGCGATTTTTATATGCTGCCGACACAATGAAAATGGCGAGACCTACAGCAGTTAACCTATTTTGGGCAGTTGATGAAATGATTAAAGTTTTTAAAAACACAAAACTGGAAAATATTTATGGAGCGCTGCTAAGAAAAGCAAATGAAATAGAAAGGCAGGATAAAGAAATATGCAGCCGAATTGCTGATCAGGGCGCAGATATTTTTAAGGGTAAAAAGCATTTGAAAATACTGACGCATTGTAATGCTGGAGCATTGGCGACCGCAGGAATCGGAACTGCTTTGGGTGTAATCACACGTCTGCATCAGCATGGTCAACTATCTTGTGTCTATGTTGATGAAACAAGACCACTGCTCCAAGGGGCAAGG
>OASV01000283.1_pt1 | contig 19788 bp, 14 predicted proteins | sample 1494921 | NCBI WGS metagenome assembly OASV01 (sample SAMEA2579918, study PRJEB22360) | human gut metagenome
GCCGTATCGGGTTGTGACGGATAATAATTACCAAATCTGGAATGCTTTCGGCAACCAGTACTGGCCAGCGCATTATTACTTTGATGCTAAAGGGCAGCTGCGCTACACCTCCTTTGGGGAGGGAAATTACGATGAACAGGAACAGGTGATCCAACAACTGCTGAAAGAAGCCCGTTCCTGACTACCACCTCAGGGTTGACGCTGAGCAACCATAAACAACCGAGGAAAAGCCAGCAGTATCTGCCCGTTTTCCGGGAGCGGATACTGCTCTTCCAGTAGTTCATGGTAGCGTTTCAGGAAACGTTTCTGTTCGTGCTCGTTCAGTTCCTGGAGCCATGGGCGTAACCCGGTGGCGCTGACCCAGTCAATGATGGCCTGATGCGAGCGCATTTTATGGAAATAGGTCGTCCGCCAGATATCCACCTCACACCCGGCTTCGGACAAAATGTCATAGTAGGCATGGACCCCAGGCAGCGGTTCTCTACCGCGGTCAGGATAGTCTTGCTCCAGGGCCACTTCGCGCATGGCTACGTGAGTAGGCTCAAGCCAGTTGTCCGGCATCTGGATCGCCAGGACGCCATTAAGCGCGAGGAGAGAAACAAGGTGAGGCAGAAGATCGTAATGGTCTGGAACCCATTGCAATGAGGCATTGGCATAAATCAAATTCAGCGCCTGGTCCGGCTTATACTGGCGGATATCGGACTCAACAAAGCGGCAGCCCGGCAGCGCACTGCGCGCCTCTTCCAGCATGGCAGGCGAGTTATCGACCCCGGTAATCTGTGCGTTCGGCCAGCGATGGCGCAACAGCGCCGTGCTGTTTCCCGGACCACAGCCCAAATCGGCGAGGGTGGCGACGTCATCCAGTGGGATTCTGGCGAGTAGCTCAGCGGCAGGACGCGTGCGTTCAGCACCGTATTGCAGATAAAGAGAAGGGTTCCAGTCGGCCATCTTTAGATCTCCTTTTTGCGTGTACCAGCAAGGATAGCACAGGCCGGCACCTGCACCGGGACAGGTGCCGCAACAAGGTCAGATTACAGAATGCCTTTCAGTGCAACATGATAGAGCAGCATGATGGTTTTCCCGTCAACAATCATGCCCGTTTCAATGCCCCGCAAAGCGTCCTCAAAGGGGAGCTCCAGCACATCGATATCCTCACCCTCCGCTTTGATACCGCCGCCTGCGCTGGTTTTATCCTTTGGCTGATATTCGGCAAGGTAGAAGTAGAGTTTCTCCGTAACGGAACCCGGGCTCATATAGGCTTCAAAGATTTTCTGCACGCTCGACACCTTAAACCCGGTCTCTTCTTCCGCTTCTGCCTTTATTCGGCTCTCTGGATCCATATTGTCGAGCAGGCCCGCAGCAGCCTCGATCAGATCACCCTGATGACCATTGATAAAGACCGGGAAACGGAACTGGCGAGTCAGAATCACCGTTTTTTTATCACGGTTGTAGAGCAGAATAGTCGCGCCATTCCCCCGGTCATAGACTTCACGTGTTTGTCGCTGCCATTCGCCATCGCGTCGTTGATGGTCAAAGGTATATTTTTTGAGTAAGTACCAGTTATCTGACAATATTTCATCGTTAATGATGCGCACATCTGCACGTTTCGATTGCACGTTTTGTCCTCCTTACGTAGAGTAACGATCAATAACAGCATTAACGTGCAGTTTCAAGATTTATCATGCAATATCAGGAATCCAGAATGCTCACCAGTCAGCGAAAACAATTGATACTTGAGAAGCTCGGCGCCGAAGGCCAGGTCCAGTCTAAAGCGCTCAGCATTCTCTTTGATGTCTCTGAGGACACCATCCGGCGTGATTTACGCGAGCTGGCGGCAGAAGGGCGTTTACAGCGTGTTCACGGCGGTGCGCTGCCGTCGTCTTCCGCTATTGTGCCTTTTGCAGAGCGTCAGTCCGTTAAAATGGATGCCAAAAGAAAGGTAGCGCAGAAGGGCGCGCAGCTGATTTCTTCGGGCCAGGTAGTGATCATTGACGGTGGAACGACCACCTCTGAACTGATTACTTTCTTACCGCCTGATTTGCGTATTACCGTGGTGACGCACAGTCCGAGCATTGCTCTGGGGCTGGTTAATCATCCCGCTATTGAAGTGATTCTGATTGGCGGCCGTTTGTATAAACACTCGATTGTTGCAGTCGGCGCGGCTGCCATCGAAGGTATCGAAAACATTCATGCCGATCTGTTCTTTATGGGCGTGACCGGGATCCATCCGGAAGCAGGGCTGACCACGGGCGATTTCGAAGAGGCGTGCATCAAACGTGCATTTTCCGGCAGAGCGGCCGAGACGGTTGTTCTGGCTTCACCGGAAAAAATCAATACGGCGTCATCGTTTGTGATTGGGGACGTATCCTTAGCGAATACCCTTGTCGTCGAAGACGATACCGATCGTGGCTGGGTGCATACGCTATCCGAAAAAGGGGTATCGGTCGTACTGGCTTCCTCATGAGCCAGTCAGATGACTGACTGGCACGGTCATCGTTAAGCCTGAGGAATGCTCTCCAGCGTAGTATAAATCGTGAGGCCAAGTTCCCTGGCCACTTCAATGTCCATATCCGCCCCCTTAGACGCACCGGCAATCCGATAAATCGCATCGCATTTTGCGATGAGCCGGTGAGCTACGGGGTAAAGCATTGATTCTGCGATGTCATCTCCCAACGATGTCGAGCCTGCGGCCTTCGCCAGTGGCAGAGCCAGCCATTCGCCAATGACCGGAACGTGACCACGCTGGTATACGGCTAATGCGGCTTTTTCGAGACGCGCAAGATTCTCATCAATGCGCGCCTGAAGGCCATCGGTGCTGCTTCGATAGGGACCGGCAATTAAAATGAGCTGTTGTGTCATAGATACCTCTGTCAGTGTGATTGCATGAAGTTGCACGTTTGTAGACGATATCTTACGAAATTACCGCCGCGTTTTGAAATTATTTCGTGCATTTTCGTGCAAAAACATGCATGGCAGAGCATTTGATCACTTAGACAGAAGGGCTATTGTTATGAAGCCGAACGCCTCCGTCCAACGAACATCCAACGCAGGTAATCGTATAGCCAGTTAAACAGCATTGTGTATGGCAGGAAAAACAGCACCAGCCCAATCTCAACGAAAAATGCCTCAGTGATGGGTAAATCCAGCATAACCATCGCAACGGGGATTAAGGTGATGATCAGTCCTGTTTCAAAACCCACCGCATGGATAGCACGAACAAGGAAGGTTCGTTGAAAGCGGTATTTTTTCTGCAGCGAGTCAAAGAGTTTATTAAAAACAAAATTCCATGCCGTCGCGGTCAGTGCAGATATCACGGACAGCGAGCCAGACTGGAGTATCGAAACGTTCATCAACCAGGCAAGCGACAGCGCGATGATAACGTTAGCTATGACTTCAAAAATGACAGCATGGAAGATTCGTTCTTTAACGCTTTTATTTAATTCAATTTCCATTTGCTCAGGGCTGCGTTTTCCAAAAGCTGAAGTATATCAGGCATCGTTCAACTCTTTCTAAACATGCAGGATTGAAACTCTGAGCAAAAGCGGAAGGCACTGTGAGATGGTCAACGGAGACGCTTTCAGAGACTATCAACATTCAGGACAATGACAGAATGACAGCCACATAACGCCAGATTTCTCCTTGCTTAATGCAAGTGCGCATAATGTATATTATGTTAAATTAAATCCATAGGTCTATTACTTCATGATTCACTCATGCGGCCACAAAAATCAGCATGTTGTGAATTTTGAGATACCTCCCTTTCTCACATTAGGTCTGTCGTACATTTACTTCACCTCATTCTGGTTAGGGTGTTTCGATTAACTTTCCCTAACGAGATCAGTGAACGGGCGTAAGCTCTGCCCAAGGCAAAAATCGCCAGGTTGCCCCAGGGCGCGTAGTAAGTGATATCTCCGGATTCTGTTGTCATGCTGCGTGGAAGCAAAGACGCAAAGTCCCAACCTGCTTGCATCTCAAACATATAGAAATCAATTTGAGATGCTTCCCTTTTCTTACTTCAGGTCCGTTGTACATCTACTTCACCTGTTTCCGAGATGAGTGAAGAGAGTGCTAAGGATGCAATTTCCCTGATCTCGACTTCAGTATCATTTAAAAGTTCACGGGCAGACAATTCAATTTGCTCGCGCGTCATGGACTGCATATCCAAAAGTGCTGTAGCAGCATATCGTAATTCCGCAGACTCATCGCGAAGGAAAGGCATAAGCTTCATAACGGCTTCACGGCACAAAGGAACACTCGTAATGAGTGTTCGTAACAAGGCTGGTTTGCAAATCCCATCCTTGACCCATTCGGAGATTTTTGCCTGTAACTCGGCAGATCCATTGAGAATGTTCATGAGCGCTTTTTCTCCATTTTCCCGAATTTTCGTTCTTTTTTCCCCCACCATATCAAGAATAAGTGACACATTAGAGTTGCCCTTATCTTTTACTAAAGTACTAGACAGAGCATCTCGAGGACTCTCAGGGATAACCCCGCCACCCTCTGGATATGGCTCCTCCCTAAGTTTCCACTCGTCGTATATCAGCCCCAGTTCCTGCTGAAACTCATCTGTTGGCGGGATTTTGGCTGCAAAAGAAGCCGCAGCCAGGGCCACATTCAAAAATTTGCTTCGTAACCCCAGCTTCACGGCATGTTCATGCCGTGAATCGAAAGGCTCCGTCAGGGATTCAAATAAATATGAAGCACCCTGCTCAGGCAACGATGCTTCCAGCCGTCGAAGGAGTATTTGCTGCCAATCCTGATCCGGTATATCCGCTATAAACCGGCTTCCAATATGTAAAGCAGCCCCCTCACCTTCCATTAGAATAGCCTTAATCCCGTCTATTACTTTTGGGTGGGTTTTGTGCTGATAAATAACTTCAGCTGCTAAAAACCTGTAAAACTGGCTGCCATGCTTAATTGTTGTGAGTAATTTGTCAAAATCATTTGGATGGACTTCAACGTTTTCCGGTACCATTTTTGCATCCACGACAGGAACGCTGCCAAAGCACGTCACAAGAAAATTTTTGTTTCCTTCACACTGCCTTTTTAAACTTGCAGCCTGACGTCTCAACTTATCTGAATCAAGGCCCGTGGCTTTGGCTATTTGATGCAGAAACTTGCTTCGTTCTACTATTCCTTCATCCGTTGTCTCAAGATAGAACAGGTCACTCAGACTTAGATTATGAAAACCACTTATATGTAAAAATGCACCGAGCTCTACCATGTTCTCAGGCAAAATTTCATCGCAGAATGAAAGATATTTTTCTCCAGCTAATACAGAGAGAAGATCGATGCATTTCGCATCCAACTCTGTGGCCACTCGATCAAAATCTTGTTTTCTCCAAGTAATGTGTGTTAGTTCATCATGTAACTCAATTCCTGCTTTTGCATAACATTTGATGAGCTCACGAAAACAGCTGATTGACACACCTCGACCTTTATCAATGATTGACTCAAGTACGCCAAGCCCGATTTCTTTTGGGTCTTTAAGAATAACTTCTGCGGCACCCAAAATTATGTGTTCCTGTACTTTTCTGCCACCGATAAAATCGAACATAGAATTTCTTCGCTGAAGCTGCTTTGGCCACTTCGAGCGAATACTTTCTAATGCAATCAATGCATCCTGGTAACTGACCTCTTCGGAATGACCGGTTAGGAGGCATGCCCACGAGACCAGCCAAAGCCAGTTATCATCTGAATCGAGGTTATTCCTCGCGTTTTCGCTTACAACATCCCAACTATGCGTCGATACCTGACAAAGTGCGTCTCCTGCTGCAAACCTACTTGAGGATGAAGATATCGCTTTCCAGCAACATTCTGCAAAGGTGCGTAATGACTCTTTTTTAACAGGCATTCCGGCTTCAATAATCAAGTTCAGGACATGATTAAACTCTTTCGTGGCTGTCGTTTTTCCCCGAAGCATTAATTCATTACATGCATCAAGAATTTCGTCTACCAGTCCCAGATAGCTTGCGAAGGAAAGCATTTCATTACTGGAGCCATTTTGAATAACTTTAACGAGCAAGTTACGTTTCTGATTTTGTGGTTGCTGTTCAATAAAGACAGCAGCGGCGTACTCAGCAAAAGTTTTGTGGATAAAGGTTACAGCTTCCTGATTAAGAGTGTGTATACGCTCAATAACTCCTACACTCTCCCAAAAATCAAAGCAAGCCTGAACTTTATTTCCACAGACAAGATTACTACCTTGCATTTCTTCTTTCCATGCAGAAACACAATGTCTGAATGTCGATTCGAAGGGTTCAGTCCCGTGCTCAAATAGCATCCATCCTAACAAATAGATGAACCATTGCCGCTCAGGTTCAGTTGGCTCAGTGATTTCGGTGCGTGAGGAGGGATAAGCAGTTTCAAATAGTCTGAATAACTGTCGATACAATGATATTTGAGAGCTTCCTGGCTCAATACCTTTAGAAGATAAGGAAGCAAGCATAGTTAAGATAAGTGGGCTTCTCGACGCGACACTTTTGAGATGCAAGGATTTCAGTTGTTCTTTCGCGGCATCAAGGTTCACAAGCATTGTCTCTGGGCTTTCAGAAGGTAAGGCTTCCAACACTTGTATCAGCGCCATGTCAGCCTGATCCTCCTCGAGAGGAAGAAGCTCATAATGCCTCCAGCCTCCCAACTGGCCAGGCTGGTAGCCCACAGGCCGACTGGTGAGTAGTATCCTTGCGTCAGGATGACCAACCGCAAATTTATGGATGGCGTCAGTAATGAGGTTTTGGTTGATACCGCATTCATCGAGACCATCACATAAAATGACTGCATCCCGCAAATCGAGTGATGTATATTTCACTCCAGAGCTACTTAGTCCGACCTCAATCAGGGCTTCCTCAAAACGAATGCCTTTATGGTTAATAAGCGAAACTACCTGGGATAGCCTTGCAAGCAACACCATATGGCCCTCTGTCGCATAAGTTAGTGCTATGCGGCGAAGAAGCACTGATTTCCCTATCCCCGGGCCACCTATGATGATCCCCTGGGTAACATATCTTCCAAGGGTATGAGCATCAAATTTATCGATATTACTTCCGCGCTTTGAAGCATATTGATGGTAACGGCTCAAAGCTTTCGATAAATCATCAGGGAATTGCTCTAATTCATTATTAATGGAGACTTTCAGTGGGATCCAACACTTCTGTAGTGATACAGGTTTCATTTGCCCGGGGATAGTGAACTGCGAATAACTTTTCTCATACCAATCGCAGATAGCGGCTCTAAGCTGAATACCTTTTTCAGTTGCATCCATTTTGATGTCGATACCAACATTCCTGAACTCATGCAGCAGCAGAGTTATTGTTGCCCGACCTCTTATACTGATGAGTTTGCGAGCATGTTCAACAAGAACCCTCCACGCTCGAGATGGATCATGGAATACATTGCTCAGCATAGTGATAGCATTGGTTTCGGCACTATTATTCCCGTCTATTGCATCGACTGTGACTATTCGAAGCGAGCGGCAAACGCACGATAACTCCAGCAGTTCAATGTCAACTTCCTTAATGAACGCACTACCGATCTCATGGAGCCCATCAGTTCTCCCTGTTCCGATACGAACGATATTTTCAGCCAGATTCGAACGAATTGTTGCACTACTGTTAGGGCATACAACCAAAATTCCACAATCAATACGGCCATCCTGAATGCCTTTTGTCAAAGCGCAAAGAGCATCCCATAATTCGTTGCCACGCTTTAAGCCACGCTTTACTTGGACCTCGACCGATTTACCTGTATTGGTTTTTAATGAAATATCATCACCAGGCCCCCCAGTTTCGGCATCAACCAAAACTGGAATATCATTGAAGACATCATCTATCCAGCTGACTTTCTGTTCTAAAAGGAGATATGTAAGGGCTATAGCCGCAACCCTAGCCTGGTAATCCAGCCCCCTTTCTGCCGCGCTTCCTCCGACTGCTGATTTTCTCTTGTTTTGTTCATTTTTTTTTTCAGATTGTGCGGAGTCTGGCATCTGGGTTTGAGCCACCGTTTTTTTCATTACAGTCCCTTTAAATCGGTCACGTTAGTAATAAATTCGCAAGTACAACAAATATTATCAACAATAGGTATCTGCGTCAGATGCTTCACCACCTATAGCAATTACTGTAACAGTGCTGGATGTAAATTTGTATTTTACTACAAGGACTAAGACGTCAAGGTCATCTAGGGGAGGTTCTATACCATTGGCATTAAGAATCTCAAGAGCACATCCATCTAACGATGTTGTTAAATTATACGTAATAAAATTTTGTAGAACAAACGGTAAGCTAATCTTAACATCAGATCAAAGAAGACAATGTTGCCCTTATGCCCTGAAAGCCAGCGAGTCTGAGCCGGGTAGAAACGGATACGCGGCTGAAAGTGCTAAGAACCAGACGGCAATGGATATTAACTTGCGGGAGGCCCCCACAGTTTCAGGGTGAATATAGGGCAGTTGGACCCGCCCCGTTTCTACCGGGTTGAGAATCATTTTGAGAAGCTTAAGAATGAACACAGTAATCAGGAAAACCAGCAAGCCAGCGCCTGTTTTTACCACCGAGAGCACCAGCCATGACGGATTGAATTGATCCGATACCTATGGCCGCGCTGAGCGAGAGTACTTCTCCGAGCGTCAGTCTGACCGCGGCGCTAGTGAGTATCGTCATGTTACTGCTTAGCGGAAGCTGTATTCTTTCCACCGCCTTTTATAAGATGCTGCTGTTTACTCTGCATAACAGAGCCTGGCGCAAGCTTATCAGCCAGGCGCGTTAAGCATTCATCTCGTAAAAATCCCGCCATTACAGCGGGATTTTTTTATGGCTTTTTATGCCTGCGCAACCAAATCAACTTGTAAGCCGCAGGAATGATAAACAGCGATAACAGCGGCGCTGTGATCATCCCGCCGATCATGGGCGCCGCTATCCGGCTCATGACTTCCGAACCGGCACCGGTCCCCCAAAGTATTGGCAGCAGGCCCGCAATGATCACCGCGACGGTCATTGCCTTTGGCCGCACACGGAGCACGGCACCATGATAAAGTGCTTCATCAAGCCCTTGTTCTGTGAACGTTTCCCTATGGGACAGTTCCGGTTGCGCTTCAATGGCATGACGTAAATACATCAGCATAACGACCCCAAATTCCGCTGCGACCCCGGCCAGGGCGATAAATCCGGTGCCGGTTGCGACGGACATATGGAAACCCTGCCAGTAGAGAAACCATATTCCACCGACCAGGGCGAACGGCAGACTCATCAGGATCAGCATTGCTTCATCCACGCGACGGAACGCCAGGTACAGTAAAATGAAGATGATCATCACCGTCATCGGTACCATCAGTTTCAGCTTCTTATTGGCATGTTCGAGAAGCTCAAATTGTCCGGAGAAAGACACGCTGGTACCTGGCATCAGCTTCACGTTCTGACTGATGGCCGTCTTAATGTCGTTCACCACCGATACCATATCCCTGCCCCGTGCATCAATGTAAATCCAGCTGGCTGGCCGGGCATTCTCCGTTTTCAACATCGTGGGGCCGGAAACAACCTTAATATCAGCCACATCGCCCAGCGTGATCTGCTGTTTCATCGGCGTCAGGATAGGCATCTGTTTTAACGCATTCGGGCTGCTCCGGTAGTCCTGAGGATAACGAATATTGATCGGGTAGCGGGCGACGCCTTCCACCGTTTCACCTACCGTTGCGCCGCCAATGGCCGAAGAGACAAACAGCTGCACATCGCCCACCGTCATTCCGTAGCGGGCGGCTTTTTCCCGGTTAATATCCACATCAATGTAACGCCCGCCCTCCAGGCGTTCCGCCAGAGCAGACACCACGCCGGGCACCGTTTTGGCAACCGCCTCGATGCGCTGCGCCGTGGCGTCGATATCAGACAGAACGGTACCGGACACTTTGATACCTATCGGGCTTTTGATCCCGGTGGAGAGCATATCAATGCGGTTACGAATAGGCGGAACCCACAGGTTAGCCAGGCCTGGCAAACGAACGGTGTTATCCAGTTCGTCAATAATCTTGTCAATCGTCATGCCGGGCCGCCACTGATCCTCTGGTTTGAGCTGAATCGTGGTTTCCACCATTTCAAGCGGTGCGGAATCCGTTGCCGTTTCTGCCTTACCTGTCTTGCCGAAAACAGACGCCACTTCAGGCACCGTTTTGATGAGTTTGTCCGTGGTTTGCAGGAGCGACGCCGCTTCTGCCGGAGACACACCGGGCAAGGTCGAGGGCATATACAGCAGGTCGCCTTCGTTGATCTTCGGTAAAAACTCACCGCCAACCTGGCTCAGCGGCCAGATAACCGTGAAGATAGATAAGGCTGCAACCAACAGGGTGGCTTTTGGCCAGTGGAGAACCCTGATCAGCAGCGGATGATAGGCGTTAATCAGCAGTCGGTTCAGCGGGTTACTGTTCTCTGCGGGGATTTTTCCGCGGATCCAGAAGCCCATCAGGATGGGGATAACGATGATGGCGAGCATGGCCGCCCCCGCCATGGAGTACGTTTTCGTGAAGGCCAGTGGACCAAACAGTCGCCCTTCCTGTCCCTCAAGGGTAAAGATGGGAATAAACGATAAGGTGATGATCAGCAGGCTGATAAACAGTGCGGGCCCCACTTCCACAGAGGCATTGGTGATCACCTTCCAGCGGGTGGCGTTGTCGATCTGCTCTTCCGGATGCTGATGATCCCACTCTTCCAGCCGTTTGTGCGCGTTTTCTATCATCACAATGGCCGCATCCACCATCGCACCGACGGCAATGGCAATGCCCCCCAGCGACATGATGTTGGCGTTCAGTCCCTGAAAATGCATCACAATAAAGGCAATACACAGGCCGAGCGGCAGAGAGACAATCGCCACCAGTGCAGAGCGGACATGCCAGAGGAACAGCGCACAGACGATGGCCACCACGATAAATTCTTCAATCAGCTTGCCGCTCAGGTTATCGATAGCTCTGTCGATTAACTGGCTGCGATCGTAGGTCGTCACAATCTCGACGCCTTCCGGCAGGCTGGCCTTCAACGTTTCCAGCTTATCCTTCACCGCCGTAATGACTTCACGCGCATTTTTGCCCGAGCGCAGGATCACCACGCCACCCGCCACTTCCCCCTGCCCGTTCAGCTCAGCAATACCGCGGCGCATTTCCGGCCCCGTTTGTACGCGAGCAACATCGCGCAGGTAAATCGGGACACCGTTCTCACTGGTTTTCAGCACGATATTATTGAAATCGTCTATCGTCTGTAGGTAGCCGCTGGCCCGGACCATATACTCTGCTTCCGGCATTTCAACCGACGATCCCCCTGCTTCCTGGTTCGACGACGCAAGAGCCTGCTTAACCTCCGGCAGGCTTATGCCGTACTGGGCCAGTTTTAACGGATTGACCTGGATCTGATACTGCTTAACCACACCGCCAACCGATGCCACTTCAGCCACGTTGGGGATGGTTTTTAACTCAAATTTCAGGAACCAGTCCTGCAATGAGCGCAATTCTGCGAGATCGTGCTTACCGGAACGATCGACCAGCGCATATTCAAATATCCAGCCCACCCCCGTGGCATCCGGGCTAATTTCTGAACTCACGCCAGCAGACAGTTTGCCCTGAACCTGGTTCAGGTACTCCAGTACGCGCGACCGGGCCCAGTACAAATCAGTACCGTCTTCAAAAATGACATACACATACGAATCACCAAACTGAGAAAAACCGCGCACGGTTTTGGCACCGGGTACCGACAGCATGGTGGTAGTGAGCGGATAGGTCACCTGATTTTCAACTATCTGCGGGGCCTGGCCAGGATAGCTGGTTTTGATAATCACCTGAACGTCAGACAGGTCGGGCAAGGCATCGACCGGTGTGTTGATGATGGTCCATGCGCCCCAGATGCTAAGAAACAGCGCCCCCATCATCACCAGGAAACGGTTGGCGACGGACCGCCGGATAATCCATTCAATCATCATCGTCCCCTTAATGACCTGAATGCGTGTTGTCTGCTGTTTCAGCGTGACGCATGCGCTCCAGCGCGCCGGTAATATTGGCCTCGGAGTCAATCAGGAACAGGCCGCTAACCACCACCGTCTCCCCTTCGTTGAGGCCTGAACCAATACCGGACTGCTGCTGAGATTCATGCAGAACGTGGATCGGTTTCGGCACAAAATGCCCCTCTTCATCGACGGTAATCACGCGCTGTTCCTTGCCGGTATCAATAACGGCCTGGGACGGGATCAACAGCATCTCCGGACTTTGCGTATTCAGTTTGAGATACGCATTCATGCCCGGTTTCAGACGCTCGTCTTTGTTGGAGACCTGCAGGCGCACCTGCAGCGTACGGGTGCTGGGATCCACGCTCGGCAGAAGGTTCCATTTTTCAACCGGGAAGGATTTATCAGGGTAAGCGGGTACTGAAATCTCAAACTGCGACGTGTCTTTCAGCAGATAAGCAATAGACTCAGGGACCGCCGCGCCGATCCAGACCGGATCCATCCCCTGAATTTGAGCGACCACCTTATCTTTTGAAATATTCATGCCGGTGCGCAGGTCAAACGCCGTGATAACCCCGTCAATGGGAGCCTCGATGGTAAATCGGGTCTGGATAGTTCGGGTCGCCCGTAGCTTCTGAATATCTTCATCCGGCATCCCGGCCAGCCGAAGACGTTCAAGTACGCCTTTGATTTGCACAGGCGTTCCACCGGTACCGGATAACAGCAAAAACTCACTCTGCGCCTCTACCCAGTCCGGAATGGTGATATCAATCAGCGGCGTGCCTTTCCTGACATGGTCGCCGATCGTCAACGGGTATACTTTCTCAACGAAACCTTCCGCGCGCGCCTGCACAATAACAAACTGATAGTCGTTATAACTGACATTGGCAGGGATCGTCTGGCTATAATTCAGCGTTCCGCGAGTGACTTTTTGCGTTTTTAACCCCAGGTTCTGGACCTGCGTGGGGTCAATGCGTATTCCGGCACCGCTTTTATCATCATTTTCATCTGCATATTTTGGCACCAGATCCATATCCATAAACGGTGATTTGCCAGGTTTATCGAATTTAACGTCTGGCTTCATCGGGTCATACCAGAAAAGTACCTTTCTTTCAGAAACCTGATTTTCAGGTTTTGCAGAGGCGTGAATATGCTGCCATGCCGTGACGGATATCAGCCCTCCTGCAATAAGGCTGCTGACTATCATGGCAGCGTATTTTATTTTTAAAGATGCCATGCTACTTCTCGCTATTTAATGCTCTTCAGTAAAGAGATATTGCCCAGCTGGACAAACGAAAAATCAACGTGGCTACCGACTTTCAGGGCCGAAATACTCTCGTCAGCCTGAAGAAAGGTGAAGCGCATCGTCATCGCGGGCCAGCCCACCGCCGGGATAGCATCATGGGCAATAGTGACTTTTTTACTCGTGAGATCAATATCCTTGATAATGCCGGTCCCCTTAATAATCTGCTCTGAGGTTCCGTCACTGGCAACATTCATTCCTGCGTGCTGATGAACCTCGGCCTGAAGGCTGGCAGAAAACATTACGGCGATCGCACCGAGGACAACGGTTTTAAGTGAATTACGCATTTTTACTTTCCTGTTTAATTAAATGAATTTATTCGACCCAACCGCCACCCAGTGCGGTGAAGAGCGTTATTTCATTCACCTGACGGGCATAAATAAGGTCGAGAAGAGTTTGCTGCGTGGAGAACAGAGAACGTTCTGCATCAAGCACTTCGATATAGCTCACCGCACCGCTGGAATATAACCCTCTGGCACGTTGCAGGGTGATATTTAGCGAATCAAGATACCGCTGCTGGGCATTAATTTGCTGGTTAATACTTTCCCGCAGCGCGAGCGCGTCAGCAACCTGTTTAAAGGCGGACTGAATTTTTTGTTCGTAATTCACAACCGACTGCTGCTGGCGAATTTCAGCCAGCTTCAGGTTGGCTTTATTTCTGCCTGCATTAAACAGTGGGATATCAATTTTAGGGATAAAATTCCACATCCCACTGCCCGTCGTGAAAAGGCTGGAGAGTTCCGTGCTGCCCGTTGAAAGTCCGCTGGTCAGTGAAATGGACGGGAAAAAGGCAGCACGTGCCGCACCGATATTCGCATCGGCCGCTTTAAGCTGATACTCCGCCTCCATAATATCCGGGCGCTGCAGCAGTATCGCTGATGAAAGATGAGGCGGCAGCCTGACCGGCGCAATATCGCTGGCGTTCATGCCGCTGTTGCCCGGCAGTGCGCGATACGTTCCGAGGACCAGCTGCAGGGCATTATTGGCCTGCGCCAGCTCCCCCTCTCTTTTGGCTATCTCTGCCTGAGTGCTTTCAATCTGCCCCCGGGCCTGCTCCAGCGCCAGGACGTTTGTGCTGCCGGTCACCAGCTGTTGCTCAACGAACGCGTAAGACTGCTGGTAATTCTTCAGCGTCTCCTGCGCAATACGGCGTTGTTTATAGGCCAGCTGCTGGTTGAAATAGCTCTGCGACACGTTAGAGATGAGCAGAATATGCACCGCTCGATGGGCTTCTTCGCTGGCAAAAAAGTTTTGTCGGTCCGCCTCGCTCATGTTCCTGAGCTTGCCGAAGAAATCGAGTTCATAGCTTACTGCAAGACCTGCGTCGTACTGCTGCGAGGCAGGTTTGTCACTTTTCAGACCGCCGCTATAGGTGATACCCGAGGAGGCATTCAGCTGAGGATAACGATCCGCATCCGTCACCGTGAACTGCGCCCGGGCTTCTTCAACCTTCAGGGCAGCCATTTTTAAATCGCGGTTGTTTTCCAGGGCTTCGCTGATCAACCCAACGACCTGGGGGTCGACAAAAAAGTGACGCCAGCCGGTATCCTGATACCCCACCACCGCAGGTGTCAGGCCATTTCGGGATAACGAAAACTGCTGGGGCACCGGTGACACGGGTCGCTGGTACTCATGCGCCAGCGAGACGCAGCCTGTCAGGAAAAATACCGTACTGATGCTAAGTCGTTTTAACAGGAACATAATGGTTCAAATGAAGTCCAGAGTATTTTTAGGGTCACTCTACTGAACGCATCCTGTTTGACGGGTGACAGGATAATGACAATGTTGTCATTTTTAACGTAAGTCATTGTTAACGGCCGCGAGCACAATAGAATGTCGTCAGCAGCCAGTCAGGGGAGCAAGATGAAAATACTGATCGTCGAAGACGAAATGAAAACCGGTGAATACCTCAGCAAGGGGCTGACTGAAGCGGGGTTTATCGTGGACCACGCTGACAATGGCCTCAACGGTTACCATCTCGCCATGACTGAGGAATACGATCTGCTGATTCTGGATATTATGCTTCCCGACGTGAACGGCTGGGATATTGTCCGCATGCTGCGTTCGGCCGGGAAAGGAATGCCCATACTGCTCCTCACTGCGCTCGGCACCATTGAACACCGGGTCAAAGGGCTTGAGCTGGGTGCGGATGATTATCTGATTAAGCCTTTTGCCTTTGCTGAACTTCTCGCCCGGGTAAGAACGCTGCTGAGGCGCGGAAATACGGTGATTGCGGAAAGCCAGCTTCAGGTGGCTGACCTGACGGTTGACCTCGTGTCGAGAAAAGTGAGCCGGGCGGGGAATCGCATCCTGTTAACCAGTAAGGAGTTCAGCCTGCTGGAGTTTTTCCTGCGTCATCAGGGAGAAGTGCTGCCCCGCTCCCTGATTGCCTCTCAGGTGTGGGACATGAACTTTGACAGCGATACGAACGCCATTGATGTGGCGGTAAAACGGCTTCGGGCAAAAATCGATAACGATTATGAACACAAGCTGATCCAGACGGTGCGCGGTGTGGGCTATATGCTGGAGGCGCCGGATGCGCATTAAGCCTTTCAGGCGCCCTTTTTCGCTGGCTCTTCGGCTGACCTTTTTTATCAGTCTCTCCACGATCCTGGCGTTTTTCGCCTTCACGTGGTTTATGGTGCATTCCGTTGAAAAGCATTTTGCTGAGCAGGACATCAGCGATCTGCAGCAAATCAGCACCGCGATGCACCGTATCCTCCAATCTCCTGCCGAACCCGAGCGGAAGAAAATCAGTAAACTCAACGAGTCGATCGCCAGTTACCGTAACGTTGCCGTTCTGCTTGTGGATCCGCAGGGAAATACCCTGTTCAGCTCGGCACACGGGGCAGCATTACGCCCTGCGATGAATACACCGGATTTTAACGTGCACCGTCGCACCCAGGATGTCTTTCTGTGGACGGTGGAGGACTCTTCTGCTTCCATGCACGCGGGGCCCGACATGAAAATGGACACGTACCGGATTATCGCCTCGTCAGGCACGGCGACATTGCAGGGCAAATCGCAGGACTACGTGATGCTGATTGGCCTCTCCATTAATTTTCATCTGCACTACCTGGATGCCCTGAAGAAGAATCTCTTCGCGATTGCCGCGGCAATCAGTCTGCTGATTATTGTTGTCATTCGTATTGCGGTACGCCAGGGCCATCTGCCTCTGCGTAACGTCAGCACCGCCATTAAAAATATCACTTCAGAGAATCTCGACGCGCGACTTGAACCGTCCCGCGTGCCCGTTGAGCTGGAACAGCTGGTGATCTCTTTCAACCATATGATTGAAAAAATTGAAGATGTCTTTACCCGCCAGGCCAATTTTTCCGCCGATATCGCGCATGAGATCAGAACGCCTGTTACCAATCTGGTGACGCAAACGGAAATTGCGCTGAGCCAGAACCGTTCTCAGAAGGAGCTGGAAGATGTGCTGTATTCCAGCCTTGAAGAGTACAACCGAATGACCCGGATGGTCAGCGACATGCTGTTCCTGGCGCAGGCGGATAATAATCAGCTCATCCCGGACCAGGCGATCTTTGATTTGCGCGCTGAAGTCATGAAAGTGTTCGATTTCTTCGAAGCCTGGGCGGAAGAACGTAACGTCACGCTGAAATTTAACGGAATGCCCTGCCTGACAGAAGGCGATCCGCAGATGTTCAGAAGGGCGATTAACAATCTGTTATCCAATGCCCTGCGCTATACGCCGGAAGGAAAAGCTGTGACCGTCTCACTCCGAGAGCAGGAAAACAATGTTGAACTGGTGGTTGCCAACCCCGGCGTGCCGATCCCGGAAGAACATCTGCCAAGGCTGTTTGACCGATTTTACCGGGTGGATCCATCAAGACAGCGTAAAGGCGAAGGCAGCGGCATCGGCCTTGCCATCGTGAAATCCATCGTCAGCGCCCATCACGGAAAAATCCGTGTGGAATCCGATGCGGTATCGACGCGCTTTATACTTTCCGTGCCGAAGAAAACCGTTTAAGCGGTCAGCGAACCGGCCGACATACTTCCAGCACCTTCTCCCTGAGCCACCGGTGCGCGGGATCCTTTTCCATGCGCGGATGCCACATCTGTGAGACGGTAATGCTCCGGGTTTTAAACGGCAGTTCAAAGACGTGTACGCGTTCTGACATGGGCTGATTGAGCAAATACAGCGCCGGGACCATGGCAATCAGATCGGAGGCCAGCGCCACGGATAACGCCGTCGGGAAACCAGGCACAACGCTGGCGACGTTACGTTTCATCCCGCGTTCCGCCAGCGCGTCATCGACAAAACCGTGTAACGATCCGTCGGGCGAGGCCACCACATGCCCCCAGGAGATATAATCCTGCAGGCTAACTGACGGGCGCGAAGCCAGTGGATGCCCCTGGCGCACTGCGCCAACAAACCTGTCCTGAAACAGCCGTTGCAGACGTATTTCAGGCCCCATATTGCTCTGCACGCCGATTTCCAGATCGACAAGCCCCTCTCGCAGATAGCGCGATGTTTTTTCAGGTTTCGGGGAGAAACGGATACAAACGTCGGGGGCAACACTCGCGACTGCGGCAATAAGCAGTGGCCCAAACGCCACCACAAAACCGTCGTTGGCTCTGATGGTGAACAGGCGCGCCAGATTCTCGACCTTCAGCGTATCGCTGGAGGGCTGGAGCACCGCCCTCGCCTCGTGTACGGCGTTGCGGGCGCGATCCCGTGTGGCTTCCGCCCAAGGGGTCAGCACCATCTGACGACCCGCCCGAACCAGAATAGGATCGCCGGTGACCTCCCGCAGCCTGCTCAGGGTTCGGCTCATGGCGGAGGTGCTCAGGTTTAAGCGTCGCGCCGCGCCCGCCACGCTGGCTTCGGCCAGCAGGACATCGAGCGCGACAAGCAGATTAAAGTCAGGATCGGTCACGAGGAATCCTCAGATAAGGCGTTATATGCAACGATTAAGTGCAAATGCTGCGTCTTCCGCCCTGTATACCTGATGATTATAGTTTCGTCATTACTATTCTTTTTCTGGAGTAACGACGATGACGCTATTTTCAAACCTGCCCGGCGATGAAGGTTTATCCGGGCATGAGCGCGCCCGGGTCCTGGCCGCCGTGATGACCACCACGCTGATGGGGGTCTTTGACGGAACGATGATCAACATCGCGCTCCCCTCCATGGCAAGCGCAATGCAGGTTCCTGCCAATGTTGCTGTCTGGTTCGCCAACGGTTATCTGCTGTCAGCGGCCATGACCCTCGCCATCTTTGCTGCGCTGGCGGCGCGCGTGGGCTATCGCCCGGTGTTTCTGGCCGGGCTTGCTACCTTTACGCTTACCTCTCTCGGCTGCGCGCTGGCGAAGACCCCGGATGTGCTGATCGGAATGCGTATTCTGCAGGGCATCGGCGGCGCGGCCACCCTGAGCATCGCCCCGGCAATCCTGCGATCCGTTTTTCCCGGCAGACTGCTTGGCCGCGTTCTGGGGCTGCACGCCCTGCTCATCGCCTCCAGCACGGCGATAGCCCCGGTGCTGGGCGGAACGATTCTGAACGCGCTGAGCTGGCAATGGCTGTTCGCCATTAACCTTATTCCAGGCTGCCTCGCCCTGCTGCTGGCATGGCGCGCTTTACCGAAGGAATCAGCGGGTGATAAATCCTCCTTTGATGCGCCAGGCGCAGTGCTCTCCGCAACATTTCTGGGAGCCACGGTCATGACGGCCAACAGTCTTCAGCGCGTCACGCAGCACATTAATCACGAAGCCATCGGCTGGGGACTTCTCGCGCTGATGAGCGCCCTCGCCTTTATCTGGCGGATTCGGCGGGCAAGTCACCCTTTATTGCCGCCCGTCATATTCAAAAACGGACGCTTTACCCTCGCTGCGCTAACCTCGCTGGCCTCGTTTGTGAGCCAGGGCATCACCTTTGTCGCGCTGCCGTTTCTGTTTCAGAGCGTGTATGGCTACAGTCCGGTGGTTTCTGCGCTGCTCTTTACCCCGTGGCCGATAGGTATTGTGCTGATTGCGCCGCACGCGGGGCGTTGGGCAGATACGATTTCCGCGCCGCTGATTTCGACCCTCGGGCTGATGATATTTATCGGTGGGTTGGTTCTGCTGGCGACCCTGCCTGAAAGCCCATCCGTATGGAACATCTGCCTGCGCAGCCTGGTTTGCGGGATAGGGTTTGGCTGCTTCCAGAGCCCCAATAACCGGGAAATGCTCGCTAACGTGGCGCGGGACTATGCCAGCTATGCCTCCGGCGTGTTGTCTATCGTCAGGACATTCGGCCAGTGTCTCGGCGCCGCTACGGTGGGCGTGCTGCTGGCGGCAACACCCGGCCAAACCCTTGATGACCGGATCGTGCATGTTGCGCTGTGGATCGCCGTTATAGCCTCGACGGGCGCCGCGTTGTTTAGCGCGAGCAGGCTGCGCCCGGCGGCGCTACGCTTGCACGGGCCTACAAGATAATATGCAATATATTGATTTTAATGAACAATGTAGGCCGGGTAAGCGCAGCGCCACCCGGCAAGAAAGACGTCTCGTGT
>OASV01000287.1_pt1 | contig 19494 bp, 8 predicted proteins | sample 1494921 | NCBI WGS metagenome assembly OASV01 (sample SAMEA2579918, study PRJEB22360) | human gut metagenome
GGGCAACAGCAGGGCAGGCGGGTATCGACGTTCCCGTTAGGGCTGCCGGTGCCGGTATTGCCTGCGGCATCGGTGACTGACGCCGTGACGGTTACGGTGCCGTCGCTGAGGCCGGAAATCACGCTCGCCGGTACGCCCACGCTCCAGTTGCCCGCCGCGTCCAGCACCGTGGTGTACGTCTGGCCGCCGAGGGTGACGGTGACCTTATCGCCCGCTGCCGCCCCGGTGGCGGAACCGCTGATAATCTGCGCCTGAGCGTGCTCCGCGATGTTAATCACGTCGTCGCCCGCCACGGTGTTGATGGTGACCGCTGGCACGGTGATATCTACCGTCAGGTTATGGTCAACGGAAGCAGGGTTACCCGCTTTGTCGCTCACGCTCGCGGTCACGGTCACGCTGCCGTCGCCAAGCGCCGCAACATCCGCCGCCGGAACGTTCAGCGTCCAGTTGCCGTCCGCGCTGACGGTTGCGGTGTAGTCTTTACCGTTCAGGCTTACGGTCACCGTCTGGCCCGCCTCGGCGGTGCTGGTGCCGGACACGGTCAGATCGCTCTTCGCTTCGGCCGCATTGAGAATGTCGTCACCCGCGATCGTGTTGATGGTCACGGACGGCGCGGTGGCGTCCACGCTGTACTCGCGGCCCGCCGACGCGCTGTTGCCGTTCACGTTAGTGACGCTCACCTGTACGCTGGCGTCGCCGTCTTTCAGACCTGCCAGATCGCCCGCTGGCACCGTGGCGGTCCATTTACCCTCAGCATCCACCGTGGCGGTATAATTCTTGCCGCCAAAGGTAATGGTGACGGTCTGGTTTGCTTCCACGTTCGAGGTGGTGCCGGAGAGCACCAGCTCCGCGCCCTTCTCGGCCGCGTTAATCACATCGTCTGAAGCGATGGCGTCAATGCTGATGGCAACGGTCGCCAGATCCACCGTCACATCGTGATTAATGGAAACCGGGTTACCCGCACCGTTCTGGCCTGCCACGGTAACGGTCACCGTGCCTGCCGCCAGGGCACCCACATCCGCCGCCGGGATCGCCGCACTCCAGGTGCCGTCAGCCAGGACGGTCGCCGGGTAGGTTTTATTGTTCACGGTGACGGTCAGCGCCGTGCCCGCCGTCAGCCCGTCGCTTGTACCCGTAATAATCAGGTTTTGATTATGTTCGATGCTGTTGATCACATCGTCGCCCGCGACGGTATCGACGCGCAGCCCAGGCAGGTTAGCGTCGATAGTGATATCGCGCTCAGCGGAGCCGCTGTTACCCACGCCGTTGGTTACGCTGGCAGATACGGTCAACTCGCCGTTGCCCAGCGCTGTCAGTTCGGCTTGCGTCACGTTAACGGACCAAGTGAGATCGCTCTGGACCGTCGCGGTATACGTTTTGCCTCCGAGAGTCACGGTAACCGTGTTGCCTGCTTCGGCATTGACTACCGAGCCGCTGATGCTCTGGCCTGCCGCCAGTTCAGCTGCGTTAATGACGTCATCGCCCGCCACGGTGTTGATAATGACACCCGGCAGAACGGACTCGACATTCACGGTATGAGAGGTACTGGTGCTGTTGCCAACGCCGTCCGTTGCTGACGCGGTAACGGTGTAAAGCGCTTCACCCAGCTGACCGACCTGATCCGCCGGAACCGTGGTCGTCCATTTACCGTTAGCGTCCACCGTTGCGCCGTACGCTTTGCCGTTGAGCATCACGGTCACCGCCGCGCCTGCCGCCAGGCCGGAAGCCGTACCGGAGATCGTCAGATCCTGGGTTTTCTCTGAACTGTTGATCACATCATCACCGGAAACGGTGTCAATGGTCAGCACCGGCGCGCTCAGGTTTACCTCCACGCTGTGTGTGGTGCTGTTACTGTTGCCCGCTTTATCGGTCAGCGCCGCGGTGATGGTGTAATCTCCCGCGGTCAACGCGGTCACATCCGCCGCCGGTACGCCCACGCTCCAGTTGCCGGAGGCATCCAGAGTGGCTGTGTATGATTTGTTTTTGATCGTCACGGTGACCACATCACCCGCCGCCGCGCCGGACACAGAACCGGTGACAATCAGCGCCTGCGCATGTTCGGCGCTGTTGATCACATCGTCGTCGGATACGGTGTGGATGGTCAGCTGTGGAACGGTGGTATCAACCAGCACGTCGCGATCGGTAGAGGCCGGGTTGCCCGCTTTATCCGCGACGGCGGCGCTGACGGTGTAGTTACCGTCAGCAATCGCGCCCAGATCCGCAGACGGCACGGTTACGCTCCAGCTGCCGTTTGCCGCTACGGTGGTGGTGTAGTCTTTACCGTTCAGCGTGACCGTCACCGTCTGGCCCGCTTCGGCGTTGGTCACGCCATTAATGACCAGATCCTGCTGCGCTTCGGCCGCATTGATGATGTTGTTGTCGCTGATGATGTCAATCGAGACCGTCGGCGCCGTCGCGTCCACGCTGTACTCACGGCCAGCTGACGCGCTGTTGCCGTTCACGTTGGTCACGCTCACCTGTACGCTGGCGTCGCCGTCTTTCAGGCTGCCCAAATCGGCAGACGGTACGGTGGTCGTCCAGTTGCCGCTGGCATCGACCGTCGCGGTGTACGACTTGCCGCCGAAGGTAATGGTGACGGTCTGGTTAGCTTCCACATTGGTGGTGGAGCCGGACAGGACCAGGTCCGCGCCTTTTTCCGTCGCGTTAATCACGTCGTCGGTGGCAATCGGGTTAATGCTGATGGCGACTGCGGCCAAATCTACCTTCACGTCGTGGCTGATGGTGACCGGCGTGCCCGCCGTGCTCTGGCCGTTAACCGTTACGGTGACCGTGCCTGTGCCCAGCGCGCTAACGTCTGCCGCCGGGATCGCCGCCGCCCAGGTGCCGTCTGCCAGCACGGTTGCCGCGTAGGTTTTTCCGTTGACGGTTACCGTGAGTGCCGAACCGGCTGCCAGGCCATCGCTTGACCCGGTGATAATCAGGTTTTGCGCATGTTCGATGCTGTTAATCACATCGTCGCCCGCGACGGTATCGACGCGCAGACCGGGCAGGCTGGCATCGATGGTGATGTCGCGCTCGCCGGTGCCGGTATTGCCATGGCCGTTGGTGACGCTGGCGGACACCGTCAGATCGCCGTTACCGATGGCGGTTAAGACCGTGGACGGCACGTTGACCGACCAGCTCAGGTCGTCCTGTACCGTGGCGGTGTAGATATTGCCACCGATGGAAATAGTGACAGTGTCACCGCTCACTGCCCCGCTCACTTTCCCGCTCAGGGTCTGGCCTGCGGCGACCTCTGCCGCATTAATCACATCATCCGTGGCGACAGGATTAATGGTCACCACCGGGAGCGCGCTGTCGACCACAACGCTGTGACTGGTACTCGCGCTGTTACCTGCCGCGTCGGTCACGTTTGCCGTCACGGCGTAGCTCGCTTCGCCCAGCGCCGAGACGTTTGCCGCCGGTACGGTGACGCTCCAGTTGCCGCTGGCGTCCGTGATGGCGGTGTAACTGATGCCGTTCAGGGTCACCGTAATGGTGGTGCCGTCCGGCTGGTTACTGCTGCCGGAAACCAGCAGGTCCTGGCCTTTTTCGGCCGCGTTGATCACGTCGTCAACCGCCAGGGTATTGATGGCAATCACCGGCGCGGTCAGGGAGACCTCAACGTCATGCGTTGCGGTGGTGCTGTTACCCGCTTTATCGGTGAGTGTCGCCGCAATCGTCAGGTTGCCGTTCACCAGCGCGCCCACGTCCGTTGCCGGAACGCCCACGCTCCAGCTCCCGGACGCATCCAGCATTGCGGTGTAGTCTTTCCCGTTCAGGGTCACCGTGATGACATCGCCCGCCTGCGCGCCCGTCACCTTACCGGAGACGATCAGCGCCTGACCGTGCTCAGCAATGTTCACGATGTCATCGCCCGCGACGATGTTGAAGCTAATCTGTGGCACGGTGGTATCCACCAGAACGGAGGCATCCGCGCTTGTCGGGTTACCGGCTTTATCGGAAACCGATGCCGTGACCGTGGCGTTACCGTCGCTGATGCCTGCCAGATCCGCCGCCGGCACGTTGAGTGTCCAGCTGCCGTCCGCCTGCACCTGCGCGGTGTACTGCTTGCCGTTGAACGAGACCGTCACCGTCTGGCCGGCTTCGGCCGTGGTGGAGCCGCTCAGGGTCAAATCCTGCCCCGCCTCAGCCGCGTTGAGCATATTGTCATTGCTGATGGTGTTGATGCTGACCGTTGGCGCAGTGGTATCGACGCTGAATTCCTGCGCGGACGATGCCGCGTTGCCGTTCGCGTTGGTGACGTTAACCTGCACGCTGGCGTCGCCGTCTTTCAGGCCGCTCAGATCGGCTGCCGGTACGGTATACGTCCAGTCGCCGTTGGCATCTACGGTCGTGGTCCAGGTTTTACCCGCAAAGGTAATGGTCACGGTCTGACCCGCTTCCACATTGGAGGTGGTGCCGGAAAGCAGCAGATCCTGACCTTTTTCCGCCGCGTTGAGCACGTTATCGTCGGTCACGCTGCTGATGGTGATGGCGACAGGCGCGAGATCGACATCCACAACGGTGCCTATAGTCACCGGGTTGCCGGAGGTATCCTGTGCGCTTGCCTTGATATCGAGCGCACCCTCCGCCCACTGCGACACATCCGCGGCCGGGATCGCCGCCTTCCAGGTGCCGTCCGCCAGCACGGTGGCGAAATAGTTGCTGCCGTTAATGGTTACCGTGACGGTGCTGCCCGCGACCAGATCGGTGCTGGAGCCGGACACAATCAGGTTTTGACCGTGTTCGATGATGTTAATCACGTCATCGCCCGCCACGGTGTCAATACGCAGTCCAGGAAGCTGGGCGTCGATGGTGAAGTCCAGAGAGGATGAGCCGGTATTACCGTGGGCGTTGGTGACGCTGGCTGACAGCGTCAAATCGCCATTGCCGAGCGCGGTTAACTGGCCCTCGCTTAACGGCAGGCTCCAGGTGAGATCGTCCTGCACGGTGGCCGTGTATGTCGGGCCGCCAAGGATAATCGTGACAGTGTCACCTGGCGCCGCGTGAGTCACTTTACCGGTCAGGGTTTGCCCTGCCGCAACCTCCGCTGCGTTAACGATATTATCGCCCGCCAGGGTATTGATCGTCACAACCGGCAGCGAACTGTCCACCAGCACATCGTGACTTGCAGAGGCGCTGTTGCCCACGCTGTCGGTCACGTTCGCCGTCACGGTGTAATGCGCTTCGCCCAGTGCACCTACCGCCGTCGCCGGTACGGTGACGCTCCAGTTACCGCTGGCATCTGCAATAGCCGTGTAGTCGATGCCGTTCAGGGTGACGGTGATACGGGTTCCTTCCGGCTGGTTGCTGGTACCGGAGAGTTGCAGATCCTGACCTTTCTCGGTCGCATTGATCACGTCATCTGCTGCCAGGGTACTAATACCGATGACCGGCGTCACGGTATTCACCACCACATCCAGCGAACTGCTTCCGGTATTACCGGACCTGTCGGTCACGGAGACGTCGATGGTCCAGGTACCGTCGGCCAGCCCCTGCACCACGGACGCTGGCAGACCGAGGCTCCAGTTGCCCGCCGCATCCACCACGGTGGTGTAATCCACATTGTTGATGGTGATGGTCACCCGGTCGCCCGCTGCCGCGCCGGTCACGGAGCCGCTCAGGATCTGCGCCTGAGAATGGGCAAGCTGGTTAATGGTGTTGGTGGCGGTGACAAAGTCGTTGATGGTCACCTGCGGCACGGTTGCGTCTACCAGACCGACGCGATCGGCGCTGCTGGTGTTACCCGCCACGTCGCTCACGCTGGCCGTCACGGTCACGATACCGTCGGCCAGAGCGCCAACGTCAGCCGCCGGAACGCTCAACTGCCAGGTACCGTCCGTCTGGACCGTGGTCTGGTACGTTTTGCCGTTCAGCGTTACGGTGACCGTCTGGCCCGATTCTGCCGTGCTGCTGCCGCTTAAGACTAAATCCTGCTGCGCTTCGGCCGCATTAATGATGTTATCCGCGGTCAGGTTATCGAGGGTAATCGCTGGCGGCAGGGTATCCACCGTGACCACGCGCGACGCGTCGGCAGTGTTACCGTTGATGTTGGTGACGCTGACGCTCACCTGTGCGCGACCGTCGATCAGCGTGTCCATCGCGCTGGCCGGTACGGTCAGGCTCCAGGAGCCATCCTGCTGCACCTGGGCGGTGAAGGTCTGGTCGGCGAATTTCACCACCACGGTCTGCCCCGCTTCCACGCCCTGCGTCTGGCCGGACAGGGTTAAATCGCTGCCTTTTTCTGTCGCGTTGAGCATGTCATCGCTGGAGACGGTATCAATGGTGACCGCCACGGCGTTGAGGTCGAGTTCAATCGGGTGTTCTGCCGAAACGGTGTTGTTCCAGGCATCTTTCGCGCTGACGTTGACCGTCACCTCGCCCGCCGTCCAGGCCTGAAGATCCGCAGCCGGAACGCCAATCTGCCAGTTGCCGCTGGCGTTAACCGCGGTGACGTACTCGACGCTATTGATGGTAACGACAATCTGTGTGCCCGCAGCCAGATGGGTGCTGGCACCGGTGACGGTCAGATCGTGCTGCTGTTCGATGGCGTTGATCACGTCATCGCCGGAAATGGTGTTCACGCGCAGACCCGGCAGCTGAGCGTTGATGTTGATATCACGCTCGCCGGTGCCGGTATTACCGTGCCCGTTGGTTACCGATGCGGTGAAGGTTAAATCACCATCGCCGAACGCCTGAAGATCCGCCGACGGAATGGTGACGCTCCAGGTGAGATCGCTGCCTACCGTGGCGCTGTAGCTCTTACCGCCCACGGTAACAGACACCGTATCGCCCGCCGCCGCGCCGGTAACGCGACCGCTGAGGGTTTGATCCACGCCCGCTTCGGCGTTATTGACCAGGTTGTCGCCTGCAAAGGTGTTGATAATGACCTGCGGCAGCACGGTATCCACCAGCAGATTCGCTTCGGCAGAACCGCTGTTGCCCACGCTGTCGGTGCCGCTAACGGTAACGGTGTAAAGCGTGTTCGCCAGATTCAACACGTCGGAAACCGGCACCTGGATGGACCAGATACCGTTTTCGACGGTGGCCGGATAATTCACGTTATTCAGCGTGACGGTGATGGTGCTGCCGTCAGGCAGATTGCTGGTGCCGGACAGGCTCAGCGGCTGCATCGTCTCCTGGGCATTCAGCACGTTATCCTGGCTGATGGCGTCAATCGTGAATTCCGGCGGGTTGCCGCTCAGCGTGATGCCGTGCGTGGCGCTGCTGGTGTTGCCTGCCGCATTGGTCACGGACACCGAAAGGGTGTGGTGGCCTTCTCCCAGCGCACCCACAACGGACGCCGGGACGCCTACGCTCCAGCTGCCGTCTGCCAGCACCACGCCGGTGAAGGTCTTACCGCCCACGGTCACGGTCACCACATCGCCTGCGGCGGCACCGCTCGCCTGGCCGGAGATAATCTGTGCCTGGCCCTGCTCGCTGGTATTGAGAATATCATCGCCCGCCACGGTGTGAATGGTAATGACCGGCGCCGCAGTATGAACCGAGAAATCTGCCGTCGCTGATGTACCGTTACCCGCTTTGTCACTGACGTTCACCGTCAGGGTGTGGTTGCCCTCACTGAGAGCCTGCACCTCGCTGGCGGCAAGCGTGACGGACCAGGTGCCATCGCTGCCCACCGTGGCGTTATAGTTTTTGCCGTTCAGCGTTACCGTCACAATTTGTCCGGCTTCCGCGTTGGTTTTACCGGTCAGCGTCAGCGGCTGGTTGTGCTCGGCGGCATTGATGATATTGTCCTGCGCGAGCGTATCGACAGAGAGCGTTGGCGCAGCGGTATCCACGCCAATCGTCTGGCTTCCGCTCACGGTATTCCCCGCCGCGTCTTTGCCGCTGACGTTGACCGTCCAGGTGCCATCGCCCAGCGCCTGCGCGTCTGCCGCTGGCACTTTTACGCTCCACGCGCCGTTGGCCCCTACTTCCGCCGTGTAGGTTTTACCGTTCAGCGTCACGGAAACGTCGGTTCCCTTCGCCAGATGCTGGCTGGTGCCGGGCAGCGCAAAAACGGCAGACTGCTCGCTGGCGTTTATCACGTTGTCACCCGCCGTTGTCGCCAGCGTAATGGTGGCCTCGGCCGTGGAGACGGTTACCGTGATGCTGCCTGCAGAGGTGGTTTTGCTGCCGTCGATCTGCACGACCGACCACGTATGCTCTCCGTCAGACTGGGTCGGGAGTTTCACCGTCCAGGTGCCGTCTTTACCCACCATCGCGCTGGCAATGGTGCTTCCGCTGCTGTCTTTGATCTGAATGGTCGCGCCCGGTTGGCCGCTACCGCTAAAGGTCGGGGTGTTATCGTCCGTGATCGCGTTCGCGCTCAGCACACCCTGCTTGTCACCCACCTTGTCCGACAGCAAAAAGGTCGGCGTGGCACTTTCCACTTCTTTGGTATTATCAATGACTTTCGTTTTCGTTTCGCCGTCACCACCGTTGGCCAGCAGCGCCCCGATGGCGCCACCGCCTAAGGCAGCACCCGCAATCCAGCCCCACGGCGCATCGCTCAGGACACTTTCCTGCTCAAGGAAAGGTTCAATGCTGCTAATGGGTGTGGCCTGGGCGGTTAACTCAGTGACAGCAGCGCCAGACGCTTCCCCGGCATCGGCAAAAGAAATATGCGTCAGTTCCTGATGATCGTTGAATACCAGCTCTGACTGATGATGGGTTTCAGGATCTTCGACAAAATAGTTATTACAGCGAATAACGCTGCCATCTTTCATATAAATGAGAAGGTCTTTACCCTGGCGGACATAACGCACCACATCCTGAGCTGAGCCCTGGATTTCAATCACACTCGGCGATGAAATGGATACCGAGAGATTTCCGTCTCCGGTTAATTTCGTTTTTTCTGCCGTTTTGCGAATGATGACATCAACAACCTTTACGTTACTCATATTCTTCTCCTTGCAGGTGTGCGGATTCCTGTGGATATGTCCACCAGATGGATGTAGCTATCCCTGGGAAAAAACACCCATTATTTTCAGTCTTATTTTGCGCAGCTATGCGCGTCTTTTTTTAACTCAAATCGGGTAATTTTGCGGCAGCGTTTTTCTCTATTCCAATAAGCGACATTAAATTATCAACCGCGGAAGCATAATTAATTGCCGAACTCCACCCATCATACTCAGCGATTATTTTTGCCGACGTGGCCTGCCAGACATCCTGCTCAACGCTAAGCAAATCATTAATGCTCCGCTTGCTCAGGGTGTATTCATTTTTATAAACATCACGGGCACGCAGTGCATTTTCCAGCTGCAGCTTACCGGCTTCCATTCTTCCCCGTGCACCGGTCCAGTCAGCCTGCGCAACGGAGGCTTTTTGCAGAACATCGAAGCGCGCCTGATCAACCATAGAAGAGGCCATAGCCCGTGCGCCTTCTGCCTGACGCACACGTGCGGAGACCGCGCCGCCCTGATATAGCGGTGCATCAATATTGAGCTGGATCTGGTCGTCCCAGTAAGAACGGTTGTCCGACTCATAACGGGTACGCCCCCCCTTCAGGCTTAAGGTCGGCCAGTGCTGGGACTTCGCCGTTTCCACGCCGTACTGGGCCGAACGCTCCCGGTTCTGCGCCGCTAACACCGTGGGTATCAAGGAATAATCAATGCGGTTAAGCGAATCAGGCTCAACGGCGAGGTTCGCAGGCACGGGCGAATAAGCATCAGCCTGCATCCCGGTTAAGACCGCAAGCCTTGCGCGGGCGCTGTTTAAGGCGGCGTTATACTGCGCGACCGTTGCCTGCATGCCAGCAATACGCGTGCGGGTCTGCAGTTCATCGGAAGTGGAGCTCACCCCTGCATCCGCACGCAGTTTTGCCAGTTGCTCAACATTTTTAAGCGCCTGAACGTTGTCCTTTGCCGCCTGGAGCAGATCGGAATAGCGTTTAACTTCCACGTAGCTGAGTGCCGTTTTCTCCGCCACATCAGAGAGCGTACTCATCAGCTGGTAGCGGTAACTATCGCGCTGGGCGGAAGACTGGCTGATGCTGTTATTGGTTTTCCCGAAATCGTACAGCAGCTGGGTCAGGCTAATCCCCCAGGCCGCAGAATTCTTCAGCGATCCGCTGGAATCGGTGGTCTGGCTATGACCCGTGCTCCCGTTCAACGCGATTTGTGGCATCCAGCCGCTACGCGCTTCATCTATTTGCGCCTGACCAATACCTAATTGCGCGGCCTGCTGACTAATTGAGGGATCGCGATCGATAGCAAAAAGAATACTTTCTTTTAAGGTCGTCTTTGCCACTGCGGCAATCCCTGCCTGGTGACTATTGGCATAAGCCGTATTTATGGCGAATGAAATTAATGCCAGTGCTGTTGTAAATCGGCGTAACATAGGCTTTCGCAATATCGTCATTTTTATCTCCCTGACTCTGAGCCAAACTCAGGCAATTACCCAAAAAGAGGTATAGATAATTAGACAAATATCTTCTTTAGCGTCCTCACTGAATTTCAGGTAAAACTCCCCCATACCCATTTCCATTGGAAGTGAGAAAGTCCGTCGTCTTATTTCAATTAAGAATTTACTTATTTCTTAAACTGATTTGCAGCATAACAAAATGTGGTATAGGCCACTACACCCACAATGTTAATGTGGTGTTACAAATAAGAAAAAAGATGGGGTTTCTGGACAAAACCATAAAAGGGGTATTTCAAATGAAACATATAAACCCTCTGTTATTTAAGGAAAATTCCTAATCTACTCTCTGTACATTTTTGCGTTAATTTCCAGGAGCGTCAGACACAAAGATTTTCAAAGAAGTGTCAATTTAAGTTATTACCGACCTCACGCCAAAATAAAAATCCATTAAAAAACTAAAGTAAGAGATTAATCGCCATTATAAATCTTATTTGCAGAGTTTTATTCCATGCAATGGTATTATAATGGTTACATAACCCAAATCATTAAATAAAACATAACAATAACACTGTGGTTAACATTCAAAACGGCTTAATGATATCTGCTTAATACAAATGTAATAATCACCTAACGGAATGACTGCACCTCCCGACCGCTTACCCCACTCCCCTGCTTCCCTCTGCGCAAAAATGCTGTATTATGCGAATTATTGCGACATTTTGCAGGAGTGCAGCCATGCACAAGACCGCACGTCAACGTTATGTCCTTGATATTTTGAGCGAACAAGGTCAGGCCAGCATTACTGAGCTGGCAGAAAAGCTGCAGGTTTCAGCAGATACCATCCGTCGGGATCTCACCGACCTGGAAAATCAGGGGCTGGCCCAGAAGAACCACGGTGGCGCTATCGCCCTTAATCTTTCCGCCATGAATCGTCAGGGCCGCAACACGCTGCTGCCTGAAACCAAGCAACGCCTGGGGAAACAGGTCGCGCAGGCGGTTCCAGCCGGTTCCACCCTCTTTCTGGATGCCGGCAGCACGGTGATGGCCGTCGCGACCTTTCTTCAGGGGCCTCACACCGTGATCACCACTTCGCTGGACATCGCCCAGCATTTTAGCGACCGGGAAGACATTGATCTGATCCTGCTCGGCGGGAAATGGGACCCGAAACAGCGCCTGTTTGCCGGAAGCGCCACGTTGTCGTTGCTCTCCCGCTATCGGGCAGATATCGCCATTCTTGGGGCGTGCGCCATTCATGCCGAACTCGGTCTGAGTGCCGGTAAAGAGGCCGATGCTGAGGTGAAACGTGCGATGCTCGCCGCAAGCCATGAACACTGGATCGTGGCCGACCATCTGAAAGTTAACCGCTGTGAACCGTATCTGGTTTCGGGGTTATCCGACATTCATCAACTCTTTTTAGATCGTCCCTGGCCTGAGCTTGGGGACCCTGGCGCATTACAGGTCACCGTATGCGCGCAATAACGTGGAGAAGGTCATGAGTAAAGTTCAAACAATCAACATTGCGCTGATCGGGTATGGATTTGTGGGTAAAACCTTCCATGCTCCGCTGATCCAGTCCGTGGACGGGCTTAGGCTGGCGGTGGTCTCTTCCCGTGATGAAGAGAAGGTAAAACGCGATCTTCCGGATGTGCTTGTGGTCGCGACACCGGAAGAGGCTATTCAGCATCCTGATATCGACGTGGTGGTGATTGCCTCGCCTAACGCCACTCACGCCCCGCTGGCTACGCTGGCCCTGAACGCCGGGAAACATGTCGTCGTGGATAAGCCTTTTACCCTCGACATGAAGGAAGCCCGCGACCTGATCGCGCTGGCGGATGAAAAACAGCTCCTGCTCTCTGTTTTTCATAACCGCCGCTGGGACAGCGATTTCCTCGGCATTAAACAGATTATTGCGCAAGGCACGCTCGGCAAGGTCAAGCACCTGGAGTCGCATATTGATCGCTTCCGTCCGGAAGTCCGCGTGCGCTGGCGCGAGCAGAACGTTCCCGGTAGCGGTCTGTGGTTTGACCTGGGGCCGCACCTGATCGACCAGACGCTACAGCTGTTTGGCCTGCCTGAGTCGGTTCAGGGGAATATCGCGACGCTGCGCGAGGGTGCGGAGATCGACGACTGGGCGCATGTAGTTTTAAATTACCCGGCGCACAAGGTTATTCTGCACGCCAGCATGCTGGTCGCTGGCGGGACGGCGCGCTTTACCGTTCACGGGGATAAAGGCAGCGTGGTGAAGGCCAGAATCGATCAGCAGGAAGCACAACTGCTTGCGGGTGTGATCCCCGGCAGCGAAACCTGGGGAGAAGACAGCGACAGCATGGTGTTCTTCGGGGCAGACGGTGCAACGCAGACGGTTGTCACGCCGAAAGGCGACCAGCGCCAGTATTACATCCACGTGCGTGATGCGCTGCGCGGGGAAATCCCCCATCCTGTTCACCCTGTCGAGGCGTTAGCGGTCATGGCTGTGCTGGAAGCGGCGGTGAAATCATCAGAGACCGGGATAACGCAGACGCTGGCGTTAACGGCTGAAGAGCGTGCTCTGCTGCGTTAAAAAACAAGCCGGGTGGCGCTGCGCTTACCCGGCCTACGAGTTTGAGCCGTTTGTAGGCCCGTGCAAGCGAAGCGCCGCCGGGCGAAAAGACTACTGACGCTTTTTCGGCATCATGCGCAGCAGCGTATTGTCTTTCCAGAAATAGTGATGCATTAGCGCCGCCGCCGCGTGCAGACCAATCAAGAAATAGCCGAGATTGGCGAGCGTCTCGTGCCACTCCTTCAGCATATCCACCAGATCAAAATTCCCTTCCGCCGCATGCGGCATCAGCAGGCCAAAGGCAAACCAGTCGTTTCCGCGGTTATACATCATCACAATGCCAATCAGCGGCAGCGCAATAAACAGCAGATAAACGATGAGATGCCCAAGGTGCGACATACCGGTGATCATCGCTTTGGGTTTCGGCTGAATAGGCGGTGCGGGATATTTAAGGCGGATGAGCAATCTCGCCACCATCAGCACCAGCACCGAGATCCCGCAGGAGACGTGGATCATGTTTATCACCGGGCGATCGGTACGCGGGAAAAAGCCTCTAAACTCCATCGCGCAGTAGGCGACGACAACTAACAAAAACACCAGCCAGTGAATCGCAATCTGCAGGCTTGAATATTTAGTACGCATGGGATTTCCTGAAAAAAAAACAGTCACCGCGCCAACATAATCTCCTTTCCTTAAAAATTCATTAACTTTTCTGTATGACTTTTCAGTCACTTCCCTGCGGATGAAGTATCTTCAATTGCCGCCCTGTCCGTGATGGTCTAAGCCTGGATGAGTTCAAACTGTCGTATCGACATGTTCACAGGAGAACACAATGAGTAAAATTGGCATTAACGGATTCGGACGCATTGGACGCCTTGTTCTGCGCCGCCTTCTTGAAACTCAGGACAGTAATACTGTCGTCGCCATCAACGACCTCACCTCCCCGAAAGTACTGGCTTACCTGCTCAGACATGATTCCAACTACGGGGGCTTCCCGTGGAGCGTAGATTTCACTGAAGATGCGCTGATCGTCGACGGTAAGACCATTGCGGTATACGCGGAGAAAGAGGCAAAGCATATTCCATGGAAAACGGCGGGGGTGGATATTGTCGTGGAGTGCACCGGCTTCTACACCTCTGAAGAGAAATCCCGGTCACATCTGGACGCAGGTGCGAAAAAAGTGCTGATTTCGGCACCTGCAGGTGACATGAAAACCATCGTCTATAGCGTGAATGACGACACGATTAACGCCAGTGACACCATTATTTCCGTCGCGTCCTGCACCACCAACTGCCTGGCCCCGCTGGCAAAAGCCCTGCACGATGCGTTTGAAATAAAAGTGGGCACCATGACCACCATCCATGCCTACACCGGCACCCAGGCGCTGGTCGATGGACCGCGCGGGAAAGATCTACGCGCCTCGCGGGCAGCAGCTGAGAACATTATTCCGCACACGACCGGTGCGGCAAAAGCCATCGGCCTGGTGATCCCTGCGCTCAGCGGCAAGCTGAAAGGCCACGCGCAGCGCGTGCCGGTAAAAACCGGCTCCGTCACCGAGCTGGTCGCCATTCTTGGCAAGAAAGTTACCGTTGAGGAGATCAACGCTGCGCTGAAAAAGGCGACCCAGGGGAATAAATCGTTCGGGTATACCGATGATGAAATTGTGTCGTCAGACGTGATTGGTTCGCACTACGGTTCGGTATTCGACGCCACACAGACGGAGGTGTCGGAAGCGGGAGACCTGCAACTGGTGAAGGCCGTCGCGTGGTATGACAACGAGTATGGTTTCGTGACGCAGCTGGTGCGTACGCTGGATAAGTTCGCCGCGCTGTGAAATTCCCCCTCACCCTGACCCTCTCCCCAAAGGGGCGAGGGGATTGCCCCGTGCTCAGATGATTTTACGCGCCACCTTCAGGACCGGATCCTGCTGAAGCTGTTTCCAGGCTTCGGTGACAGCCTCAGGGAATTCGACGTGCGCGATAAAATCCCGCCCGGCCGGGCCATAGCCGTTCTCATCGTCATACAGACGCGGCAGTTCCCCCATCACCAGCGAAAGGTAACGCTCAACGGCCCACAGCCCTGCGTTACCCTCGCTAAATACCACGCCGTTTTTGCCGTTTTGCAGTATTGGCGTCATTCCCGGGTGACTAATCCACTGCGGAGAAACGGGCTCATCGCGGCAAACGCGGGCGAATGTCGCCATCGTACGGCGCTGCATCGTCGGATCCTGAACCACCAGCATTCGTCCGCTTGTTCGCTGGTGCTGTTTCAGCATGTTCCAGCTAAATCGGGCGTTTTCTCCGCAGTTAGTGGAGCGATCTTCAACCCACAGGCGCGACTCGGGGATCTGCCAGAACTCCCGCGCAATGTCGGCAAGAATGCTTGCTTCCGCCCGCCCGGACACCGGCAGTGGGTGATAACGGGGGTGGTGACGGATCGCATCATACAAAAACGTTGTCGAGTGGCCGATACCGCCGCTAATCAGCAGCGGAACCTGCTTTTCTGCGGCAATACGGCAGGCGGCTTCAATGGTCGGGATCACCGCGTTTCCTGCAAGAATCACCCCATCAACATCCGGGGTTTGAGACGTGCCGCGGAGATCGTCCTGCGCCAGCCATTCACCGACAGTATTGATGGCCGTAAGCGTAGCGTCCGGCAGGACGGGGAAATGGGGCTGAACCATGGTGAACTCCTCCTCAGTGTTACCTCAGGGTAGCGACTTCGACTTATCAACACAACGGCGGTGCTGTGCCGCTCTTTTTCCTTAAAAGCCCTCTCAACATTTGATTAACATGCGTAAATCATATTCACTTGAATTATCATTTGCGGCAGACGTAGAATCGCCAGTCGACACATTTTTCCATTATTTCTAAGGTAAACAACGTTATGCGCCTGCCCGAACGCGATCCTTATGCTCCTCGCGAGTGGCAGCCACATGAGAAACCCGCTCTGCTGGGGTCGCCTTCCACACCTGAACACAGCACGCCCAAACGGATTGCCTACGGCGTCGTGGGCCTGCTGGTGTGCCTGACGGGGGCGCTGGGTAATGCGGTGGTGACCGCCAATCTGCAAAACCTGCAGGGCACCTTCGGCGCCTGGTCAACGGAAATCGCCTGGCTGCCCGCGGTCTATGTGATGACCAACATCTCCATCAACCTGCTGCTGGTCAAATTCCGCCAGCAGTACGGTCTGCGCGCCTTCACCGAAGGGTTTCTGGTGCTGTATGTGCTGGTCACCTTTTTCCATCTGTTTGTTAACGATCTCAGCTCAGCGCTGATGGTGCGCGCCGCGCACGGGATGGTGGCCGCCGCGCTCAGCTCGCTGGGGATTTACTACCAGATCCAGGCCTGGCCGGCGAAACATCGCCTGAAGGCGCTGACCATAGGCATTACCGGCTCGTCACTCGCCATTCCGCTGGCCCGGCTGTTTTCGACTGAACTGCTCCAGCTGGACGAGTGGCGCGGATTGTATTTCTTTGAACTGGGGCTGGCGCTGATCTCCCTGGCCTGCGTGATCGCGCTGAAGCTGCCGCCGGGCGACCGACGCAAGGTCTTTGAGAAGAAAGACTTTGTCACCTTCTTTCTGCTGGCACCGGGCATGGCCTTGCTGTGCGCGGTGCTGTCGCTGGGACGTCTGGACTGGTGGTTTGAAGCGCCGTGGATCGGCTGGGGGGGGGGGGGGGGGGGGGGGGGGGGTGACAGCTGGTCGCTGGCGTTATCGCTGGTGCTGATTGTGTCCGCCATCGTCTTTGAACATAACCGCACTAACCCACTGCTGAATACCCGCTGGCTGTCGAGCGGCAGCATCGTCCGTCTGGGACTGATTATGCTGCTGATCCGCATCGTGCTGGCGGAGCAAAATACCGGGGTAATTGGCTGGTTACAGTATGTGGGATTACAGAATGAGCAGATGACCCATCTGGCGTGGTCCATTTTCGCCGGGATCGTCTGCGGGATCGTCACCAGCTGTCTCACCATCAAGCCCACAAAACTGGCGTGGCCGATTATCACCTCCCTGGCGCTGATGATCATTGCCTCGCTGCTGGACAGCCAGTCCAATAACCTGACCCGCCCGGACCAGCTGATGGTCAGCCAGTTCCTGCTTGGCTTCGGCAGCGCTTTCTTCCTCGCCCCGGCCATGCTGGCCGCCATTGGCGGAGTGATCGCCGACCCGCGTAATCTGGTCAGCTTCTCGGTCATGTTTGGCATGAGCCAGAACCTCGGCGGTCTGCTCGGGTCGGCGATCCTCGGTACTTTCCAGACCTGGCGTGAGAAGTACCACTCCAGCCTGCTGGCAGACCAGCTCACCACGCTCAACCCGCTGGTCAACGAGCGCATTCAGCTTTATACCCAGATGTATAAAAGCCTGATCGGTGACAGTTCGCTATTGGGGACTCAGGCGATTACCCAACTACAAAGCGTCACCGCCCTTGAGGCAAATATTCTGGCTTACAACGATACTTATCTTCTGACAGCAAGCATCGCTGCCGTCACGCTGGTCTGGATTTTATGGCGCTTGCTGCGTCTGCGCATCACTGCCCGTATGGCGCTGAAGAACGCCACCGGCAACAAGTAATTGAAAGAGTTCTGGAGAATTTATGAGTCAGCAGGATGCCGCCAAAGAGCAGGCCAACACCCGCAAAAATGTGCGCATTGTTTCCGTTTTCACCGCCGCTGCCATCGGTCTTGTCGGCGTGCTGGTGATCCTTTACGCCTGGCAGTTACCGCCCTTTACCCGGCACGTGCAGTTTACCGACAACGCCTACGTGCGGGGACAAACGACGTTTATCAGCCCGCAGGTGAATGGCTATATCACAGAGGTGAAGGTTCAGGACTTTGTGCAGGTCAAAAAAGGCGATCTGCTGCTGCAGATTGATGACCGCATCTACCGTCAGCGGGTGCATCAGGCCGAGGCGCAGCTGGCGATGAAAATTGCCGCCCTGAATAATAACCTGCAGCAGCGTAAAAGCGCCGAAGCGACGATTGCCAAAAATGAAGCCGCGCTGAAAAATGCCCGCGCCCAGAGCCTGAAAACCCAGGCGGATTTGAAGCGCGTGAAGGATCTGACGGCGGATGGGTCACTTTCCGTTCGCGAACGCGATGCCGCCCTGGCAAGCGCGGCTCAGGGCAGCGCCGATATCGACCAGGCGAAAGCAACGCTTGAGATGTCGCGTCAGGATCTGCAGACGGTGATTGTGAACCGCGGGGCGCTGGAGGCGGACGTTGAGAACGCCAAAGCGGCGCTGGAGCTGGCGCAGATCGATCTGCAAAACACCCGCATTGTGGCCCCGCGTGATGGCCAGCTGGGGCAGATTGCCGTGCGTCTCGGGGCGTATGTGACCGCCGGGACCCATCTCACCACCCTTGTGCCCCCCCAGCACTGGGTTATTGCCAATATCAAAGAGACCCAGCTCGCGGAGCTGCGCGTCGGTCAGCCGGTGAAATTCACCGTCGATGCCCTGAACGACAAAGCGTATCAGGGCCGCGTGGAGAGCATCTCTCCCGCAACCGGCGTGGAATTCAGCGCGATCACGCCGGATAACGCCACCGGTAACTTTGTCAAAATTGCCCAGCGAATTCCGGTGCGCATTGAGGTACTCGGTAAGCCAGAGGAATCCGCCCTGCTGCGTCCGGGCATGTCGGTGCAGGTAACAATTGATACGCGGGAGGCGAAACCATGATCCTGCGTCCGATAGCCGGACTGGTCGTGGCGGTGATGCTGGCCGGATGCCAGTCCGTCGACGTCAAACCGGCGCAGCCCACGCTGCACATTCCTGCGCAATGGCGGGCCACCTCGGGGCCAGCCAGCCCGACGGAACAGCTCTGGTGGCGTAACTTTCATGACAACCACCTGAACCGCTATGTGGGCCAGGCGCTTAAGAATAACAGTGACGTGTTGATCGCCCGCGAACGGATAAACGAGTATCAGGCGCGGGTCTTTGCGGCCGACGGCAGCCTGTTTCCCTCGCTTGACGCGGGCGTCACGGGGACGCGCGCCCGTTCGCAATCCGCTGCGACCGGGTTGCCCGTCTACGGTACGGTGTACAGAGGCAGCCTGACGGCGAGCTACGACGTTGATATCTGGGGCGTCAACCGCAGCACGGCGAATGCCGCTCAGGCGTCGCTGGAGGCGCAAAAAGCCGCCGCTGCCGCCGCGGATTTGACTGTCGCCTCGTCCGTGGCTTCCGGGTACGTCACCCTGCTCTCACTTGACGAACAGCTGCGCGTGACCGAATCCACGCTGAAGTCCCGCGAGGAGGCGTTTAACCTCGCGAAACGTCAGTTTGAAACCGGCTACAGTTCGCGCCTGGAGCTGATGCAGTCTGACTCCGAATTACGTTCAACGCGGGCGCAGGTGCCCGTGTTACAGCATCAGATTGCGCAGCAGGAAAATGCGCTTAGCCTGCTGCTGGGAAGCAATCCCGGCGCGGTAGCGCGCAGCGAAAGCTTTGCAAGGCTAACGCCGCTGAAGCTGCCGTCGCAGCTGCCTTCCACGCTTCTGAACCGTCGGCCGGATATCGTTCAGGCTGAACGCCAGCTGGTGGCGGCGGGAGGCTCCCTTGCCCCGTCTCCCGTAATGGCATC
>OASV01000294.1_pt1 | contig 19041 bp, 16 predicted proteins | sample 1494921 | NCBI WGS metagenome assembly OASV01 (sample SAMEA2579918, study PRJEB22360) | human gut metagenome
TTGTTGTAATTCAAATATATACAGTACTATTTTTATAATATTCCCATTTATGGCGGGCGGTGTACGAGCTCAATTTATCGGATAATCCCAATAATTCACCTAACAACATCAACTGCTGGTTAAAGCTGCGCAATGCCAACTGATATTCGCGATATGCCTCTTTAGTTCCTTCACGGCTTTTCAACAACGGAAATAAATAGGGAGAAGAAGGATCACGATTCATATACTTCTTCACCAGGATCATCGCTTCGGGAGTCAATGTCACCGACAATGGTCGTCCTGTCTTACGTCTGCGATACGTTATTACGTTATCACGCAAATCGCTCTTACGCAAATAAGCGAGATCGACAAACGGCATACCACGAAGCGAAAACATCAGAATGAATAACTCTTGCGCCTGACATACAGCAAATGGCACACCTGACGTACGAGATAATTTTGCAAACACCTTCTTCATATCGTCATCACACAACGCACGTTTATGATCGGCACGAGTACCGGTATAAACAGAACGGAACAGATGAGGTACATAAGGAGCTTTCCCAAGATCGACGGCACGATTGTAAACCGCACGAAACGTACGCAGATAAGTGGAAACGGTGTTCCAGCTACAACCACGACTACGAAGGTAAACTTCGAATCCCTTCAGCCACTCCGAAGTTACTTCACTAAAAAGCAAATCTTCTTCCCCACAATAAGCAATGATGGCATTCAGACTGCTACGATAAACATGCGCAGTACCGAAGTTTCCCTCCATCTGTAGCCCCATGGCTACCTGCTTCATAAATGTTACTACTTTCAACATTTCTCAATTTATTAATTTATTCGACAATAAAGATACAAGTATTCTCACTATTACCACCCGGATAGTTCCAAAGATATTCTATCATTTATATAACTGCCATCCATCAATATTCATTTTTTATTGTTACTTTTGTGAGAAAATGAAAGAGCTATGAACCAACCAGTAAAGCGCAAACGTATTCCGTATGGAATGATGAACTTTATCGATGTCCGCGAAGACGATTGTTATTACGTGGACAAGACACATTATATCCCTCTCATAGAGAACGCGAACAAGTATTTCTTTTACATTCGCCCGCGAAGGTTCGGAAAGAGCTTAACGATCTCCATGCTCCGACATTATTATAACATATTAGAAGCGGACAAGTTTGAGAAATGGTATGGCGACCTGTACATAGGAAAGCATCCCACTCCCGAACGAAATTCATATCTCATCATTTATCTAAACTTTGCCGTAGTTAATGCCGAATTAAATAGTTACCGGCAATCATTGGACGCACATTGCAACACAGAATTCAACTTTTTCTGTGATGTCTATGCGCAATATCTTCCCGAAGGGATAAAGGAAGAAATGAATAAGAAAAAGGGAGCCGTAGAACAACTGGATTATCTATATAAAGAATGTGTCAAAACCAATCAGCAGATTTATCTGTTCATTGATGAATACGACCACTTTACAAACAAAATCCTATCAGAACCTTCCTGCCTCGAAGATTATAAAAGCGAAACGCACGGAACAGGTTATCTGCGCAGCTTCTTCGATACGGTGAAAGCAGGCACTTATTCTACGATCAAACGTTGCTTCGTAACAGGTGTCAGCCCCGTCACAATGGACGATCTCACCAGCGGATTCAATATCGGCACCAATTATTCGCTCTCTCCGGAATTTAATGAAATGACCGGATTCAACGAAGAAGAGGTACGCGCAATGCTGGATTATTATGCCACTACCTGCCAGTTTCACCACTCTACCGACGAGCTGATAGAAGCTATGAAACCTTGGTATGACAACTACTGTTTCTCAGAGAAAAGTTATGGCGGTACTACAATGTACAACTCCAATATGGTACTCTACTTTGTGGATAATTACATCCGGAATGGAGGCTATATGCCACGTAATATGGTAGAAGAAAACATCCGCGTGGATTACAACAAACTACGAATGTTGATCCGCAAGGACAAAGAATTTGCTCATGACGCCTCGACTATCCAGACATTGGTACAACAAGGATATGTCACCGGTGAATTAAAAACAGGTTTTCCAGCCGAAACAGTTGCAGAACCGGATAACTTTACCAGCCTATTATTCTATTTCGGAATGTTGACTATCAGCGGTACTTTAGAAGGAGAAACGAAGTTGACTATTCCCAATCAAGTAGTACGTGAACAATTGTACAGTTACTTATTAGATACCTACAACGAAGCGGACCTCCGCTTTGACAACTGGGAAAAAGGAAAACTGGCATCCGCTATGGCTTATCGTGGCGACTGGAAAGCCTACTTCGACTATATTGCCGAATGTCTGCACCGATATTCTTCCCAGCGCGACAAGCAAAAAGGCGAAGCATACGTACATGGATTTACACTGGCAATGACCGCACAGAACCGTTTCTATCGCCCTATCTCCGAACAGGAGAATCAGGAAGGATATGCCGACATCTTCATGTTTCCCTTACTGGATATATACAAAGACATGCTCCATTCCTACATTATCGAACTGAAGTATGCCAAAGGAAAGGATAGTGACGAAAAGGTAGAGCAACTCCGGCAAGAGGCTATCACACAAGCCAACCGCTATGCCGCCAGTGAAACGGTGCAAAAAGCAATCGGAACAACGACGCTGCACAAAATTATAGTCGTTTATCAAGGGATGAAAATGGTGGTGTGCGAAGAAGTTTAAAGTTCGTATATATTTTAATGTACTATAATAAAAGGCGACTCATTGCAACGAGCCGCTTTTTTTGTATTATCTATTTTTCTTCAGCTATCCACTTTTCAATATTACGGGTTTCCACACTAAAGAAGAGCAAATCCGCTTTCCCACTATAAGCAATAATGGCATTGAGACTACTAAAGATATTCTATCATTTATATAACTGCCATCCATCAATATTCATTTTTTATTGTTACTTTTGTGAGAAAATGAAAGAGCTATGAACCAACCAGTAAAGCGCAAACGTATTCCGTATGGAATGATGAACTTTATCGATGTCCGCGAAGACGATTGTTATTACGTGGACAAGACACATTATATCCCTCTCATAGAGAACGCGAACAAGTATTTCTTTTACATTCGCCCGCGAAGGTTCGGAAAGAGCTTAACGATCTCCATGCTCCGACATTATTATAACATATTAGAAGCGGACAAGTTTGAGAAATGGTATGGCGACCTGTACATAGGAAAGCATCCCACTCCCGAACGAAATTCATATCTCATCATTTATCTAAACTTTGCCGTAGTTAATGCCGAATTAAATAGTTACCGGCAATCATTGGACGCACATTGCAACACAGAATTCAACTTTTTCTGTGATGTCTATGCGCAATATCTTCCCGAAGGGATAAAGGAAGAAATGAATAAGAAAAAGGGAGCCGTAGAGCAACTGGATTATCTATATAAAGAATGTGTCAAGACCAATCAACAGATTTATCTGTTCATTGATGAATACGACCACTTTACAAATAAAATCTTATCAGAGCCTGCCTGTCTGGAAGATTACAAGAGCGAGACACACGGAACCGGTTATCTGCGCAGCTTCTTCGATACGGTGAAAGCAGGCACGGACTCCACTATCAAACGTTGCTTCGTGACTGGTGTCAGCCCCGTCACGATGGACGATCTCACCAGCGGATTCAATATCGGCACCAATTATTCGCTCTCTCCGGAATTTAATGAAATGACCGGATTCAACGAAGAAGAGGTACGCGCAATGCTGGATTATTATGCCACTACCTGCCAGTTTCACCACTCTACCGACGAGCTGATAGAAGCTATGAAACCTTGGTATGACAACTACTGTTTCTCAGAGAAAAGTTATGGCGGTACTACAATGTACAACTCCAATATGGTACTCTACTTTGTGGATAATTACATCCGGAATGGAGGCTATATGCCACGTAATATGGTAGAAGAAAACATCCGCGTGGATTACAACAAACTACGAATGTTGATCCGCAAGGATAAAGAATTTGCTCATGACGCCTCGACCATCCAAACATTGGTGCAACAAGGATACATCACCGGTGAATTGAAAACTGGCTTCCCTGCCGAAACAATTGCAGAACCGGATAACTTTATCAGCCTATTATTCTATTTCGGAATGTTGACTATCAGCGGCACCAAACGAGGCAAGACATTATTAACCATTCCTAATCAAGTAGTACGTGAGCAACTGTACAGTTACTTACTAGATACTTACAACGAAGCAAATCTCCGCTTTGACAACTGGGAAAAGGGAGAACTGGCATCAGCAATGGCTTATGACGGCGACTGGAAAGCCTACTTCGACTATATCGCCGAATGTCTGCACCGATATTCTTCCCAGCGCGACAAGCAAAAAGGCGAAGCATACGTACATGGATTTACACTGGCAATGACCGCACAGAACCGTTTCTATCGCCCTATCTCCGAACAGGAGAATCAGGAAGGATATGCCGACATCTTCATGTTTCCCTTACTGGATATATACAAAGACATGCTCCATTCCTACATTATCGAACTGAAGTATGCCAAAGGAAAGGATAGTGACGAAAAGGTAGAGCAACTCCGGCAAGAGGCTATCACACAAGCCAACCGCTATGCCGCCAGTGAAACGGTGCAAAAAGCAATCGGAACAACGACGCTGCACAAAATTATAGTCGTTTATCAAGGGATGAAAATGGTGGTGTGCGAAGAAGTTTAAAGTTCGTATATATTTTAATGTACTATAATAAAAGGGGCTGTCTAAACTTGTTAGACAGCCCCTTTTCGATATCTTAGTAGTCTTCTAAATTATTTCTTAGAAGCTTCCAAAGATGCTTTACGGAATTCTTTCATTGCTTTTTCGATTTCCAAAGAAGCTTTACGAGCGCGAGTTCCTGCTGCTTTGTTACCGTTTTCGATCTGTGCGTTAGCATCTTTTGAGAAGTCAGCATACAGAGCTGCTACCTTTTCTACCAATTCTTTCATAATCCTTTTATTTTTTTCGTTAATAATGTGCCGCAAAAATACACTGTTTCCCGAAATAAAAGCATAAAATCAATATTTTTTTTGAAATAATCTTCGAAAAATATCTAAAAAAGGGGCTTTTCACCATTTTTACCTACCTTTGTAGCCATGAAACTGCTTACAGATACCGATTATATACATGCATTGATTGCTGAAGGGGAGCACCAGCAACAGGACTTTAAATTCGAAATTTCCGACGCACGCAAAATTGCCAAAACACTCTCGGCTTTTGCCAACACGGACGGAGGAAGATTACTTATTGGCGTAAAAGACAATGGAAAAATCGCGGGAGTACGCTCCGAAGAAGAAAAATATATGATTGAAGCCGCCGCACAACTTTATTGCGTGCCGGAAGTGGAATACACATTGCAAACATATATAGTGGAGGGACGGCAAGTGTTGGTAGCGACCATCGAAGAAACTCTGCATAAACCGGTTTACGCCAAAGACGAAACCGGGAAACCTCTAGCCTATCTCCGCATCAAGGATGAAAATATTCTGGCAACACCTATACATCTCCGTGTATGGCAACAAAGCGACAGCCCCCGTGGCGAACTGATCCGTTACACCGAACGTGAACAGCTCCTGCTCGAACAACTGGAGCATGGCACTTTACTTTCACTCAACCGCTACTGTCGCCAAACCGGACTTTCACGACGTGCCGCTGAACATCTGCTCGCCAAATTTGTTCGTTATGATATTGTGGAACCCGTATTCGAAAATCATAAATTCTACTTCCGAATAAAAAACGAATAACCACAAACAATACTTAATATTTGACACTTAATACTTAACTATGACCTTTATCAACGAGATTAACGACATACTCTGGACCTATATTCTGATTATCATGTTATTGGGATGTGCTGTCTGGTTCAGCATACGGACACGCTTCGTACAATTCCGCATGATTCGCGAAATGATCGTACTGTTAAGCGAATCTGCGGGCAAAGGGAAGCAGGGAGAGAAACATGTATCTTCTTTTCAGGCATTCGCTATCTCTATCGCCAGCCGTGTAGGTACGGGAAATCTTGCGGGAGTGGCTACCGCCATCGCTATCGGCGGTCCCGGAGCTATTTTCTGGATGTGGGTCATCGCACTGTTAGGGGCTTCGAGCGCTTTCATCGAGTCTACCTTAGGGCAATTATACAAAATACGCGGAAAGGATTCATTCATCGGAGGTCCTGCTTATTATATGAAGAAGGGATTGAAACAACCGTGGATGGGAATGCTTTTTGCCATATTAATAAGCATCACTTTCGGTTTTGCTTTCAATTCTGTACAGAGCAATACCATCTGTGCTGCTGCGGAGCATGCTTTCGGGGTCAATCATATTATATTGGGAGGGGTACTGACATTACTGACGTTGGTTATCATCTTCGGAGGTATTCAACGCATTGCCCGTGTCAGCAGCATTATCGTGCCGGTTATGGCATTGGGATATGTGGGGCTGGCGTTGGTGATTGTTATACTCAATATCACTCATTTACCGGGCGTCATCGCTCTGATTGTCAGTCATGCTTTTGGTTGGGAACAGGCACTGGCAGGAGGAGTCGGCATGGCATTGATGCAAGGTATCAAGAGAGGGCTCTTCAGCAATGAGGCCGGTATGGGATCGGCTCCGAATGCGGCTGCCACAGCTCATGTCAGTCATCCCGCGAAACAAGGATTGATACAGACTTTGGCAGTATTTACGGATACATTATTGATTTGTACTTGTACGGCTTTTATCATTCTGTTTAGTGGTGCTCCGCTGGATGGATCGACCAATGGGGTGCAGTTGACTCAACAGGCATTGACGAACGAGATCGGTTCTTCGGGCAGCGTCTTCGTTGCTGTGGCTCTTTTCTTTTTCGCTTTCAGCAGTATTCTGGGAAATTATTATTACGGGGAGGCCAATATCCGCTTTATCACTCACCGGAAGTGGGTGCTTCATGGTTACAGGATATTAGTGGGCGGTATGGTGCTCTTCGGTTCACTTGCCACATTGGATATGGTATGGAGCTTGGCAGATGTCACTATGGCATTAATGGCTATCTGCAATCTGATCGCTATCCTCTTCCTTGGAAAATATGCGATCCGCCTGTTAAATGATTACCGGGCGCAAAAGAAAGCCGGCATCCAAAGTCCTGTTTTTAAGAAAGAGTCTATGCCGGACATCGAAAAGGACTTGGAATGTTGGTGAAAACCAACTGTTTTTGTACCTTTGCACGGAAATTGACAGATGGTAGTTATATTATATACCTTCCACGCACTCAAATAGTAAATTGTAAATTGTAAAATTGTAAATATAACAATGGGCTTATTTGGTTTATTCAAGAAAAAATCCGATGAAACGAAAGTCGGCAATGTAGAAGATTTCATTTCACTGACCCGGGTGTATTTCCAGTCAGTGATCGCCACAAACCTAGGTATCACCAATATCCGATTCTTGCCGGACGTAGCTAACTTCAAACGTTTGTTTAAAGTGCCTACTCAAAACGGTAAACTGGGATTGGCCGAAAAGTCTGCGTCACGCAAAATGCTGATGCAGGATTATGGGTTGAATGAGAATTTCTTCAAGGAAATCGACGCTTCCGTGAAACGTAACTGCCGCACTCAAAATGATATTCAATCTTATTTATTCATGTATCAGGGATTTTCTAATGATCTGATGATGTTGATGGGAAATCTGATGCAGTGGAAGTTCCGTATGCCGTCGATCTTTAAAAAGGCTCTGTATGGCATGACGCAGAAGACGGTACATGATGTTTGCACCAAAATGGTATGGAAAGCGGATGATGTGCATAAGACGGCTGCGGCTATCCGCCAATACAAAGAGCGTCTAGGGTACTCGGAGCAGTGGATGACGGATTATGTGTATAATATCGTTCTACTTGCCAAGAAGGAACCGAAACGGAAGGATGACGACACGGAAACGAAAAAATAAGTCGCGTTAAATGTTAGAAAAGCGTAAAGATTAATATGATAGAGAAAGCGGGGGTTTTGTACTTCCGCTTTTTTTGTTATCTTTATGTACTTTTTTCTTTTGTCTTGATACAAAAGAAAAAGTACCAAAAAGAAAAAATCAAGGCTGCGTCTGCCCGGCTACTCCGGTCTCATCCCCGGCTAAAGGGCAGAAACTCGCTTCGCTCAAACAGTCTGCCCTTCTTAACGCCGGGAATGAAACCTCCGCTTGACGCCGTGCAGACGAGGCCGGGAGGCCATGCGGCGTAGAGTGCTATGCAGTGTAGAGTGCTATGCGGTGTGATTGTGTATTATGTTGCGCTTTGATGATTATGTTGGTAGGTTATGGATGGAGGATACTTAGGGGATGAGATGCTGTTCGGGATTTGAGACATATAGTTCGGGGGGAAGGGAGGTCGTTCAAACTTAAAATGCTTATTATATAATTTAAAAATTGATAGATTGCTTATGAAACAAAAGAAAATGCTTACACTTACTTTTTCACAGTTGAAACAAATCTATGGTCAGGAGACTCCGGAGATAGTGGAGATAGCGGATAAGAGCTCTACTGTTGAGGATTTCAAGGCTGGAATACTGCGGTTGCTGGAGACTTGCAGGATAGAAAACGAAGCTGCGGAGGAGGCGAGGGAGCAAATTCGACTCTTACTTGATTATGATGGGCAAAATGTTCATGAACTGTCTACGGGACAGGATATGTCAGTACAGACTATTCGGCTGCTTTATGAGTTTCTGACGGGGACGTTGGAGAATATGGAGATGCCGACGGATTTGTTTATTGAAATTTTTCATATGTTTAAACGGTTGAAGGGAGAAGTTATGCCTTTGCCGTCACCGCAGCGTATCAAAAGTCGGAATGACCGGTGGGAAACCGGACTGGATGAAGAGGTACGGGAGATACGGGATGAAAATAAGGAGCGGATGTTGCACTTGCTGATTCAGAAGATTGAGAACAGGAAGTCGAAGCCTTCGGTGCGTTTCCACTTTGAGGAAGGAATGAGTTATGAGGAGAAATACAGGTTGGTGAGTGAGTGGTGGAATGATTTCCGCTTTCATTTGGCGATGGCTGTGAAGAGTCCGGGAGAACTGAATCGGTTCCTGGGGAATTCTCTTTCTTCGGAGACGATGTATTTGCTTTATCGGGCACGAAAGAAGGGGATGCCGTTTTTTGCGACTCCTTATTATTTGTCGTTACTCAATATTACCGGATATGGGTATAATGATGAGGCTATCCGGAGTTATATTCTGTATTCGCCACGGTTGGTGGAGACGTATGGAAATATTCGCGCGTGGGAAAAGGAGGATATTGTAGAGGTTGGTAAACCTAATGCTGCGGGATGGCTTCTGCCGGACGGACATAATATTCATCGCCGGTATCCGGAGGTGGCTATTCTCATTCCTGACACGATGGGAAGGGCTTGCGGGGGACTTTGTGCTTCTTGCCAGCGGATGTATGATTTCCAAAGCGAACGGTTGAATTTCGAGTTTGAGTCTTTACGCCCGAAGGAGTCATGGGATCGTAAGTTGCGCCGGTTGATGACTTATTTTGAAGAGGATACACAGCTGCGGGATATTCTGATTACAGGGGGCGATGCGCTGATGAGTCAGAATAAGACGCTTCAACATATTTTGGATGCGGTGTATCGGATGGCGGTACGCAAGCAGAAGGCAAATCTCGAACGACCGGAAGGAGAGAAATATGCGGAATTACAACGGGTACGGCTGGGGTCACGGTTGTTGGCTTATTTGCCGATGCGTATCAATGACGGATTGGTGGATATTCTGCGGGAATTCAAAGAAAAGGCTTCGGCTATCGGGGTGAAACAGTTTATTATCCAGACTCATTTTCAAACACCGCTGGAGGTCACGCCTGAAGCTAAAGAGGCGATTCGGAAGATTCTTTCTGCCGGATGGATTATCACGAATCAGTTGGTATATACAGTGGCTGCTTCGCGTCGGGGACATACGACACGGCTTCGCCAGGTGCTCAATTCATTGGGCGTGGTATGTTATTATACTTTCTCGGTGAAGGGATTCAATGAGAATTATGCAGTATTTGCTCCCAACAGCCGTTCGATGCAGGAACAACAGGAGGAAAAGATTTATGGTCGGATGACACTGGAACAGGCGGAGGAATTATACAAAATATTAGAGACGAAAGTCGGAACGGAAGAGGAGACGAAAGAAGATGTTGCCAAGCAATTAAGACATTTCATGAGAAAACATCATTTGCCTTTCCTTGCTACGGATCGCAGTGTATTGAATTTGCCGGCTATCGGTAAGAGTATGACCTTCCAATTGGTGGGACTGACGGAAGAAGGAAAACGGATTCTACGCTTCGAACATGACGGCACTCGTCATCATAGCCCGATTATCGACCAGATGGGACAGATTTATATTGTAGAAAATAAATCACTGGCCGCTTATCTGCGCCAATTAGCCAAGATGGGAGAAGATCCGGAAGATTATGCTTCTATCTGGAATTATACGAAAGGAGAAACCGAACCTCGCTTCAGTCTTTACGAGTATCCTGATTTCCCCTTCCGCACTACTGATAAAATGAGTAATTTAGAAATAAGTAATAAGTACTAAGTATTAAGTAATAAGTATTACCGAAGCTGCTGGATAATACCTACTATTTGATACTTGTCGATTAATACTTAAACTTGTTGATTGATACTTGTCGGTTAATACTTAATACTTATTCATCATTCTTTTACACGTATTACTATATTTGCAATAATTGCAGTTAGGCCTCCGGTGGTGATCCCTGAAGAGAAGATACTTCGAATTGCTTCCGGGGCTTGTTGTAATACGTCCGGCATTAATTCTACTCCTAGGCCTAAGGAAAGGCTGACTGCTAATACCAGAGTTTCTTTACGGCCTATTTCTTGTGAGGAGATAATACGGATTCCTGCCGCTGCTACTGTACCGAACATTAGTAAGGTTGCACCACCCAATACAGGATCGGGCATTAAGGAGAATACGGCACCTACAATGGGAAATAATCCCAAAAGAACGAGCATTGCTGCGATATAATAACCGACATAGCGGCTGGCTACTCCGGTCAGTTGGATAATACCGTTATTCTGTGCAAAGATGGAGTTGGGGAAAGAGTTGAATATACCAGCGAGGAAGGAATTGAATCCATCTGCCATTACTCCACCGGAAACTCGTTTCAAATAGGAATCTCCTTCAATGGGAAGTCCGGAAATCATAGAGTTGGCAGTCACGTCACCTGTTGCTTCGATGGCAGTTATCAGGTAGACCAGACCAATGGCTATGAAAGAAGACACATTGAAATCAACACCATATTTAAAAGGTTGGGGAATATTAAAGCTCATCAGCATTTCTACATTCAATGCACTCATATCCACTTTTCCCAAAACAAATGCCAAACCATAACCCAGACAAAGTCCGAGTACAATGGAACTCATGCGCAGGTATTTGTTCCCACAACGGTTGAAAAATAAGACGCTAAGAAGTACCAGTGCTGCAATAGACAGGTTTTTCCAGGTAGCAAACGTACCGTTATCCATAGCTGCATATCCACCTCCGCAAGATACGATACCTACTTTTATCAGGCTCAATCCGATAAGCAGTACGACAATACCGGAAACCAGCGGAGTGATGATATTACGCAAATATTTGAATGTGCGGCTGACAATCATTTCGATAGGTGCGGCAGCCATACAGGAACCGAAAATCAACGGTAATCCGCCTACCATTCCTGTGGCGATGATAGGACCGATAAAAGAAAAACTGGTTCCCTGGATGCAGAGCAGCTTTGCTCCTATCGGACCGAAACGACGGCATTGTATAAAGGTAGATACTCCCGAAGCAAAAAGGGACATGGAAACTAGAAAGCTTGTCTTTTCTACATCCAGTTTCAAGGCACTTGCTATGATAAGCGGCGGTGTGATAATTGCTACGAAAATAGCCAAGAGATGTTGTAAAGCCGCAAACAGGGCGTCTTTAAAAGGGGGACGGTCTTCTACGCCGTAGATTAAATCAGTTTTCATTTAATAGGTTGTTCTATATATTTTGTAAGTTCCACAAAGGAATAAACGGAGATTCCTCTGAAGTTCGGATTCTTTTAGCCTGACTTCTTTTTAGTCTATTTCTTTTAACTCGCTTTTAATCCGTTTTTGGGTTCGATTTTTTTAGTTCAGCGTCCATTTCAGAGCAAGCGTCGGGATCACATAAAAGCCATCGCGACCACCGAAGTTGTTGCTCAATTCGACTTCGGAGCCAACGCTTAGATTGAAATTTTTATTTACTCCCTTGATTTGATTCAGGTTTACCCAGAATTGTGGTTCGGAGAGGAAGATAGTCTTTCCGTAGTTCGTTTCTTCACGCCACCAGTCGGCAAAGCCGGAGAAAGTGAGCAGGTTACGGCAGAAGTTTACGTACCATGTACCTGTCAACTGGAAGTTGTTAGGTGATGAATGTTTTTGAATATACTTATACATGGTGGTCAGTGTGAAACCTTTGGAGAAGGAGGCATTATTAAAGGTATACGTGGCTCCTGCCAGATAAGCATTTTTATAAGACATACCTTTGGATAATCCACCGTTATATTCAAGATGCGCAGAGAAAGGACCTTTCCAGAATTTCACTTCACGGGCTATTTCCCAATAAGCAGCAGCGACACCTTCGGAGGTATAATCCATATCGACAAAGAAATAAGTACTTCCCCAAGTATCAGGATGAAACTTCTCTACTGTGGAAGTTAACAGCGGACGACCTTGCAAATCTTTATCATACAAAGAACGTCCAAAATCATAATGTAACTGGATGTTTTGCGCCTGCAATCCCGGTACGGCAGAGAGCAACATACAAAGGAAAAGAGCAGAGATAATCTGTTTCATAAGTAAATGTGTTTAAATGAAGATGCAAAAATAGTTAAAGCTACACATATAAACACACTACTTTTATCTTTTTTTATTCCAGATTATTATTTCCCGTGTCCCACCAAAGCCTTGTACCTCCATGATCGTTTCCTCCTAAAGCTTCCACAAGCGCGGAATATTGTTCCGGGTCTTCCGTCTGCAAGGTACCGGGGAAGTTTAGACGGCGCACCATAATCTCCGTGTCGATAGAACCGTTTCTGCTATGGTTGAATCGCACGGGAAATAAACGGGGATACCCTGTTCGTCTTTGTTCTGCCCAAGCTTCGCAACCTTCCGGGAACATAGCAATCCACTTCTGTGTAATGATCTTCTCCAGTTTCGTTTCCTTATCATCCAGGCGATTCCATTTGGGAGAGACTTTACAACGGGCCTCTATATTATTTTCTTCATCATACGTGTCTATAAAGTCGGAGGCGGTCTGTTCACTTTGCAGATAATCTTCTACGCCATAGATTCCCCATTGATGGAAAGAAGTAGTTACACCGTTCTGATAACAGGTTTCTTCATCTTCATCCGTCCACCCGCGCAATGCAGCTTCGGCACGCAGAAACCAAACTTCCGAAGCAGTCATCAGAGGCGCATCGGTGCTTTGCTTGACAAACAGCTTCGACAATCCGGAATAATGACTATGAGCAAAACATGTCCCTTGACGAATTCCACGATATTGTCCTTTCAGGGTTTCATCCGTACAGCGTTCGAAATAAATTCCAAGACGGGGATCATTATACCCCACCAAGATTGATTCCATATTCGCACTCATGTAAGTTTCATTCCACACACGGTTAAGTTCTCCCAATGGATTGGTATATCCGGATTTGGTAGAAACAACGGCTCCGCCTGTTTCCGCTTCAAAGAAGCCGTAATCGTTTTCTTTTATTTTCCGTATTTCAGCACGTGCCTTATCGGGGGCAACAGAGGCAATACGCATAGCTAGACGCAAACGCAACGAATTGGCAAACTTTACCCAGGAAGGGTATTTACCATCCAACAAAATATCAAAACGTGCAAATCCATTAAATTCCGGTTTCTCCTCTATATAACCGGTGAGGGCAACCACGGCAGAATCGAGTTCATTGAAAAACTCATAATAAACATCTTTTTGTTTATCGGGACGGTAGTGGTTTTCTGCATTCGCAAAATTCTTATAAATGATGGGACCATAATAATCCGTCACACGATGCATGGCTTCTACCTTTAATATTTTCGTGATCCCGAACAAAGCAGGATGTGTATTCCGGGTAGCATTCTCCGATTGGTATATCTGCGGGAAAATATAAGAATACATATGCGTCCACATGGCGCTGTTCCAACCGTCCTGCATATTATAGTCGGAATTATGCGAACCTCCGTTCAAGGGTTTCCCGTCATGCATATATCCACCGAACATATCTGCGTTCAGATTCTGTATCAGTTGGAAAGGCCAGTTCTTCCCTTTTCCGAAATCGTAATTAAAATAAATCCCCTGCTGAATAATGCCCAAACGGATTCCATAACCATTGTCGTCAATAATCAGGTCATCATCTGTGATACCGGACAAGTCGGTATTGTAATCACGGAAATTACCGGTACATGCTACAGAAAAGAGCAGTAAGCCCAGCAAGTATAGATATACATATTTTCTCTTCATTTCTCTCTCCGACCTTTAAAATTCACATTTCAGAGTAAAGCCCAAACTACGGGTTGTAGGCATTCCGAATACTTCAATCCCTTGGTTATCATTCCCGGTGGAAAGTACCAAATCCGGATCAAAAGGAGCTTTCTTATATAAGAAACATAGATTGCGGGCCACAAACGAAAGCTGCACATCTTTCAGAACCTTCGTTTTCTGTATCCACTTCTTTGAGAAATTGTAGCTCAACGATACTTCGCGCAACCGTAAATTAGTGGCATCATACATATAATACTCTGTCACTCCGGCACGCCCGCCCACTACATTTTTATAGAATCCTTTCACATTATCGATCTGCTGACCTTCAAGCATCACATATCCTCTGTCGCGTGCATCAGCCGTAATTTCCGATACGCCATAGAGATCCATTTCCGCTTGTGTCTGTGAAAGGACTTTTCCTCCGTAACGCCAGTCAAGCAGGAAATAAAGGCTGAATCCTTTGTAAGAGAATGTGTGATCCCATCCCATCATAAAGACAGGGTTGGCATTTCCTACTTTCACCGTATTTCCGTCACCTTCCACCAATGGAAGTCCTTTGTAATCTCCTTCTGTTTCATAAACAATGTTTCTTGCGGCATCACGTACAAAGGCTTTACCGTAGATATCACCGATAGAACCACCTTTCACCAATTTCATTGCATAACTGGAAGAAAAGCTCGTAGGCCCGTAGACTAATTCTTTCAATTCGTCGTGCAGCTTCACGATCTTATTCTTGTTGGTAGAGAAGTTGATGGAAGTTTTCCAGGTGAAATCAGAAGTCAGTATCGGAGTTCCGTTCAGTGTCACTTCCCATCCTTGGTTTTGGATATTCCCAGCATTTACATATCGGAAAGCATACTTGTCACCTGCAAGAGCAGGAAGTTTGAAGAACTGATTATAAGTGTTGGTACGATAATAGGTCAGATTGATTCCTAACCGATGTTGGAAGAATCTCCATTCCGTTCCGAATTCCATGGCATGAGTCATTTCCGGCTCCATATCTTTGAAAGGAGCGGCATCATTTGCCTGTATCTCGCCACCGGCACTGATATGCGAAGCGGAATTAGTGACAAATACAGGAATATCGTTCCCCACTTTACTATAGGCACCACGCAGTTTCGCAAAAGAAATCCATTCGGGCAGCTTCACCCATTTATCAAGCAATATGGAAAGACCAACGGAAGGATAAGCAAATCCCGCTTTCTCATGTTCAGTATAAGCCAAGGTTGATGCCCAGTCATTACGAGCTGTCAAATCAAGAAATAATTTTTCCTTGTAGCCAATCTGTGCTGTACCGAAAATAGATTGAAGCTGACGATGCTCATCTATTTTCTGGTCAATACTGGCAGAACTGTTCATGATGATATTGGCAATATTAAATACATTAGCAAACTTCAGAGAAGCATTCTTAGAATCATAACGGGTCGAGTTTCTGATTCGATCATTTATACTACCGCCAATAGCCGCATCCAGTGTAAAATCTCCCCAGGTTTTCTTAAACATCGCCATGACATCACCATACATCTGCGTTCCCTGATAATCCATTTCAATATATCGACCGTTCGCTCCACACAGGGCAGTAGCGGTAGACGCATAGAATTTCTGACGCAACTTGTCAGCCCAGTAATCCATGTTGCCACGAGCTTGAATCGTCAACCAATCATTTATCTTAAAGTTTGCCGAAAGGGAAAGGATAATGCGCGTACGCGTTTCTTTACTTTGTATACGGTTCACTATCCAATATGGATTCTGTTCGAAGTCTTCGGTAAATGTATGCCAGTTTTGCACATTCAAATTCCGTTCTTCGTCATAGGTTTCAAAATGGTCTTTATAATAAGACAGATTCTCACCACGAGGAAAACGATAAAGCCCTACCAACGGATTCATATAAAAGCCTCCCGATACCGGCTTATTCTCAACAGTCTGTTTCATTACATTCACATTACCATCCAGTTTCAGACGTTTGTTGAACATGGTAGCTGTTTCGCGTAGGTTTATATTATGTTTCTTCAGCTCGTTTTTATCCATAATCCCCTTTCCGGTGGTGTTGGCATAGGAGAAATAAGTTTGTAGAGTTTCATTTCCATAGCTGACGGACACAGAAGTCATTGAAGTCAATCCGGTACGGAAAAAATCATTCAGGTTATCATGAGCTGTCAGATTCTCTTTCTCACCCCAGCTGTCTACCACATCACTGACACCGTAACGATCCTGCATTTTAGGCAGACTGAATGCTTTCTCGAAAGTTAGTCCTGTAGAGAAATTAATATTCCTTTGCCCGACAGAATTTCCTTTTTTAGTAGTGATAAGAATGACCCCGTTAGCAGCCATGCTACCATATAAAGCTGCTGCTGGAGCACCTTTCAAGATACTGATGCTTTCCACATCTTCCGGGTTCAGGTTAGAAATTCCATCACCTCCATCACGGTTGCCGGCATTCGCCGTACCTCCAATTGCCGAATAAGCCTGCTCGGAAGAGGTATTCGACATCGGCACTCCGTCTATCACATACAGCGGTTGATTATCACCGGACACCGAACGGATTCCCCGGAGACTGACTTTGGCAGAACCGCCCATACCGGAAGAGTTCTTATTGATTTGTACACCGGCCGCTTTTCCTGCCAAGGCAGTAATCATATTTATTTCTTTTACACGATTCAGTTCCTCACCTTTGATTTTCTGCGCAGAATAAGCCAGTGTAGCTTCATCCTTTTCAATTCCCAAGGCTGTTACGATGACATGGTCAAGCATCACCGCGTCTTCCTGAAGGCGTATTTCAAGCATAGTCCGACCTGTCACATTGACTTCTAAAGTCTTGTAACCTACAAAAGAAACCTGCAAGACAGCACTATCCGGAACAGATAAAAAGAATCGTCCATCAATATCGGTCACAGTACCATTGGCTCCCCCTTTTTCTCGTATTGTAGCACCGATTAGTGGTTCACCATAGACATCAATAACACGCCCTCTCACGGTATAATTGTCAGAAGGAGTTTCTATCGTCCCTCTTAACAGTTGTTGCTCCGAAGCATAACAATTCCCACCCTCCAGGAAAAATAAGCTCATTAAGAAACAACTTACTAAAATTTCTTTTTTCAATGATATAATAAGATACTGTTTGTTCATCACACCGCAAAAATAACTAAATATTTTAAATCTAGCATTTTTTCTCATTGATTTTGAGGGAAATAAACATTATCACTATTTTTGTACGAAATTAAAATGAACGATAACATGGAAATCGAAACACATCCGCTAGAACCATTTCTCCCAGCGAAATCAAAATTGCTTATGCTGGGCAGTTTCCCGCCACAGAAAAAAAGATGGTCGATGGATTTTTATTATCCAAACCTAAACAATGACATGTGGCGCATATATGGAATCTTATTCTTTAATGATAAGAATCACTTTCTGAATTCAACACTAAAATCGTTTTGTCGTGAGCAAATCATAGACTTTTTGAACGAAAAGGGAATTGCCCTGTTTGATACCGCTTCATCCATCCGCCGGTTGCAGGATAACGCATCGGATAAGTTTCTCGAAGTAGTGGAGGCTACCGATGTAGCAGCATTGCTGCGACAACTTCCCGAATGCAAAGCCATCGTCACTACCGGGCAAAAAGCAACGGACACTCTCCGACAGCAATTCGAAATAGAAGAGCCGAAAGTAGGCGATTACTCCGAGTTCGTTTTTGAAGGACGCGCCATGCGGCTTTACCGGATGCCTTCATCATCAAGAGCATATCCACTGGCATTGGATAAGAAAGCAGCCGCTTACCGGATTATGTTTCAGGATTTGCAGATATTGAAGTGAGGTTTAAGTGGTAAGTATTAAGTATTAGGTATTAAGTATTACATAGTATGAATTAAATTATAAATGAATATGGCAACATTATTTTTGCAGTACCCGGCATGCAGCACATGCCAGAAAGCCAAGAAATGGTTAACAGAAAATAACATTGAGTTTACAAACCGATTAATTGTAGAAGAAAATCCTACGGCTGAAGAATTAAAAGCATGGATTCCACGCAGCGGTTTACCGGTGAAGAAATTCTTCAACACGAGCGGATTAGTATATAAAGAGCTGAAACTAAGCGAGAAGCTGCCTGCTATGAGTGAGGAAGAACAGATAGCACTCTTGGCAACGAACGGTAAATTGGTGAAACGCCCATTGGTAGTGACAGACAGCTTTGTTCTGGTCGGTTTCAAGCCCGATGAGTGGGAAAAATTAAAATAATTCAAAACTTATTTACCCGAATGTTTGGAGATTCAGAAGTTTCTACTACCTTTGCAGCCGCAAACACGGGAGTAGCTCAGTTGGTAGAGCACCGGTCTCCAAAACCGGGTGTCGGGAGTTCGAGCCTCTCCTCCCGTGCAGAGTTAAATAGCTGTAAACGATAAGTTTATGGCTATTTTTCGTTTTAGGTCAGACGAATTTCGGACGAAATTAAGGCTCAGTTGTAATTCTTGGGGGATTAAGTTTAGTCAATTCCCTTCATGCATATA
>OASV01000302.1_pt1 | contig 18224 bp, 19 predicted proteins | sample 1494921 | NCBI WGS metagenome assembly OASV01 (sample SAMEA2579918, study PRJEB22360) | human gut metagenome
AACCCCCCTCGTAGGCCGGGTAAGGCGAAGCCGTCACCCGGCAAAACACCTTACTGCGGGAACCACTGCTCGCTGATTTTCTGGTACGTACCGTCAGCTTTAATCGCTTTCAGCGCGCCGTTCAGTTTTGCAAGCAAGGCTTTGTTATCCGGACGTACCGCGATGCCGAGGCCGGTACCGAAGTACTGTGGATCGGTCACTTTCTCGGTCGCCGTGCCCAGCTGCGGGTTGGTTTTCAGCCACTCGTTGACCACGGCGGTATCGCCGAAGACGCCATCAATACGGCCATTTTTCAGGTCGATAATCGCATTCTGATAGCTGTCATAGGCCACGGTTTTCACTTCAGGATGTTTGTCCTGCAGGTATTTCTGGTGCGTGGTGCCGTTTTCCATCCCGATGCGTTTGCCTTTCAGCTCGTCGAAGGACTTATACGCCCCTTTCTTCGCAATCACTACCGCCGAGTTGGCGTAGTACGGGTCGGTGAACGCTACCTGCTTGCTGCGCTCTGGGGTGATGTCCATTCCGGAGATTACCGCATCGTATTTTTTGAACTTCAGCGACGGGATCAGGCTGTCAAAGGCGTGGTTGGTAAAGGTGCAGTCGGCCTGCATCTGTTTGCACAGCGCTTTCGCCAGGTCGATATCGAAACCGACGATCTGGTTGCTGGCATCCAGCGATTCAAACGGCGGATAGGTGGCGGACACGCCAAAATTGATTTTATCCGCTGCGGATGCGCCTGCGGCGAACGTTGCCAGTAATGCGGCCAGAACTAACTTTTTCATGGTAATGCTCCCGTCTGTCTTATTGATGCGCCGTGTCTGCGGCCTGGATGTACAATGCCAGTTAATGAATTTATATGCAATAAAAATGATTAAATATTATTTTTATGGCAAAAAAAAGCGGATAACCAGAAAGTTACCCGCATTGATTAATCACATTTATGCACTTCTTGCCGGGTGGCGCTGCGCTTACCTGGCCTACGATCTGCGCTCAAACGCTAAAGCTTTACGCTCAATCAGGCGCATCATCAGCGTCAACAGGCCGTTCACGACCAGATACACCACGCCCGCCGCGCCGAAGACCATCACGTCATAGGTGCGTCCATACAGCAGCTGTCCGTGGCCCATCACTTCCATCAGGGTGATGGTATAGGCCAGAGAGGTACTCTTGAACACCAGCACCACTTCGTTGGAGTAAGAGGAGAGCGCACGCTTAAAGGCGTACGGCAGCAGGATCGCCAGCGTGTCTTTCTTGCTCATGCCGAGCGCCCCACAGGACTGCCATTGCCCTTCCGGGATGGCACGAATCGCGCCGTAGAACAGCTGGGTGGTATAGGCCGCACTGTTCAGGGAAAGGGCGATTAAGGCGCACAGCCACGGCTCAGAGAGCAGATGCCAGATAACCGGATATTCCTGCAGCGACGGGAACTGTCCCGGGCCGTAGTAAATCAGGAAGATCTGCACCAGCAGCGGCGTACCGGTAAACAGGGTGATGTAGCCGCGCACAATCCATACCAGTACCGGCGTTTTCAACGTCAGGACGATGGTGAAGATGAGCGCCAGGATCAGCGCCACGATAATGGACGCCACGGTCAGCGTCAGGCTGGTGTGCAGCCCTTTCATGAGCTCCGGGAAATATTCAAGCATCAGCCTGGTCTCCGTTCAAAGCGCGTCGCCCGCAGGTCAATACGCTTGAGGATGTACTGACTGAGCAACGTGATCACCAGGTAGATCGCCGCCGCCACAATGTACCAGGTAAAAGGCTCCTGGGTACGGGTGGCGATGCTTTTGGTTTGCAGCATCAAATCGTTAACGCTGATCAGGCTCACCAGCGCGGTATCTTTCAGCAGCACCAGCCACTGGTTACCAAGGCCCGGCAGGGCATGGCGCCACATCTGCGGCATGACCAGACGGAAGAAGATCGCTGATTTCGACATACCCAACGCCTGACCCGACTCCCACTGCCCCTGCGGCACGGCTTTCAGCGCACCGCGCAGGGTTTGCGACGCGTACGCCGAGTAGAGCAGGGAGAGGGCAATCACGCCGCACAGGAACGGGCTGACGTCGAAGTTTTCAATCTGCATCTGCACCGGGATCTGCGCAAAGCCAAGATTGACAGTGAAGCCATCCGACAGCGTAAGCAGCAGCTGCGAGGAGCCGAAATAGATAAACAGGACCACCAGAATTTCCGGTAGTCCACGCAGCACAGTGACCAGCGCGGAGCCTGTCCAGGCGACGGGGAACCATTTCGCGGACTCCCACACCGCAAAGAACATCGCCAGCACCAGGCCGATAATCAGTGCGCAAACGGCAAGGCCGACGGTCATCCCGGCGGCGCTTGCTAAAGGAAAAATTTCATTCATCAGGAATTACTTCTGGAACCATTTTTTGTAGATGGTTTCGTAGGTGCCGTCTTTCTTCACTTTTTCCAGCGCAGCGTTGAACTTCTGCTGCAGCTCAGTGTTGCCCTGACGAACGGCAATCCCCAGACCGGTACCGAAGTAGTCCTTATCGGTCACTTTGTCGCCTACTGGCGCCAGTTTATCGTTCGCTTTCAGCCACTCGGTCACGACCGCGGTGTCGCCAAAGACGCCGTCAATACGACCATTTTGCAGATCCAGCTTCGCATTCTGGTAGCTGTCATACGGAACGGTGGTGATTTCCGGATGCTTATCCATGATGAATTTCTGGTGCGTGGTGCCGTTCTGCACGCCCACTTTTTTGCCTTTCAGCTGATCAACAGAGGTGAATTTCCCTTTCTGACCAATGAACAGCGCCGAGTTGTCGTAGTAAGGGGTCGTAAACAGCACCTGCTTTTCACGCTCAGGGGTGATGTCCATACCGGCCATGACGGCGTCGATACGGCGGAACTTCAGGCTTGGGATCAGGCTGTCAAACGCCTGGTTGCTGAAAGTGCAGGTCGCATCGATCTCTTTACACAGGGCGTTTGCCAGGTCTACGTCGAAGCCAACAATTTTGTTGTTTGCATCAATGGACTCAAACGGAGGGTAAGACGCTTCCGTGGCAAAACGAATGGTCTGGGCTGCGGTAGCGGAAAGGGTAACGCCAGCAAGCAGCACGGCAAGTAATACTTTTTTCATTATATTTCCCCTGACACAATCAATGAGATAAATAGTTTTTGAAGGCATCGGTTTGCGGGTTAGCGAAGCAGCTCGCGTCACCTTGCTCAACGATATACCCATTTTCCATGTAGACCACACGGCTGGCGGTTTTACGCGCCACTTCCACTTCGTGGGTGACGATGACTTGCGTGATATTGGTTTCCGCCAGCTCACGAATAATGCTGACGATCTGAGCGGTGATTTCCGGGTCCAGCGCCGCGGTCGGTTCATCAAACAGCAGAACCGCCGGTTCCATCATCAACGCACGGGCAATCGCCACACGCTGCTGCTGACCACCCGAAAGATGCAGCGGATAACGGTCACTGTAAGGCTTAAGGCGCAGACGCTCCAGCAGCTTTTCGGCACGGCCGATGGCCTGATCCTTACTTAACCCCAGCACGCGGCACGGGGCTTCAATCAGGTTTTGCAGCACCGTCAGATGCGGCCAGAGATTGTATTGCTGGAAGACCATGCCGACGTTTTGACGCAGCTCGCGAATCGCTTTATCAGATGGCGTTTTCGCGAAATCAAAATGGTTACCGGCAATCGCCAGCGTACCTGAACGGGGCATTTCAAGCAGATTAAGGACACGCAAAAGGGAGCTTTTACCTGCACCGCTTGGGCCAAGTAAAACCAGCGTTTCGCCTTCCGGGCAGTTCAGCGTGATGTCAAACAGCGCCTGGTGTGCGCCGTAGAAGCAGTTAATGCCGTTTAGTTTAATACTCATCGGGGCAGTCTTTACTCATCCAGGCAATCTATAGCAATTGAGGCCGCAGATAGTACCGTTGACAGAATAGTTATGCAATATTTCTGCGTTAAAAGTTAAATATAACCCGTATTTCCTCTTAAACATAGCACAAAATAGCGAAGGGCAAAGGCGGCGAGTATAAATGTCGGCATTCCGCGAGAAATGCCGGACATTTTACGGGGGTAACATTTTTATAACTGATGATTTAGCGGTTCTCAATCGACTGGCGCAGCGTGCCTGCCGGGGCATGAACGCTGCCGCCAATGTAGCGTACGTCGTCGACAGCCCAGCACTGACCTTCACGGATCATCAGTACCTCATCCTGCCAGGACTGGGTCCCCTGGGTCAGCTTGACGCGCAGCGGAATGTTTCGCGCATCGGTGTTGGGAATGGTAGAAGCGCTGGCCACTTCCGCACTGTCCGGCAGCGTGGTACGGCTGGAGAACGGATCGGATTTAAGCAGGGTATTATGCTGCGGATCGCGGGTGGCGTCGTTGAGCAGTTTTGCCAGACCGTCGCTCAGGTAAGGGCGCAGGCCGGTGAGATCGTTGCTGCGGTGCTGAATGCGGTAATCATAGAACTGCTGCGCCACGGTGTCCGGGCCGCCGTCGATGCAGGGGCCGCTGCGGGTACCAATATCCTTAAAGGCTGGCGTGACCGTGGTGGTACAGGCGCTGAGCACCAGCGCGCAGGGCACCAAAAGTGTTAAAGCAGAGTAGCGCATGTTGATTTCCTTATTTATTAACTATCCTTTCAATCATAGCGTAACGAACCGATAATGCTGTGCCTAAGGCATTGAACGCTAAAGAAGGAGAGAAACTATGCAGTTTTCAACAACGCCAACCCTGGAAGGGCAAACAATAACCGAGTATTGCGGCGTGGTGACCGGGGAAGCAATTCTCGGTGCCAATATCTTCCGCGACTTTTTTGCTGGCATCCGTGACATCGTGGGTGGACGATCCGGTGCCTACGAAAAAGAGCTGCGTAAAGCGCGAGAAATTGCCTTTAAGGAGCTGGGCGAGCAGGCCAAGGTGCTGGGTGCGGATGCGGTAGTCGGCATTGATATCGACTACGAAACGGTCGGGAAAGATGCCAGCATGCTGATGGTGAGCGTCAGTGGAACGGCGGTGAAAACCCGTCAATGAAGCGTTCGCTCTCCACTCTCCTGCTGGCGCTGTTGCTGGCAGGATGTACATCGGAAAAGGGCATTGTTGATAAAGGCGCGTACGCGCTGGATACCCGCCATCAGGCGCAGGCGGCCTACCCGCGAATAAAGGTGCTGGTGATCCACTACACCGCCGATGATTTTGACACGTCGCTGGCGACCCTAACCGATAAAAACGTCAGCTCTCATTATTTGATCCCCGCAAAGCCGCCAGCACCGGACGGCAAGCCGCGTATCTGGCAACTGGTACCCGAGAGCGAACTGGCCTGGCATGCAGGTATCAGCTTCTGGCGCGGTACCAACCGAATTAATGATACGTCTGTGGGCATTGAACTTGAAAATCGTGGCTGGCAAAAGTCTGCTGGCGTAAAGCATTTTACACCTTTCGAACCCGCGCAGATTGCGGCGCTGGTGCCACTCGCCAAAGACATCATTGCCCGCTACAACATCAGACCTGAGAACGTGGTGGCCCATTCGGACATTGCGCCGCAGCGCAAAGACGATCCCGGTCCGTTGTTCCCGTGGCGACAGCTGGCTCAGCAGGGGATAGGCGCATGGCCCGATCCCGCGCGCGTCGCATTTTATATCAACGGACGACCACGCTTTCAGGCGGTGGATACCGCAGCGTTACTCGATTTGCTTGCGCGCTACGGCTATGACGTACCGGCCAACAGCACCCCAGCGCAGCAAAAACGTATCATCATGGTATTCCAGATGCACTTCAGGCCTGACCTGTGGAACGGCGTCGCAGATGTCGAAACGATGGCCATTGCTGAAGCGCTTTTAGAGAAATACGGGCAGGGGTAATCCTTCGGATACCCCCGAAAGCGCCAATTACTCCTGATTTACTTGAGATTAATCTTAGGTACAAACTCAATTCATTTTTAGTTAATTGACTTAAAATTATCCGCATTTAAGATAGACACATAGCTTGCTAATTAATGCAGCAGATAAATATATCGCATCCATTTTTTTATTTTTCTCCTTGAGCGCATCATCAGGAAAAATATTCTAAGGCTAAGGTTTTTATGCTTTGGTCTGCATTCTAAAAATTAACATCTTAAATCGGGTATAACAATGTTAAGTATTTACGGTAAAAAGTTACGTCCACAGGACGAAATGAATAGTATTATTTCTGCAACCTCAGGTTTTGAAGAGAAAACCTTAAAGAAATGGCAGAAAATATCCACCTCTGATTCACAATATATTCATATTATCGTCAGCGGCGAAGTTGAATTCCGACGTGAATCCGACGAACTGTGTATGTTCACGGTTACCGGCCAGTGCATTTTCGGTCTCTCTTCGATGTACTACGACGCGACCCATATGTACGGCCTCGTTCGGGCCAATACCGTGGTGCGCTCAATTAAAAAAGAGACCTTCGCACAGCTTATGACGGATAACAATTTGTGGCCTCAACTGACCAAAGTTCTCTCCTGGTATATTTGTATGTTGAGCAAACGTGACGATGTTCTGGTTGCCCGCAGTGCGTATTCAGTCGTACGTGAGTTTTTATACGAGATCAATGACCTGATTGTTCATCAGCAACGCGATATTAACGTTTATGATTATATTCAGGAGTACACCAACCTGGCTCGTAGCACCATCATTAAAATTCTTTCCGATCTGAAAAAAGGTCAATATATTGTTGTGGAAAAGGGAAGACTCCTTAACCTGACAGCCTTGCCTGAAAAATATTAACTACTCCAGCCGGTCTCCTTTCTCACTCAAAGGGGACCGGGCATCCACTTTATGATTCACATCCCTCTGCGAATTATCCTGCGTTTCGTCAACCGGCGGCGCGGGAATTTTGCCTTGCGAATAATCTTGCTCTTGTTCTTTTAACGCCTGCTTAAGTAACTCGCTTATAGAAGCGTCATCACTGCCTGTGCTGGCGGAGGCGGCTTCGTGTGCTTCGGTTCCGGGTAACGTATCCCGGGAAGTATCATGGGGCACGTCACCATCAGGTGCCTGCTGCCAGTCGGCATCACCGCTGTTGATGGGCAGATCCTGCATGGCAGGAACATCCGCCTGCACCGGAGCCGGTTTTGGCTGCGGATGCGGATGGGGATGCGGGAACGGCTTGCTCACATACACATAGTGCATATCTGAAAGCTGCGTTTCCGGTTTCGCGGCGCTTGCTTTGACCGGTTCCGGCGCCGGATGGCGCAGGTTCCAGTAAACATGCGCGTACAGCCCTGCCATGATCATGGCGCACAGAGCCACCATTCCTAAAAAGGCATGGCTAACGATGTTTCTCAGACGGGGGAGGCGGTATGAAAACCAGACCGCCTCGCCGGTGGTGTAACTGCGCTGAGCCGCAAGACAGATGGTAGACATTAGGAATGCTTCTCCTGCGTGTTGGCGTCGGGGGTGGCATGCGTGGTCTGGAGCAGTACGCTCGGCGCGGTATGGGTTTCACGCATCAACTGCATCAACGTATCTTCGCCAGGAATGCCATCCACATGCAGATGCATTTTTTGCTGGAATTCGCGGGTGCGTTTCATCATCTCCGCCGTCCAGGTCTGCGAATGGGTTTCTGGCTGGCCAAGCGCCAGGCTCAACTGCTGGTCAAGCCAGCCCATGTCTTTCGTGTCGCTGGCGGCACTGATAGCGTCTTTACCTTCCGGCGTCAGGCGATGCAACTGGGTAAAGTTGCCGGTCGCATGCTGGTTAAACCAGCGGCGACTTACCTGCCAGGTACGGTTATTCATCAGCAGGTCGAGTGACGTATCTCCGACGCGGGCGACCACGGCATAGTTAAGATGATCGCCGGTTTTCAGCTCGCTCACCCACGGATACCCCTCCTGGGCCAGCGCATCGGGTGAGGCATTCCCCTGTTTACACATCAGGTTCACCTTCGCGGCGTTCTGGCACAGGGCATCATCCGCCGAGGCGTCATACCCCCACATCAGGTAGAGCTGGTGCATGGCATCCGGCTGATTAACCATTTCGTTGTCGATGACCGGCACCACCGGTGCCTCAACTTTTGGCGCCTGCTGTTTCCAGCTGACGGGTACCGGGAGTTGAACCGGAAGTTTTCCGGCGATCGACGACGTTAAATACCAGCCGCAGGCGGCGAACAGCACTGAGGCAAAAAGCCCCACGGTTGCCAGGCGCTTACCGTGTTTTTTCGCCGGGAGGATCTCACCTGCCGCCAGCCGTAAATGACGCGGGCTGACCTGGGCTGCACGTTCGGTCCAGGCAGCCAGCATCGACAGATGCGACAGTTCATTCAGTTTGCTGATATTCCCTTTGGTCAGCGCATGCATTTTACGCACGCGTGCCGGGGATAACGGTGCGCTCTCGCACCCGTGTTCTTCACACTGCGCCTGTACATAGCTGAGATATTCCCGGCAGGTAAGGGGACGCAAAGTGTGGCGGGTATGCACATATTCACGCAGTTCAGATTGCTGCATCAGAACAACGTCCCGATCCGCCGCGCCCGTCAGCACCACCGACAGGCGAAACGCCAGCTCCTGGGCACGGGTGAGTAGCATCGCCAGCACCTCGTGACAGCTCTCTTTCATCGCCTCGCAATGGCTAACGATCAGTACCTTCGCCCGGTTTTTATCCGCCTGCCACTGGTGCAGTACGGCATCCACCGCCTGAATCCGGTTCTTGTTCTCTTTGGTTCCCGGGCTGAGCTTGTACAGCAGGCTACTGGCACTCAGTTTTGGAAACGCATTAATAGCAAGCACGTCGGGGTGGGCAGATTTGAGGGCGTCACTGAACTGCCCCAGCAGAGGGGCATCGTCGGAAAAGAGCCCGATAATTCCCGCCTGTTGGGTTTTCTCCTTCAGCAGGTTGAAAACATCCTGATGATAAGGCACCAGAAAATCGCCGTTTGAGCGGACGATCTTCCGAAAGGGCGGATTTTTAAAATTAAAGTGCTTCTGATACATAACGACTTACCGTCTCTGATTGGGAATAGCAACAGGACGAGAAAGTAAAGCAACGCCAGGGTGTGGTCAATTTACACACAGGGTAAAAATATCCACTGGACGATGCCTAACATCTGGATTTTATACGGTCAATAGTTTTCTGTATGAAAGTTAGTGGCAAAGTCAGTGGTCGAATTTACAGCAGCTCATTACTATTTCCTCACATGTTAGCGCAGCACGACGCTGCTTATTTTCGCTTTGCTATAGGCCAGATGAAAAATGAGGTTCTCATTTCTGTCACGGTGGATAACCCCCTGTATTATGTTTGCGCTGTTGCTATTTTGCGGCCAACAAGGGTATCTGACGTTTAAAGATTATAAAAAAGTTACAAATAAGTTGGCTAATTCTGATGTGCAGCCGCTGAAAAAACGTCGCGAAGAAAAATCCTTCACGCTTTTCACGGCTGCTGTTCGCCAGGATAACGTCGAGATAGCGGCAAAAGCGCCGCTGGCAGCGGAGATCGAAGGTATCGTGCGCAGTGATGATGCCTGGCTCTCCTTCGCCGTCATTAAAACCCCCGGAGGGGCGAGAAGCTACCGGGAGGGCGAGCCGTTGACCGGTTTTACCGACGCGTTTGTTCAGGAAATTAATAAAGATAATGTGGTGGTTAATTATGAAGGTGCTACGCAGGTACTCGCATTAAATAAGCCGGATTATTTTAAGGGCGGCGTTGACAGCGGCCCGGTGACGAAATCGACGAAGGATGCAGGCGCGGAAAGCGTGCATCTGGATGATTATCTGGTGTTAAAACCTCTGATCGAAAAAGGCCAGCTGGAAGGCTACAACATTAATCCAAGGAACGCCTCCGCCTTCTTCAGTCATTCAGGACTGGAAAAGGGGGATGTGGCGGTAAAAGTAAACTCTGTCGATATGACCGATGAAGCAAAGGCAAAAAATATTATTGCCAACTGGTCGAAAATGAAAGAAGCGGAGGTCGTCGTCAGACGTCACGCTCACCTTGAAAATATTCGGATTAATGTTCTAAACAATTAACAAGTGTACAGCCATGAAGAAATTTCCTTGGGCGTGCGTGGCGCTGACCGCATTGTCGTTATATTCAGGTTCGCTGTTCGCGGCGAACTTTAGCGCGAGCTTTAAAAATACCGATATTCGGGAGTTTATCGATACGGTAGGCCGCAATCTTAATAAAACCATTCTTGTCGATCCGTCCGTTCAGGGCACGGTATCCGTAAGAACCTATAACGTGCTGACGGAAGATGAGTATTACCAGTTCTTCCTGAGCGTGCTGGACCTGTACGGCCTGTCGGTGATCCCGATGGACAACGGCATGGTCAAAGTGGTGCGTTCAAGCGTCGCCCGCACCGCCGGGGCGCCGCTGGCGGACAGCAGCAACCCGGGCAAAGGGGATGAAATCATCACCCGCGTCGTGCGCATGGAAAATGTGCCAGTACGCGAGCTTGCTCCGCTGTTGCGCCAGCTCAACGACGCAACCGGCATCGGTAACGTGGTTCACTTTGAGCCGTCCAACGTACTGCTGTTAACCGGTAAAGCCTCGGTGGTGAACCGCCTGGTGGATCTGGTGCAGCGCGTGGATAAAGACGGTGTTCAGCGCCGTGAAATTGTGCCGCTGCGCTTTGCCTCTGCCAAAGAGCTCTCAGACATGTTGAACAACCTCAACAACGAGGAGCAGAAAGGGCAGAACGCACCGCAGCTGGCCACGAAAGTGGTTGCGGATGACGAGACCAACAGCCTGGTGATCAGCGGCTCGGAAGCGGCGCGCACCCGCACCCGCTCTCTGATTCATGAGCTGGATCGCGAGCAGAACAACGAAGGGAATACCCGCGTGTTCTATCTCAAATACGCCAGCGCCACCAAGGTGGTGCCGGTGCTGACCGGGATTGGCGAACAGCTGAAAGACAAAGCGGGCGCGCCAAAGGCGAAAACCGCCGCTGCGTCCAGCGATCTGAATATTACCGCCGACGAGTCAACCAACTCTCTGGTGATCACCGCGCAGCCTAACGTGATGAACTCCCTGGAGAAGGTGATCGACAAGCTGGATATTCGCCGTCCGCAGGTGCTGGTGGAAGCCATCATTGCGGAAGTACAGGACGGTAACGGCATGGATCTGGGCGTGCAGTGGACCAGCAAGCACGGCGGCGTCCAGTTCGGATCCACCGGCCTGCCAATCGGGCAGGTCAAAAATGGCACGATGAAAGGGTTGTCGTATACCGGTCTGGCAACCGGCTTCTTTAACGGTGATTTTGGTGCGCTGATGACCGCGCTCTCCACCGGGTCCAAGAACGACATTCTTTCTACGCCAAGCGTGGTGACGCTGGATAACAAAGAAGCGTCGTTTAACGTCGGTCAGGATGTGCCGGTACTGTCCGGTTCGCAAACGACCAGTGGCGACAACGTCTTTAACTCCGTTGAGCGTAAGACGGTGGGGACCAAGCTGAAAATCGTGCCGCAGATTAACGACGGCGACATGATTCATCTGAAGATTGAACAGGAAGTCTCCAGCGTTGACGCTAACGCGACTGAAGACGCCAGCCTCGGCCCAACCTTCAACACCCGTACCATCAACAACGAAGTGATGGTACACAGCGGCCAGACCGTGGTGTTGGGCGGTCTGATGGAAAACGTCACCAAAGAGACCGTCTCCAAGGTGCCGCTGCTGGGCGATATTCCGCTGGTGGGCCAGCTGTTCCGCTACACCTCTGAGGATACCTCTAAACGTAACCTGATGGTGTTCATCCACACCACGGTGCTGCGCGATGACGACAACTACAGTGCGGCGTCGAAAGAGAAATATGACCAGATCCGTGCTCGCCAGCAGCAGCGCATGGAGGAGAAAAAGCTGGGCATCGTAACGAACAGCAATAACCCGGTGATGCCAGCATATCCGTCCGCGCCTTCTGCCGACGCGGTGCCGGTGAAAACCAGCGCAGCCGCAACGCGCAACCCGTTTAAACAGTAAGGCGGAGGGGCAACGTGGACGAACTGAGTAAAACCCTGTGTAGCAGCAGCTATGCAAAAGATAACGGCGTTTTATTTTACAACAATGACGTCTTTATCCGTGAAGACACCCCGGCATTTGCGCTGCTGGAAGTGCGCCGGGTGCTGGGACGCACGTTCGTCCCGGTGACTCTGACGCCAGAGGCCTTTGACGAGCTGCTGGCGAAAATCTGGCAGCAGAGCAGCGGCGTCTCTCAGCAGCTGGTGGACGATATGGACGCGGATATCGATCTGATGGCGTTAACCGAGGAGATCCCGGATAACGAGGATCTGCTCGACAACGACGAAAACTCGCCGGTGATCCGCCTGATAAACGCCATTCTTGGCGAGGCGGTCAAAGATGGCGCGTCGGATATTCATATCGAAACCTTTGAGCGCACGCTGAGCATTCGTTTTCGCGTCGACGGCGTGCTGCGCCCGGTGCTCCAGCCAGCGCGCAAGCTCGCGCCGCTGCTGGTGTCGCGCATCAAGGTGATGTCAAAACTCGACATCGCCGAGAAGCGTTTGCCGCAGGATGGACGTATCTCCCTGCGCATCGGCCGTAAGGCAATCGACGTGCGTGTATCGACCATTCCTTCGCAGTACGGCGAGCGTGTGGTGATGCGTCTGCTCGATAAAAGCAATCTGAAGCCCGACATCAACAAGCTTGGCCTGATTGATGAAGAGCTGGAAAAGTTGAAAGGGCTGATTGACCGCCCGCACGGCATCATCCTGGTCACCGGGCCGACTGGCTCCGGTAAAAGTACCACCCTGTACGCCATTCTTTCGGCGCTGAACGGTCACGAACGCAACATTCTGACCGTAGAAGACCCGATTGAATACGAACTGGAAGGGGTGGGGCAGACGCAGGTTAACCCGCGCGTGGACATGACCTTTGCCCGCGGACTGCGCGCCATTCTGCGTCAGGATCCGGATGTGGTGATGATCGGGGAAATTCGTGACGGTGAAACCGCGCAAATTGCGGTGCAGGCGTCGCTCACCGGTCATCTGGTCATGTCTACGCTGCACACCAACAGCGCCGCGGGGGCGATCACCCGTCTGCGGGATATGGGGCTGGAATCCTTTTTAATTGGTTCATCGTTGCTCGGTGTCATTGCCCAGCGTCTGGTGCGTCGGCTGTGTACGCACTGCCGGACCACCAGTCCGCTGGACGCCAATGAGAAAGCGCTGTTCAGCTTTATGGACACGCCGCCAAAAGCCATCTACCGCGCGGTGGGCTGTGAACACTGCCGCCAGAGCGGCTACCAGGGGCGCGCCGGTATTCATGAGTTTCTGGTGGTGGACAGCACCATGCGCCGCGCCATTCATGAAGATAAAGACGAAATGTCCATTGAAACGCAGCTCTTTAAGCAGGCCTACAGCCTGCGTGAGAACGGCCTGCTGAAGGTCATTAGCGGCGTGACCTCTCTCGAAGAGGTGATGCGCGTTACCGCCGAGCGTGGAGGAGATGCGTAATGGCCTTCTACGCCTGGACGGCAACGGATGCAGCGGGGAAAACCCAGCGCGGCACGCTGCAGGCTGAGGGGCAAAAGCAGGTTCGCCAGATGTTGCGCGAGCAAAAGCTGATGCCCGTCAGCATCAACGAAACCCGTGAGGCTGCGTCTGCCGGAAAAGCGAAAACCGGCGCAAAGCTCTCTACGCCGGTGCTGTCGATGTTTACCCGCCAGCTTTCCACGCTGGTCAACGCGGCGCTGCCGCTGGAGAGCGCGCTCAAAGCGATTTCCAAACAGACGGAAGACAAAAAGCTGGCGGCGATGGTGGTTGAAATTCGCGAGAAGGTGGTGGAAGGGCATACGCTGTTTGACGCCTTCAGCCAGTTTCCGCGCACCTTCGACAAACTCTACTGCACGCTGGTGATGGCCGGCGAAAAGACCGGTCACCTGGGCGACGTGCTGGAAAAGCTGGCCGAATACAACGAGCAGCGTCAGAAGATGAAAAGCAAGCTGACGCAGGCGATGGTCTACCCGATTACCCTGACGGTAGTGGCCATTGCGGTCATCAGCATTCTGCTGGTCGCGGTGGTGCCGCAGGTGATCGAACAGTTCACCCACATGAAGCAGCAACTGCCGATCACCACCCGCACGCTGATTGCAGTGAGTGATTTCCTGCAGGCTTACGGGATTTATATCGCGGGCGGCATCGGCGGGGGGATTGTCGGTTTCAAAGCCTGGGTCAGAAACGTCAAAAACCGCTTTCGCTGGCACAGCTGGCTGGTGAACGGTTCGCCGATAAAAAAACTGGTTTGCGCCATCAACAGCGCCCGCTATATCCGCACCCTGAGTATTCTGCAGGCCAGTAGCGTGCCGCTGCTGGAGGGGATGTATATCGCGATGGACGGTATCGAAAACCTCTACGCCCGGCAGGTGCTGGAGCAGGCGGCGGATACCGTCCGCCAGGGGGCATCGCTGTATGCCGCACTGGAGCAGGCGAGACTCTTCCCGCCGACCATGCTGTATATGATTGCCTCCGGGGAAGAGAGCGGCGAATTAGGTAATTTAATGGACCGCGCGGCGGAAAACCAGGAATCGGGATTACAGCATCGCATTACGTTAACGCTGTCGGTATTTGAACCGGCGCTGGTGGTATCCATGGCAACGATTGTTTTATTCATCGTGCTGTCAATATTACAACCGCTTCTGCAACTTAATAATATGGTAGGTTAAATCATGGCTTTAAAACGTAAAAACCTGGCTCGCCAGGCGGGCTTCACATTGCTCGAATTAATGGTGGTCATTGTTATTCTCGGCGTACTGGCGAGTATGGTGGTGCCCAATTTAATGGGTAATAAAGAAAAAGCGGATGCCCAAAAGGCGACCAGCGATATTGTCGCGCTCGAAGGTTCGCTGGATATGTATAAGCTGGATAACCACCGTTATCCGACAACCGAACAGGGCCTGCAGGCGCTGGTGACCAAGCCGGAAATCGCGCCAATCCCGAACGGCTACCGCGCGGATGGCTATATTCGCCGTCTGCCGCAGGACCCATGGGGTAATGATTATCTCCTCGTAAGCCCGGGTGAGCACGGTGCGGTTGACGTCTTCTCGTCTGGCCCGGACGGTGAAGCCAATACCGCCGATGATATTACGAACTGGTCTCTGGATAAGAAAGAGAAATAATGAAAAATCAACGCGGCTTTACGTTGCTGGAAATTATTCTGGCGCTGGTGATATTTGCCAGCTGCGCCATGATGGTGGTGTCAACAATACCTTCGCGCAGCGGTGCGGATATATTTGGCCAGCAATTAAAAGCCCTCGTTGATTATGGTTCAGACCGTGCGGTGATGGACGGAAATATCGTCGGGCTGGTGATCACCACGGATAACTATCAGCTGGTGACGCTCGAAGATAAAGAGGGCGAGCGTCGCTGGGTACCGTTATCCGCGGGCCGTATCACCACCAAAGGTGATTTCCCGGAGGAGATGCACGTATCGCTCTCGCCGCAGCGCCTGGCCGCGACGCTGACGTCCGATCCGCAGGTGCTTTTTTTGCCGGACGGCGAAATCAGCCGCTTCACGCTGACGCTGCAAAGCTATGACAAAGAGCACCATTTCCGCGTGGTGTCGCAAGGCGCGGCGCCCGTATCGGTAGAAAACGATGGCTAACGGTAAGAAAAAGCAAACGGGGATGACGCTGCTGGAGGTCATGGTGGCGCTGGTCATCTTCTCCACCGCCGCGCTGGCGCTGATGAACTCGGTGTCTCTGAACGTGCGTTTCACCCACGGCCTGGCCGATACGCTGCAGGCCAGCTGGGTGGCGGAAAACCAGCTGGCGGAAGTGCAACTGACTAAAAGCGACTTTCCCGATGCCGAAGAACGGGGAAGCGAAACCATGGGCGGGCGCGGCTGGACGTGGCGTAAACAGCGCATCAAAACGGCGGACAACCGCTGGGCAAACGCCATCAGCGTTTATGCGGAAGGCGACGACAGCCAGCCCGTGATATCGCTGCAGATTGTGCCGCCGGGAGAGATCAAGTGAACAAAGCCCGACGCCAGCGAGGATTTACCCTGCTGGAGATCATGATTGCGCTGACCATTTTTGCGGTGATCAGCACCCTGGCCTGGCAGATTCTGGACGGCGCGATGCGCACCAGTTCGGCAACCGACGCCAGCGCGGCGAAGCTCAATCAGCTTCAGCGCGCCTGGAGCCTGATGGAGCGCGATTTTTACCAGCTTCAGGCGCGCGCGCCGCGCAACGAGCCGGACCTGTTCCGTCAGGTCGATGATGCGCTGGAACTGACCACGCTCAACGGCGTGAGCGGTACGGTGCAGCTCGAACGCGTGCGCTGGCGGCTGGAAGAGGGGCGTCTTTACCGCGATGTCTGGCCAGTCATTGACAGTCCGGCGGACGTTAAACCGGACGAAGTGCCGATCGTCAGCGAGGTGAAATCCCTGGCGTGGCGTTTTTACCGTCAGGGCTGGCAGAAAAGCTGGAGCGACCCGGCGCATCTGCCGGACGGGGTTGAGCTGACGCTGACGATGGAAAACGGTGATACCTGGCGCTGGGTCTTCACGACCCCGGGCGATCTGCCTGCGGTGGCTGCACCGGCACCTGCCACCGGGGCAGACGCCGCGCCTGCCGCCGCGCCAGAGGCAGGGACTGCGCCGCAACCCGCGCCACAACCTGCACCGGAGGCGAAACCATGAGTGCCTTACGCAAACAGAAAGGGGTGGCGCTGCTGGTGGTGTTGATCCTGCTGGTGATGATGTCGGCCCTTGCCGCCAAAATCAGCCAGCAGTTCTGCCGCAACCTGCAGAAAACGCATTACCAGGTCAGCCAGCAGCAGCTGCGCTGGGCGATGCAGGCCCAGGAAAAAGTGGTCAAAGACCGTCTGCAGAGTGACGCCAGCGGCGAGAGCAACGCGCTGTCACCGGAAGGGGACTGGCAGCAGCCGCTGGAAACGCAGGGGGAAGATTACACGGTGGTAAGCCAGGTCGAAGATGCCCAGGACTGCTTCAACGTTAATAACCTGCTGGCAGCAGAAAAGCCGGCCCAGGGGCAAGCGCAGACTGCCGTACCGGAAAAGCCGCGCAACGAGCGAATTGTTGAGCAGATCCTGACGCAGAGCGGGCTGAGCCAGTCCACGGCGGAAGAGGTTTACTTCCAGCTGGTGGACTATCTCGATGGCGATACGACGACGGCCAAAGAAGGCGCCGAGAGTGATGCCTGGGCAGGCGTCGTACCTGCCCGTCAGCCGGCTAACCAGATGATGCGCACCATTTCGGAGATCAAACTGCTGCCTGCGTTCCCGGCGGCGGCATATCCGAAGGTAAGCAAACTGCTGTGCGCGTTACCGGACACCGCCAGCAAGGTAGATGTGAATACCCTGAAACCGGAGCAGGCCACCTTACTGGCCGCCCTGTTCCCGGGGAAATTAACGGAAGATGACGCTCTTCGCCTGATTGAATCGCGTCCGGAAAGCGGCTGGGAAAATATGGAGACCTTCAGCAAAGCGCTGGAGCAAACCTTCCCGCAGCTGAAAGATGATCTTCCGCAGGTGGCGGAGCTTCTCTCCATAAACAGCCGGTATTTCCGCGTTAACTATACCGGCAATACCGATGAATTAACGCTTCGCGTGGTAAGCCAGCTTCAGGTCAATAACGAAGCCGGTGAGATCGTGACGTGGCAACGTCGTTACCGAATGATTGAATAAGAAAAGTAGATCGCTATGAAACAGGTACTTTTTGTTCGTCCCGACAGCTACGAGGGCGGGAAAATAATGTGGTGTGCGTCCGGCACTGAGCAAGTGGAAACCGTGGCTAGCCTGGAGGCACTGGCGGATCATCCGCTGGCGACGCGCGTGTGTCTGCTGTTGCCTGCCTGCAGCATGATCTTCCGCCATTTTACGTTGCCGAAAAAGGTCGCTTCTCTGGCGACGGCGTTCTCGTGGATGGCCGAAGAGACGATGATTGGCGATGTAGATACGCTTCACTGGACGGTGCTTAGCAAAAAGGGCGCAGAGGTCGACGCGGTGGCGATTGATGCCGACAGTCTTCAGGCGTGGTTAACCCGCTGTCAGGAGGCGGGTCTGACGGTGGTGCAGGCGCTACCGGATGCCTGGCTGCTGCCCGTGACGGCGGGCGGAAGCACGCTGGTTGCCGAAGGTGAAACCTGGTGGCTGCGGTTATCCCCGCACGTCGCGGGTGAAATGGAGGCCAACCTGCTGCCGCTGCTGATGCAGAAAGCCGGAGAGGGTGAGGTCTGCTGCTACGGTGATGCACCTGCCGGTGTGGATGTCGATGTTGTGCTGCCCTGGCAGCATCCGCTGGTGCTG